>VFSW01003614.1_pt1 | contig 23155 bp, 36 predicted proteins | sample 5358111 | NCBI WGS metagenome assembly VFSW01 (sample SAMN11554181, study PRJNA540505) | mine drainage metagenome | isolation source: sediment from site ElyBrook_90M | place: USA: Ely Copper Mine, Vershire, VT | collected 2017
CCACCAGAGCCACCGCCAACAGCAGCATAAGTCCCGCCAAACCCGCCGCCGCCACCACCGCCGACAACTAACACTTGAATAAAAGTGCTGTTAGGGTTTTTGGTAAACGTGCCAGAGCTAGTAAACGTAGTGGCCGTTGTGCCAGTCGGAAAACTTGCCGTTTTGAGCATTGGTCACATCCCATCGCCGGGCGTTATATACACCACCGCCGTGCCAGAACTGGTAATTCCGGTAAAATAGGCGTTCGGCACAAAACTCAAAATCTCGTCGGTGCCCGGCAGCAAAGGCAAAGACCCCTGAGTGGACGTTACCACCACCGCGTTTGCCGTCGCGTCAGCACTCGCCACACCAACCCCCAGAAATACCACCACATTGCCTGCGTTGATGATGCGATACTGGTTTCCGCTAGACGTAGTGCTCAAAGCCTGGATCGGAGTAGGCGCAACACTTGCCGCAGTAAACGTCACAGTGTTACCCATTCTCGTAAATGCTTGTATTCCCATACTATTTGTTCTTTTTGTCTAAAATAGACAACGCAACACCCGCTAAGGCAGACGTAGCGCCCACAGCGGTGTTAATGGTATCAGCGTCAGCGTAACCCTTAGCAACAAATATGCCGCCAGCCACAGTAAGAAAATGGCGAAAAATGCCCAGCCACATGTCACGGTTCACAGCAATCTCCTATTTGTCTGCCTTGCGGTCTAGCCTGTCAAAAATCTGCTTGAGCATGTCTTTTAGCTCAACAATATCTTGCCGGTAGTCGTCCTTGGACACATAGTTGACGTGAAGGTCGCGCTCAATCTCTTTCAAATCGTGCTCTAGCGCCCGCACCGCGTCCCAAACAACCTTTACAAACCAGCCAATGGCCGCTCCCGCTATCGCCACCGCGATGTTGTAAAGGTTCTGATCCATCCTAGGCCGCCGGTTCGATCACGAGTTTGCCTTCCGCCACCAGCACCATCATGTTGTCGTAGTCTGCGTTGCCGACAACGCACGGCACATAAGACTGCACACCGTTGATTTGCACGTTAATGGCTACGTTGGGCGGATAACCGCCAAGGCCGTTAACGTATTGGGCGTTTGCGTATTCAGGCATGGCTATAGCTCCGAACTCGCTGTCCAGTTTGATGTAAAGTTACTGCTGCCAGAGCCGGCTATAAAATTATAACCCACCCCTGTAGTGGGTGACAGAGTAATAGTTTGAAATGCCAGAGTAGACGCATTGGTATAAGCCGTATTTACAAAAGCCAAAGTGGGCGCCGTGCGTTTTGAAACCAAATATCCTATCCAGTTTCCTACTGAACCGGCAGAGCCGTTTGCTTGTTGCCATACACCACCGTATTCATAATACCGCTGGCATAACGCAAGCATTTCACCAATCGGCAACCGCTCAAACGGCGTGTTGGAACTGCCCGGCTCAAGCTGCACGCCCGTAACGGCCAAAGTGCCCGAGGTCTGAGCGCCGACCGAAAAGTTTATCAATATGCCGTTTGCAGCATTAGCACCCGCGCTGAACGTAGCCGTGTAAGTTGTTGCCGTAGACGACACAGTAAACGAGCCAGAAGCAATCAGTGTCTGCGCCCCCCAGTTATCTACTGAATTAGCCGAATACACGCTCCAACCTACCGTCGTTAGTAATGAATTAGCAATTACAGCAGATAGTGTGACGTTTTGGTTAACTAAATCGGCAATATTGCTTGATTCAATTCTTTGCTGGACAACCAGCGCAGTTACGCCTGCCGCTCCCGTAACTTGCAATGCGTATTGATAACTAGTGGGGCCAGCCACTCGTTGAGCAGTTACATTGCCACCTGCGACACTAACAACCCATCGGTCTAGCGTATAAACAGAGCTACCAGCGACAACGGTTTGCGCCGCCCCATTGTTCCGTTGGTCAATCTGCATCCCGCCATTGATGATGCGGTTACGCCTATAACCAAAAGTGGGCGCGGTCACCGTGTTCGTCAGGGTCACGTTAGCAATGCTGCCGCCAGTAATAGACACATTACCACTTGCAAGGTTGGTGGCGGTAATGGACGTGCCGGTAATAACTGCTGCATTGGTGACGTTAGCGGCATTTATCGTGCCGCCGGTAATAGACACATTGGCTAGACTGTTAGTGCCGTTGCCAATGCCGTTAATCCCGTTCACCACCGTCGAGAAGTTGTTGTCCAACTGCGACAGCGGGATCGGCACCGTAGCGCCGCCAAACGTGTTCGGGATGGTGATCGGAAGCGCCATTAGAACCTAGCCCTCAATTCATATTCAAGTTCCAACGTGTTCAACGTGTAGATAGCAGTGTCCGACAAGATCGTCATACCGAGGTACTTGCCGTATTGCTGGGCATCGCTCTTGTAAAGCTGATACCCGTTGTTGAACCAATTTATAGTGGCGCCGCTGTTGTTTGTCCACGTTATCGTGGCGCCCGAGGTGTTGGTCCATGACAGAAACGTAGCCAGCAAATAGCCCGCTGTGGCCGCCGAGGTGGTCCTCACCTCAGTGTCAATGGTCACAGCCACGTTGCCCAACACAGAGGCCGTGGTTTCCACGCCAAACTTAAGCGCCTGCTTGTCCCTAATCGGGTCTGTCAGCGGCCACAGCGCGCTTCTAATGATGACGTTAGCGCCCGCCGTGCTGCTGTTATACAGCTTGTACAACCCACCGCTGGTGGTGCCATACAACGAAATAATTCCGTTTGACGGCACGCTGGTCACATAGTTCAGCGCGCCTTGCGACGTGAAGAACCACCGCTTGTCAAAGAACACCGCCTGAATGGGACGCGCGCCAACCAACGGATCGTTGTAGGTAAACGACCAAGCCGCGCACAGAATGTTGTTCAGCAGCACCTGGCCGCCACTCACCGGCTGCGTAAAATCAATCAATGGAAAAATGCCGTCCAACTGGGTGCTGAGCTTGCTCGTGGTAGAACCCACCAGTGCATACACGCCGTAGTCGTTCATAAACAACATTGACCGGAAGTACGGAAAAATGGTCATGTTGCGCTTGGTGCCAACAGAGGCACTGGCGTTGGTGTTGGTGAAGATCGTCGTGCCGTTTGTTTGTACACGAACGTCTGAGAAAACGTTGATGCTATCGTCGCCAAACACATACAGGAAGTTGTTGGCCGGCATCAGCGCCGTGATGTTGTTGTGCAGCGTTTCATCCGTCAGCAGGATGTTGCCAGCACTCACGCTCACAAAATCGTTGTATTTGCCCGCTGCCGAATAGTAGACGGTGCGCCCCTGCGCCACCCAGACCCGCCCCGAAAACGTAGAGACATCCACGCTCTGGTCCGTACTAGCCACACCCTGCGCAATTGCCGCTCCTGAACCAAACGTAACCGTTGGCGCTGAAGTGTATCCCGACCCGTTGTTGGTCATGATGATAGCAATGACCGCGCCGCCAGACACAATTGCCGTGCCCGCAGCACCCGTACCGCCGCCGCCGCTGAAGGTCACGCTAGGCGCGCTGCCATACCCCGTACCGCCGCTTAGGACGAGCGCAGAGGCCGTTCCTTTGGCAAAGCTAAGGGTACTACACACCGCAGCCGCGCTAGAGCCTCCACCGCCCGTAAACGTGATGCTGGGGGGCGACGTATAACCAGACCCCGTTTCCGTAAACAACAGCCCGCTTACCGCACCCGCCGTTATCAACGCTTGGGCGACAGCCTGCACACCGCCCGTTTCATTAGGGGCACCAATGGCTACGGACGGCGCTGAAGTGTACCCAGAACCGCCGTTGGTGATGCCGTAAGCCGAAATAGAGCCGATCGACACAACATTGCTGGCATCCCAAGTGAACAACCCATTGTTAGGGTCGATGATAAGGATGCGCTCGTTCTTCCACTGCGCAATACGCACGCCAGACGCCGAGAATTTACCCGCCGCGGCCATCGTGCCGCCCGTCGCAGTGTCAACGCGGTAATACTGCGCCCCGCCGTTGCCAAAGAACGCCACAACGTAGTCCACGTTCTTAATGCTGCAACTGTACAGCGCCGTGGGTGTGCCGCTCCAAGCAAACAGAATGCTAGATTGCAGCCCAAGCGTTTTGATGTTGCCAAAACCAATAGGCTGCGCGTTTTCCAGCCAAGCAAACTCATCATTATCAATGGCCGTGCGGTTAGCTTGGGTGTTGACACCCTTGAAGTTCTTTACGACCTGATAAGATTTTCTCTGCTCTGCCGCGGCCATATTAGTACGGCGTGCTGTAAGGGTCGGGCATGCGGCGCGTGAAGCTGGTGTTAATCACCGACATCGCCTTGGCCTTATACTGGTTCAAGAATATCTCAGCCTCGCCGTAGGATTGCTCCTTAAACTTGGCCGTGTGGCAAGCGTAGTAAGCCACTGGGTCAGTCCACGGGCTGATGATGGTGTCCGTATCGGTTGTGTTGACCAAATCAGTTGGCAGGATAATCGTATCCAGTTCCATCTGGTAAACCTGGTCAGGCACCGGGCTAAGGTAAAACGACTGCTGCCCGTACACCGAAAAGGCAATTGGGCGGCCAATGTAGTTCTGCCAAAACCGCAATTCAGCGTTAAACTGGGTCCAAGGCAGGTAACGCAACGGAATGCGCGTGTTGCCCCAATACAAATTGATGTTGAGGATGTCCATCGTCTGAATGCCGCTCGGAAGCGCGCTAAACTGATAGACTTCTTGGTTTGTGACCGTATTTACGGTCTGAATGGTGCGCAAGCACCCCGTATCACGCACCAAACGCTGGCGCGCGGCGTTGATATAGTCGGTTAGCTCAGAGTCAGACCAAAAGTTGGCGTTTGCGTCATGCAAAAGCCGCCTGCACTGCGTAATGTAAGTCTGAAGGGTAGCCATTTACTCTCCAACTCATGATACGAGCGCAATAACCTTGGTCCGTTCCTCTTTCGGCTCCTCGTCGGAGATAACGAACCGATCCAACCGCTTCAAGCCGTTTGCAACGTCATTTGCCGTCACAGCCCAGCCTAACCTGGCAAGCACGGGAATGCGATCACCCATTCCGTACCCAAAGACGTGCCGCGCAACCTCCACAGGCACCATAACGGCCTTTCCGGGCGGGAACGCGTACTTGTTCCCATGCCACATATCCTCAAAAGGCTCTTTAGTGCCGTTGGTAACCCACACATCACTCATAGCGAGACGACATCGCCCCAAACGGTGATGTTCACCGCCGAGTTAGCAACGCCCGTACCCACCTTCAGGAACAACACAGGCGCGGTGTAAGCCGTAGTGGCCGCACCAGAAGCCAACGTCAAATCCTGCCAGGTGTTGGCAGCCGACACGTTACCCAGCGTCTGACCGCCCGAGGTGGTCACAGCGTTGGAAGTGTTGCCGTCGCTGCTGGTGATAACCGTGACGTTAGCCGCAGTCATTGACGGCACTGTACCACCCGCCGTGTTGGACGGGCTGGTCACAGTAATGCGGCGGATGATGTACGACCCGCCACCAAAGGGGCTGCCAATGCCGCCCCCAAGGATAGGCAGAGAAACCACGGCGTTGCCCGTGCTGGCGATAGACTGACCAGAAACAAACGCCAACCGATAGCTGCTAAACGAATCCTGATAGTCGTTAGCAACGCAATTAGGGGACGCCATGGGTTATCTCCTTTACCAAGCCGTGCCAGAACCGCTGGACACGTTCGCGCCGCCGTTCACGGTCAGCAGCGTAACGGTCTGCGTACCCGTGGTGGCGTTAGCGCGCACGTTGAAGCCGTCCGAAATCAGCACACCGCCCGTGTTGTTCGCCAGCAACGTGGACCAGCTATTTGCCGAACCCGTGTAGTTGTTGACCTCAACAGTGACGTTGGCCGCGGGCAACATCAGATAGGTGCCAGCCGGGATAAACTGCGAGTTCAGCATGGCGGTGGCGTTGCCGGCACCGACGCTGGTGATGCTCACAGGCTGCAAATACGCGCCCGGCGTGTTGGCCGAGGCGTTTGCAATGATGATCTTGTTTAGACCGAGAGCCATTGTCGCGCCTCCTTAAATCGTTAGAGCGTTATAACCAGTGACCTTAGTCATGGCGCGAGGCTTGGTGTTCACCAACTCCGCAATCATGAGCACGGCACCGACATAACCAATCTGCCAGTTAGGCAGGGTGGATTCAAAGCCCGTGAACACAAACGAACCTTGGTCGTGGATGTACAGCGACAGGTAGTTGGTGTTCAGGAAGTACAGGGTGCCTTCAGGGCAGTACGGATCGGGATAGATCGGCACGCCGGCAACCATGAGAGCGCGGAACGCAGCCTGCGGGCCGTTGGCATCGCCATCAAAGCCGGAACCCGGCGTGATAACGTACTGCTCCTGACCAACGTAGTCCTGCGCGAGCAGGGTCCAAGTACCAAAACCGCACACGCCAAAGGTCGGCACTTCCGCGCCGTTCTTAACCGTGCCGCTGATGTACTGAAGGACGTTCTGACGAGTCGGGTTGACCGAACCAGCCGCGTAAACCTTCGAACGCCACCAGGTGTTGGTCGTGGTGGAGCGGGCGATGTTGCCGTAGGTGCCCAGCGTAGTGCCATCATCCACGGCGCCCGGCAGACCAATAAACTGCTGGGTGTTCGTGGTGTTGGTGTACAGCGCCGTCGCCATCGCATCCATCATGACGTTGGTCGCGTCATTCATGCGGGCTTCGATCAGCGGGATAACCGCGTGATCCTGCTGCACAGCGCCTTCCATACCGAGGAACGGCACGGGAGCAATCATCAGCTTCAAGTTAAACTCGGCGTTATAAGCGCCCTGCTGAACCGAAGGCTGCGTGAACGAACCGGAATAGTCCGACCACTGCGCGTTGACAAACTGGCTGCCCTGCACCGGCACGGTAACGGACGAAACACCGCCCGTGGCCTGCTGGCTGTTTGCAATCAGCGCCGCCATCAGCGGGGTGCTGTTGTAAAGCTGGACAACGAGTTTCGGAATGAACGCCCTACGAGTAAGGTAGGTCAGTTCTGTGTACTGCGTGCTCCCCGATGCGGGGAGAATACCACCACCAATTGGCATGTCTTTCTCCTAACTATTGTTGATACCGCATCAGAGACCGATGGGACGGCGCGGGTTGCGCATTTCCGCAAGAGCCTTGAACGCCTCGTCACGCGCTGCACGCTGCGGATTCTTCCAGTAAGCCTGGAGAGTATCGCGCGCCTTGCCGTCCAGCACATTCATGTTGAAGGACGACGCCGTGGGAGCGGCAGCTTCCTTCATCCAGCGGTGGTAATCCGCCGCCGTTTCGTGGTTGGTAATGCCCTTCTCAAGCATGACCTTCTCCACTTCCTGGATTTCGTCTTCGCTGCGGATTTTGCCCTGCTTCATCAGCGACTGACGGCGCTTTTCAAGCTCGGCAAGAGCGTCCTTCTCTTGAAGTTTGGCTTCCAGCATCTGAATGCGAGCCTCAGACGCAGACGTGGCCCGCGTTACAGATTCCTCAATCTCCAATTCCGGGATGTTGAGGCCAGGCTGAGCCTTCTTGGTCAGACGCAGGAAATCCTTGCGAGTGTCCGGGTTCTCAGCCAGCGTGCGCGCCAAACGGGCCAGTTCATCGCGCGTTTCAAAGCTCAAGTCTTCAAGAGAAGCCATATCAGATTACCTTCTTGCCGTCGCCGGGCGGCTTGATGCCCATCCGGTTCTTGGCGCCAATCGCAGCGGCGCCCTTCAGGCCACCAAACTGCGAATAGCGCGGCGTGTTGATGATCTGACCGTTCTGCTGGGTGTTGTCAGTCGGGCGGCGGGGGTTAGAAGCCCCGCGTGGCTTGAAAAGGTCCATTGCAAACTCCTATCGGGGCATTCCCGGAGGCGGACCACCCGCACCCGGCATTGGGGGAGCACCAGGCGGCATACCACCCGGCATAGGCGCACCACCCGGAGGCGGCGCAGGCATACCCGGCGGCGGACCACCAGACATGCCGGGAATAGCCGGCATACCGGCCATAGCCTTCATTTCAGGCGTTGCACCGCCAGCTTGCGGCAGATTCTGCAACAACTGAAGAATCTCGGCGTTCTGAAGCTCGCCAACCTTCTGCCGGCGCGGCCCCATCGCTCCTGTCAGCGAACGCAACGCCGCAACCAGCTTCTGACCGTCAGGGGTCTCAGAACCGATTGCCGGCAGCGACTGCTCAATCAAATCCATTGCCATGCCCACATTGATGAGCGCGGCTTCGCGTGAACCCATCTTAGGTTCCGGCGTACTCATAGGCGACGCCATAGGCGGGGCAGACGAAGCCCCTTCGCCCGGCGGGGGCGCAGAAAGTTCCGGTGCTTCTTGCGGGCGCTGGTTTTGCAGCAGCCTCATAACGCTTTCGGACACTTGATGCTCCAAAGTAACAATTGGGGCGTATCACCCGCATTACGCAAAAGTCAAGCGGGACTATTTTTATCTTCCGGTCCCGCGCGGAAGTCGCGGATTAACGACTGCTCAAGGCAGTGCGTTAGTTACCGGCGAGCCTTACGACCCTTGCGACGCATGGGAGACCTCCTTTCATTGCTAGAGTTACACACACCGCATTAGCGGCTGCCTTTACGGCGACCGCGCTTGACGGACTTGTACATGGTATCACCTCCTTTCCGAACGCGCATTAGCGCGTGGCGCTGCCCTATTACCTAGGGTGCGTATGGAGGATACCCTGTATTCTATGGACGGCGAAGCATTCCCGCGCGCAACATCTTTCGCTTGCGCTCTGGGCTGGTCGGATTTGATCTTAAAATCCTGCGCCATCACTTACCCTGTTTGCCCGGCGGCTTACCCTCGGGAGGGGGGTTTGCCTGTTGTTGAGCGGCTTGCTTCTTCAGCTTGTCCTTCAACAATTGCTTCATAGGCGGATCAAGCAAATCAATCAAGGATTCTTTGTCGATAGCCTGCGCCTTGAACAAGTTGAACGCCAACTGCCGCATATCCTCCATGAAAATTGGGCTGTTGGAGTGCGCGTCAACCTTTACCATAAAGTCCTTGGTGAATTGCTCGGCGATAAACTTATGACCATGCGCATCCAAGAAGTGAGTGCGGTCATACTGCTGCATGGCCTTCAAATACAGCGTTGCCATCTTTTCCAGCGCGTCTTCAACAACCAACGCCCGCTTCTTGATGCGCGAGGAACCCAGCCGCGCCAATTGAGACGCATGCCCCTGAGACCTGACGCCCGACTCACCGCGGCCCGACAACACTGAGGAAATGCCCGACGCCTCACTGAACATGGCGTCAATGGCGTCAATCTCGCGGAACAAGTCAGCCGGCATTTCAGGTGCCAGCCGCTCAACCTTGCCCTGCGCCATGTCGTTGGACAGCAGCCCACCCGCGCGGTTCAACGCAAAGTTCTTTTCGTCCAGAATGCCCGTGAAACCCATCAGCGCCGTGGGCGGGTTCACCTGCTTGCTCAACAGGTCCAAGATTTCAGTCATGCGGCGGTTGCGCATTTGCTGGAGGTAAACCAGCTTCTGCACCTCAGATTGCCCCCAGTAGTAGTCATATTGCGGGTTGGGCGTGATCTGGATAAACGGCAACTCGCCCTTCATGAAAAGCTGTTCGCCGGGGCGGTCATAGATAATCACATCAGGCTCAGCGATGGTCACGACCTGATAGTCGTCAATCTCATCGTTCCAGAGGTACAGCTCCCGCATCTCAACCGTATCTTCGGCCACCCGCGCCTTCATGCGGTTATAGCCGTACAGGTCAAGGTTGATGGTGCCGTAGATCGTCGGGTTGGTCTGCGACATCACAATGCGGTCAAGGCCCTCGGGCACATGGCTCACTTGATGCTGCGACGCGCTGATCCGGTCCATAATCGACTTGCGCTTAGGATGGGCATACAGCCGCCGCGCCAAATCAGACTTCGTAATGTAGTAGGTTTGGACCATCGCCTCTTGGCGGTCAGTGTACGGCGTATCCTCGCGCAGCACGCCAATGCTGCCAGGCTCCACCATATACGGGTGGATGGACCCATTGCGCATCACCAGTTTGATAAACGTGGACGAGTAAACCAGCGCCCACGTCATCGCCATGGCAAACACTTGGTCGCCGTTAGAATCCTGCCACTTGTCATTCAACGCGCCCGTCAGCGTCTGAACCTTCATGTGCTCAGCTTCCGGCACCGACGCGCCAAGGTTGATGCTGAACCGGGTAGTGTCCGCGCTGAACAAGAACGCGGTCACTTGGTCAATGTGAGGGTAAATCTTGTTGTAGTGCGCCGGGCTTTCTTCCGGGCCAGACCCAAACAGATACCAAGAACGCAGGCTACTGTAGTCCGCCTTGCGTTCTTCGCGGGACACAAAGCACTTCTCCGTTAAGTCCAGATACAGTGCTTCGCGCTCAATCGGGTCTTTCGGAATAATCACGGCTGCACCTTAAGGTTCTCGTGATCTCCTACATAACTTGCCGTCCGGGGTCCACGCAATTCACCTGCTTCACGGGGATTGAAACCCACGCTTTCGCCGCGCACAGACTTGATACCGCCGTTAATAACCGACTGCATGCTATGCCCCGCACCACCGCCCCAGATTACGCCAGAGCCGCGGGGAGGCTCGGGGGCCTGCTCTACAGGCGGCGCGTTGTTGCGGGTCAGGTAGCCATCCTGATGCTCGCCCTCACGGGTGCTCTTCAGGTTGGTCATGTTAAACTCTTGCGCCAGCCCTTTTAAATTGGCGTCGTTCCGCTTGGTCTTGTCAGACAGGTATGCCGGGGCCTTCAAGAAAGCCACCTTGATGCCGTCTAGACAACCATGCGTACAGACCGCCTCCCATGCCTCGAAGAACCCATGCTTGGGGCACTTGTAGTGACGCTTAACGGCCATTGAGTTGTTCCTTCAACGTGGGCGACATATAATCCGCCCGGTTTTTCAATCCCACATTCAGACGGATTTGCCCGTCCACAACTTGCAACCCAACGCTTGGCCGCATGTCCAACTTAGGCTCACGCCTATACCTAATCGCCTTTGTGCGGTTGGGGCGCATGTAAACCTCAATCATGCCCGCCTCCCACTCATGCGCAAACTTGCTCAGCGCCGACTGCACCCAATCCTGCATCGGGCGATTGCCGCGCCTTGCCACTTCCTCCAACGTCTTCTTCGAAACGCCGGTAAACTCCACCAGCAACTCCATGCTGATGCCGCGCTCCTTGTCCGCCCAAAACCGGCGGAACCACTCTATCAATTCTTTCTTTGGCCGCAGCGCAAACATCACATACCCAGCCCAATGTTCTTGAGGTACTTGCTCACCACTGTCCGCTCCCGGCCACGCTCCTCGGCATCCAACTCATCTAGCGCGCGGTTGCGCAACTTGGTCAGGTTCATAGCAATCAACCGCGGCTGCAATTGCTCCGCATACGCCGCAGCAGCCAGCGCCGTAGCAATCACACGGTCATCCTTGCCGCGCCCCGACGCCGCAATTGTGCCATCCTGCCGCGTGACCGTCTTCATTTCATCCAGCGTGTCCATGGACTTCACGATAAGCATCCCGCGCTCAAAGTAATCCTTCAAGTAATTAAGCATCCGCTCCTTGCTTGCAGATGTAGTTACCCAACCAATACTGTTAGACAGGCCGCCCAGGGTATCGTTCTTGCGCCAAATGTAATTCTGCATGTGGCCCAGCACGTTCATCAGGCTGGTGCCGTCCTTGCCGCCCATGGCAACCGCCTGACGCTTCAAATTCCGCAACTCATTGATGACCGCCTGGCCTGGACCATTCACTTCCAGATTGAGGATGCTGTTCTTGTACGCGCCGCCCAAATGGCTAATCACCCACGCAAACTGGTAGGTGTTCAACTCGCTGGTGGCAAACTCCGCAACCTGCTCCAAGCCGTCCGCATAACAACGAAACACCTGTATGCAAAAGCGGTCAGCCCAATCGCTGCTGCCATAAGCAGGATCGGCACCAATAACATAATAGCCATTGTCTACCGGCTCCTCCCATATCTGCAACGTCGCTAGGCGCTCCTGAGACTTCATCACCTCAGTGTCCTGAAACAACTGCCCCATGACATAGCGATAGTAATCCGGCTTCATCGCCTTGGCAGCCTTCGCAGCATCCGTGCAGCGCGATGTGCTGAAGAACGAAGTGCCAGACATGATGAACGCATAGTCCTCAGTCGGCGGGAACTCCTGATACATCAGCGCATCGTCCTTGATGCCCTCAGCCAGCTTCCACCGCCACCATGCCATCTGCCGGCTGTTGATCTCAAAGCCGTAGAGCTTCTTGATGTCCCTGACCCACTCCTTCTCCTCCGGGGTCAGTCGTCCATCCCAATATGTTTTATATACCGCCGTTTCCGGGTCTGCGGTGTAAAACTCGTTTCGCCACCAACCGCAAAAGATGGCCCGCTGCGTGCGAGCCTTTTTGGACGTGACATACATATCATGGAACAGGTTGAAGCCTCGCGCAGTGCTCTCAAACATGTACAGCCTGTCCGGGTTGGTCTCAGCCAACGAAGCAAGCAACGACGCCAAACCCTCTTCATCGCCCCATGAACTCGTCTCCGTGCCATGCAAATACGTGATAGCCTTGCCGCGCCCCAAGCTGCCCTTAGCCCGCAAGCCAGCCACTTGGTAAAACAACCGGCTGCGGTTCTTCAGCAGCAACTGGTTGCGGTTATGCCCCTCCATCGGAATCTTGAACTGCCGCGGCAAATGCTCAAAATACATTCCCAAGGTAGACCGAAACATCTCCCGGTTCTCCTCAGTGTCCGTCACCAGCGTGGCACCCAAGCCCGGATGCGTGAACACCCAATACAAATCCAACGCCAGGCTGATCGTCGTCACACCAAGCTGCCGACCCTTCAGAATGGTAAAGAAATGCACGTCCTCCTCCAGCCCACGCGCTATCTCGTTCATCACATACGTCTGCGTGCCCAACAGCTTGTCCAGCCGCTGCAAGCCCTTCTCCTTGGTCTCAATCTGCAACTGAGAGCAAAAAGAATAAAACTTCTTGAGGTCAAACTTCACAGCGTTAGCCCCTAAACTTTATGCCAACACATAGCGGCCTTTGAGGTTCTTCACAACCACCCCAGCCTTCCTCAACTTACTAATCTCCATCGACACCACGTTCCGCCAAGAACTCGGCAACTCATCACCCCACAACAACTCCGCAATCTCAGCAGCACTCACACCACCCTCAACACCCAACATACCCTCAATCATCCTAGTCCGCTCACCACCCAACAACCTCCTCCTCCTCAACACCCTCACATCACCCTCAGCCCTCGCACGCCTCAATACCCTCATCACACTACCCATGCTTACATTGCAACGGTTGCAGACAATGCGCACAAGCGCACCACTCGCATACAAGTCCAACACCTTGTTCATCACCACAGTATCCATAACCAAACCCTCATCCTGACAACTACGTTACTAGGTATATGCACCACCAAACCCCAAAAACCAGATTTTTCTTGGGGGGAACAAGGAGAGGGGCACTCCCTCTAGCCCCCCACGGGCCCACGCGCGGGCACGGGTGCGCGCTGGCGCGGGTGTGCGGGTGCTGTATCGTTGCATAGGTCAGCAACCCTTACCCAAACAGGCGCTAGGAAGGCCGTACAGCCGGGCGCCGCCTCTCTCCGCGGGTACCCTAGCGGCCCATGTGCCAGAGGCCCCTGTAGACCCCTCAGAATGGCCTGTGCGGGGTGGTGGAAGATGCCATTACTCCCAACATTGCCATTGTGCGGGGTGTAGTACGACATATGACATAGGCACTGACATAACAGCCAGGTCGATAGTGACGTGATGAGACGTGATGGACGTCACCACGCTGGAGACGCTACCACGCTATGACGATATATCGATATAGACGTAATAAGGTACGCGCGCGCGCGTGAAGCAAGATGCGTGCCATGTTGGGTTTTGCGCAGATTAACAATCTTTAACGAAATACCTGCTAGACAGTGCCGTATGCGTTGTATACGTTGTGTGCAGGCAATCAAGCCTGATAGGGACAAGCACAATGCGTATCATTCCTACAGAATATTCGAGCTGCGACACGCTGCGCGATGCGTATGCCGATGGCTGGAATGCCGGTCACGGTATCGCTTGCCACAACGTGCCGAGCATTGGTGACAAGCTATGGGTGGAAAGCCTCGGCCGTGTGGTGGTGGATGCGGAGAATATCCGCGAGGTTCACGAAAGCCTGTGCTTTGAGGCTGAAAGCAATGGGCGCAGCTATTCCCCGTTTGAGCATACTGCGCACCGCTTCAACGAATTGGGCGATGGCGGATGGTTCATCGCAGATGAATGTTTTGGCGAGCCGCCGAACGGTCCATTCAGCACTAAGGCTGAGGCTGAGGCGGATGGTGAGCGTGTGGTGGAACTACCTAGCAGCGAGGAAGCGTGGGAAGCGTATGACCAAGGCGTGTGCGACGCTATCCATGCCGATTTGGCAACCTACACTAATGAACACTACGGCATTGAAACTGCCGATAGCTGACAATCCGGCAAGGCGGCATTGCTCCGGCAGTGTGCGCTCTGCCCGATTGCCAGTGTGGCGTCGATAACGAGGGAAAGACATGACAAGCATTTATGACCAGCACCGCGCCGCGTTTGATGCCGTTTCCGCCTACGTCATTGTGCGCGATGGTGCGCGCGTGGGCACGATAGCCATCAAATGCCCGCGCGATGGTGCCGGGCGGCTTTATGCCTATGTGCATTTCCACGGGGCTGAAATGGTGCGGGGCTTCGCGGCTGGCGGGGGCTATGACAAGCACAGCGCAGCTTGCGCGAGGGCTGTGAAGGCTATTGATCGCGCGGCTTATGGGGATTTCCCGCATATTAATGCGTTTATTGACGCGCTTGCGAAGGATGATGGTTGCGGTTGGGATCATCATTTGCGCATGGCCGGCTTTAGCGTGTGGCAGGCAGTTTGAGGGAGGCCGCACAATGACCATACTAAAAACCATTGCCGAGGGCTTGGCCTTCGCAATCACTTTTCTTGGCCTTATTGGTTTGGCGGTGGTGCTATGAGCGGGCGCGCGATGGATAGGCCAAGCCTGGCAATGCGTGTCGCGCAAGCCGTGTTTGATGCTCTGGCGCTGGCGCTTATGTTGGTAGCTGCATGGGTGTTCATGGTATGAAAAACGGCAGAACCCGACCTTGTAATGTGAACGCCGCGCGCAAGCGGCCTGACATTATGGCAGCGGTAAAAGCGGGCTACCATGACGCGCTAGCGGGGTTAGGCTATCGCGCGGAGTATGACGCTATGCCACAGCACAACCAGCGCAACTATGAGGTGGGGCGGTTCATGGCGGCTGAGGTGCTGGCGCGCGTCGGCAAGCCCCCCGCTTGGCCTGCTAGCGTGCGCATGCCGCGCGTGTTGGAACCCGTGAGCGAGGTAGTGTTTCGCTCTTTTGTCCGGCAGCCGCCCGCGTGATACTGCCATCGCGCCAAATCCTGATAACCGCGGCCGGCCTCGCAACGCTGGCCCCCAGTCTATGGTGGAATTATGATCAACGAACCCCTGCTTTCGGGCCTTGGATGGATTGCGCCGGGCATGTGGGCGCCGCTGCTAGCAGAACACATGGCGCGCGCCGGAATCACCGCAAAGCCTATCCGCGCGGCCATGGCGCTTGCCAATTTTGGACATGAGACTAACGGCGGGCGCCGCTTGGTCGAGAGCCTCGACTACTCGCCTGACAGGCTGGCGGCCGTGTTTGGCGCTAGGGCCACCACGCGCGCGCTTGATGCCTGTAGGCGCGTGGGCCATCCGGCGGATCAGAAGACCATTGCCAATGAGGTTTACGGTGGCGATTGGGGCCAGCGGAACCTTGGCAACAAACTGCCAGGCGATGGCTGGACGTATCGTGGGCGGGGCCTGATCCAGCTTACGGGCCGTTGGTCATACGCGCGCGTCGCTGGCGTGCTGCAAAGGGAGCTCACGGATGAATGGGTGGAAAGCATTGGCACGCCCGCGGGCGCTACGGAAAGCGCGTGCCTGTGGTGGTCCCGCATGGGGCTGAATGACTTGGCTGACAAAGGCGACCTGGCTCGCGTGCGCAAAGCCGTGAACGGCGGCAGCATGGGGCTGGATGACGTGAAAGCCCGCTATGACCTGGCCCGCGCTTTGCTCGTGGGCTAGTGTATGCACTGCATGCAACGCGCGCACCGCTCACAACGCGCGCAAGGTATACAGTAGCAGCGCGCCATTTCCGCAGCGTTTGCAATGGCTTACGGGCCTGCCGCTTGCCCGCTTCGCGCGCCATTTCCCCCCTGCACCCCCCTATATATTAGCCCGTTAGGGCTGATTATGGGGGGGGTTTATAACATGTCGATCGTCAAGCCTGACGTGTATCGTCAAGCCTAACGATTGGCGTCTAGGACGTGATTATTAAATAGCAAGAATCGTGCCAGTCGTGGGCATGCAAAAGGGGCTTCCCTGAATGACCATAAAAACCCCTTATGCAAGAACCGTGCCAGTCTCAGCCGTCGCGTTGCAATTTGTCCAGCCGCATCCGCGCAGCCTCGGCAAAAGGCCCGCCGGTTTCCACCGCGCGCTGGTAGCCGGCCATAAGCGCCGCAAGGCTAACGGGCGCCGCCCTATCCCCACGCTCTGGCCTGGCGCGGTGCTCCCGCTCTGCGATGGCGGCTTTCATCCTGTCCACCATCTCGCGCGTCTTAGCGTCATCCGCGGCCTTTTGCTCAGGCGATAGGTCAGTGAACGCAACCTTCTTGGGAGCCTCCGGTGGCTTCCTTCGCGCGATGCGTTCCATCGCCAGCACCTTGGAATACAGGCGGTTGGCTTCCGGCTGCACCACCGCAAGCACCTCAGAGGCCGAGGGCCAAAATTTGCTCGCGCGCGCCAGGTCTATCAGAGCATCCTCGGTAAAAGCCTGCGCCGGCACTCGCGCGCAAGCCTTCGCCACGGCAGTAGCCCACACGGCACTCTCGCGGGCGCTGGGAGGGTTGCTGAAGCCCGCGTGGATAGGTGCTATCCAGCTAAGCACATGCGGCCCTGTGGCGGGGCTGAGAGCGGCCCTAGCAGCCTTTGCGGCCCTGCCTGCCTCTTCTATCAGGCTAGGGGCCAAAGCCGGCGGCGGGAGCGGCCCTGCGTCCGGGTGCGGATCGCGCCGCTGCTCGTCGGCCACAGCGAGGCTAAGAGGCTGCGATAGCTGCGGCATCCGCCGGACTACAATGTCACTCATCCCAATCTCCCATCATTTCGCGCCAAGACGCAGCCACCACGACAACCCCGCCAATGAGCGCGCCAATGCAGCCGGCGATGAAAAGCCCTGCTATTGTCCACATCAAGAATTGACCTCTGAGCTTCCGTCCACAATGTCAGCCCAAAAGCCCATAGTTTTGCGGGCCAATTCCTCGCGGTTGCCGACGGCCAAATCCTTAATTGCAAACAACCCGGACCAACCATGTTCGATAGACTGCCGGATGATTGCAGCGGGATCGTGGCCCTCATTCCAAAACGCTTCCAGCCGCGCGATGCAAAGGACCTTCGCGTGACCTGTCCATGCCTTGCCGCTCTTCGCCGCGCGATATTGGTCCCATTCCAGCCAGGCATCCGCCGGGATGCAGGGCGGCACCTCTACGCTTTCGACGATCCGCATGGCCGTCTTGCTTCGCGCCCGCTTGGGCTTCACGGCGCTGCCAAATAGCTCGCCCTTCAAGCCCTCTTCCAGCAACCGCCGGCCCACATAGCTGCGCGTGTGCTCTGTCCGCTGGCTGATAGCCTCGATTGCGTCGAAAATCTCTGCCGGCACCCGGATCGGGATGGTTCTGCTCATGTGTCTCTCCGTTGCATTGTGCGCAATGTGCGCCTTGTATGCGTAGGGGGTTTTGGTAAGGCTTGCAAGGGGGGTTCCGCACTGGCATAACGTCCGGGCGGGTTTTGTCCTTTTCCCCGCATTGGTCTCTTCCCAAGCTATCAACTTGCCCTAGCCTCACCGCTGGGGCTTTTTTTTGGCTTTGCGCATTTTCCCGCTTGACCCGGCTACAACCACACCTAAAGTGTGTGTCGCGCCACAAACCAGGAAAGGGACAGCGCCAATGGAAGAGGTTTTTTTCGGTAAATATCACGATACCGGCGATTACTGGCAGGTGTATCTCGATATCGGAGAGGATACGGCCCAGATACAGGTCGTGCTCGATCATGATGATGAGCAGCTTGTGCGTGACACACTCTGGCTGCCGGTTCAGATGCTTCCGGCTTTGGCTAACGCAATCAATAACTATTTTGCTGGCACAAAGAAGCTGGTGGAGGTGGTGATATGAGCGGTTTCAGCGCAGACGAACGCCGCACCGCCTGGTGGAGCACCGATAGCCGCCGGGCCGTTAGCGGCAAAGCCTTTGAGGTGGTGGCCGAGAAGATTGGCCGCGCTGAACGCCCCGATCTGAGCGAGGTGGAGGTTGTGCAGATGGGTCTCCGCATGGAAGCCACCATCGCAGCCTTTGCCAGCGAGGAATTGGGCCAGTTGAAGGCATTGGGCGATAGCGTGGCTACCCACCGGCAGTATCGGTGGCTCAAAAGCCATGGCGACTACATCGCGCAGGACAATTCGTTCCTGGTGGAGTGCAAGAACTACAACGCGCTGCATATCCACAACTATTCAGAGCCTGGCGAGCCTGTGCGGGTGCCAAATGCCGATTGGGCGCAGTGCTGCCACGAAGCGGCGTGTTTCGGGGTTTCCACGGTCTATCTGTGCATCCTCTTTGGTGGGCAGCGGTTTCGCACCTTCCGGCTGGATTTCTCAGAGGACGAGAAGAAAGGCCAGATTATGCAGATGGCGAAACTGTGGGGCATGGTGGAGGCTGGCACGCTCCCCGATCCTGAGACCGTCAGCCAATGCAAAGCCGCCTACCCTGTCAGCACAGAATGGCTTGCCACAGCCTCTCTGGAGCTTGAGCAGGCCGCTAAGCGCCTCGCCGGCATCAAGGCGTCCATCCGCGCCTTTGAAGCCGAGGAAGACCGCCTACAGACGGCTATACAGCGTGCAATGGGCGATGCCGGCGAAATGCAGACGCTGGACGGGCGCACCCTCGCCACATGGAAGAGCGCGAAGCCTAGCAAGCGTTTCAGTGCGGACCTGTTCAAGGCCGCATATCCAGACATCTACGAATCATTCGTGGTGGAACAGCCCGGCAGCCGCCGGTTTCTTTTGAAGGAGAAAGCAGAATGAGCGAATTTCAGACCTGGCGCGTGGCGGACACTGACATCCCCAAGCGCATCAAGACCGTCCTGATGGGCGCGGACCCGGCCATGACTTGGCAGGACGTGCTGGACATGACGGAGCGCGACCTGAACTCTTTGCCCCATATGGGCAAGACCAACCGCGCGAACCTGCTGCATGTGCTGCGGGACGGCATGGCCGGCAAGCTGTTGAAGTGCAACCGCACGCTGGGCGAGGTGGTCAGCGATGTCTAACATCGTCCCCATGGCGGACATCCAGAAGATGGCGCAAGTGGCAGCCGATAGCAAAATGTTTGGCTTCAAAAACCAAGCAGAAGCTATGGCTATCATGCTGCTATGCCAGGCTGAGGATATGCACCCGGCCATAGCTATGCGGGATTATCACGTCATACAGGGGCGTCCCGCGCTCAAGTCTGACGCCATGTTGGCCCGCTTCCAGACCAGCGGCGGCAAGGTCAACTGGACCTCATACACGGATGATGTGGTGACCGGCGTGTTCAGCCATCCGCAAGGTGGTGATGTCAGCATCAGTTGGACGATGGAAATGGCCCACCGTCTGGGCTTCACCAAGAAGGAGAACTGGCGCAACTACCCGCGCGCCATGCTCCGTGCCAGGTGCATCAGCGAAGGCATCCGCACAGTGTTTCCCGCGTGTGTGGCAGGAGTCTACACGCCCGAGGAAGTGGCCGACTTTACGCCGCCCAAGGGCGCTAAGGTGGTGGACGTTGTGCCAGAGCCTGAACCGGAACCGGAGAGCGAATTGACCGTTCACCTTTTCAAGCCTGATGGCACGATCTACGCCAGCTTTGAAACCGAGGCGGAAGCCTACCAGGCTTACTACAAGGTGGTGGACGGCATCGCGGCCAATCAGCGCATCCCCGAGGATGAGAAGTTGACCAAGCTGCGCGGCTTCAAGGCCGCCAACTTGCATTGGATGGAACCTGAAACCCAAGAGGAATCTGCAGAATGAGCACCTACGAAGACAAGCCCGGCAAGGGCGCTATCTTCTCCACCGAGAAGAAGCACGAGAAAGGCCCCGACTATAAGGGCAAGCTGGTGCTGGATCGGGACTATCGCGCCGGCGAGGAAGTGAAACTGGCGGGATGGCATAAAACCAGCCGCCGCGGGCCTATGGTCAGTCTTAGCATCGACTCTTGGAAGCCTGATCCCGATTGGAAGCCCGATCCTGAGAAGCAGCGGGAGCGGGAAAACACCTATCGGCCTGGCGGCAGCACCCGCTTTGACGATGATGTGCCCTTCTGATGGCTGCCTACTATAACGAGAATGATGCGTTTGCTGCCCAGTGGTTGCGGAATCTCGTTTCCGCTGGGCACATAGCGCATGGCATTGTGGATGATAGGAGCATCGAGGATGTCCAACCCAGCGACCTGTTTGGCTTCACCCAGTGCCACTTTTTCGCTGGTATCGGAGGATGGAGCCTCGCCTTGCGCCAAGCCGGATGGAGCGATAGCCGCCCCGTCTGGACCGGAAGCTGCCCGTGTCAGCCGATTTCGAGCGCAGGACGCCGACAGGGCCATGCCGACGAACGACACCTCTGGCCCGCTTTTCAGCGCCTCATCGCCCAGTGCCAGCCTGCAACGGTCTTTGGAGAGCAGGTTGCGAGCAAGGATGGGCGCGAATGGCTCGCAGGAGTACGCGCTGATTTGGAAGCATTGGGATATGCCTGCGGGGCTGCCGATCTGTGCGCTGCGGGCGTCGGCGCGCCGCACATCCGGCAAAGACTATATTGGGTGGCCGACGCCGACCACGCAGGACAACGCTCAGGTGGCAGGCCAGTACGCGACGAATGGTACTACGTTGGCCGGAGCGGCAAGGCTGCTGGGCTGGCCGACACCCAACGCAACGGACAGCACGGGGCCGGGCACGCAAGGGCGGCAGGGGGGTATGAATTTGCAGACTGCGGTTGGCTGGGCGACGCCCCAAGCCCAAGACGCCAAAATGCGTATATCCAACGCAGAAATGGCAATGAAACGCCAAGCGAAACCCAACGCCCAAGTGACGTTGGAACAGCAAGCGCATCTGATGGGCTGGGCTACGCCGAGGGCGAGGGACGCCAAGAACAACGGGGTCAGCATAGCCAGGGCGCAGCAGGGCGTGGCGGACAGCCTAGACCTACAATGCAAGCTGGTGTCGCAGAATGGAATGGTGCCACCATCACCGTTGACCGCCCGGACGGACAGGCGCGCATTGCCGCTGAACCCGCGCTTTTCCCTGTGGCTGCAAGGATACCCGGCGATGTGGGCAGATTGCGCGGCTCCGGTAACGCGATTGTCCCGCAAGTAGCTGCCGAGTTTATCATGGCGTTTGATGAGGCAGGAAATTGATGGGCAAGGCGCAGCGCACTAAGGGCGCAACCTTTGAGCGGGACGTTGTGAACGCGCTAAAGGCCGCCGGCATAGACGCTGCGCGCAACCTAGACCAGACGCGCGATGGCGGTGGTGACATTGACCTTGGCGCGTACATGATTGAGTGCAAGCGCCGGGCCAGCATCGCCGTGTATGACTGGCTAGACCAATGCACACGCGCCGCCAGGCCGGGGCAAATCCCGGTTGTGGTGGCAAGGGGCGACAGGCGGGAAGCCGTTGTCATCCTGCGCCTTGACGATTTTATCCCAATGCTTGGAAAGGAAACAAAGAAATGAGCAAGCCAGCAAAAGACGAGGCTGAACTCGAATACTGGAAAGAAGTTTGTTACGCCTTTGAGTTTGATCTTCACTCCGCTCGCGCCGAGAACGCGCGGCTGCGGGAGGCGTTGGAAGACAGCGCCATCATGATTCAAGCCTGCTACGACGCGCCGACCAATCCCGACAGTCTGCCTCAAATGTTGCTGCACCACATGCGCGCAGCCTTGAAGGTGAAGCCATGAGCGGCTGGCCCGACCCCGACAAGCCCGGCGTGCCGCTGAACCCAGAGCGGAATGGCTTCCACTGGATTGTTGGGTGGAATGGCGCTTTCTTTATGGCTGAGTGGGATTCTGAGTGCGGGCTATATGGCTCGGTTGATGCTGGAGGTTCGCCGTTAGGGGCGGCCAAGCAAAGTTGGACATATGCTGGCCCAGTCCTAACCCCAGCCGAGGCTGATGCCCTTCGCGCCGCCGCTGATGTGCGGGCGCTCGTGAATGAGATGCGGGTGGATTTGGCTGACGGCTTCTGGCTGGCAGCTAAAGTTGCCTTGGCCGCCTTAGAGCCATCTGACGGCGTGTTCTACGCCCGAGATCAAGGCGAACATCTGAACTTGAAGCGCGCCCATCACCGCGTGAAGCAGAAGCTGGAAGAGGCAGCGGCAGCTTGGGACATTAACATGGAGGAGAAGCCATGACGCCAAGGCAACGCGAACCTATCACGGATGCAGAGCGTGACAGCATCCGCCAGCGGCGGCGGGAAGGCGCTTCGCTCGAAGAAATTGCCGCCGAGTTTCGATGCTCGCCCATCACCGCGCGGAAAATATGCTCCAACGTGCTGCCCAGAACCTACGAAATCGGCAAGCCCATAAACCAGGATAAGATTGATAAAATTATTGAACTGCGAATGCAGGGGCGCGCACAGCCCGACATCGCCCGGATGGTGGGTGTCAGCCTGAACGTCGTCACCAAGTACACGCCGCCAGAGCTTAAGATAGCCCGCCCCAGAGGCGAGCAAGGGCGCAAGCGCGTCCGATGGGCGCCGGAAATTATCAACGGCATTAACCCCGGCGGCATCCGATGGACCCCCGAAGAAGACAAGCGTCTGTTCGCCATGTTGCAAGAGCAATGCTCTCTGCGCGAAATAGCCGACAAGCTAAACCGAACCTATGTCAGCGTGAAGGACAAGGTAGGGCGTCTATCCCGATATGGCGAACACCCGCGCAAAGAAGGTGCCCCTCAACCCGCGCCTGAAAAGAAAGCGCCCCCCCGCGCCGCCCCTATCACCGTCACCCGCGTGAAGTGCCTAAAGTGCCTAAGCACATTTGAAAGCTACGACCCAAGACGCAACCGCATCTGCGGGCGGTGCAAAAGCAATGAGGATTGGAAATGACAGAACACGTTAAACTTATGGTCGCCACGCC
>VFSW01003615.1_pt1 | contig 23155 bp, 27 predicted proteins | sample 5358111 | NCBI WGS metagenome assembly VFSW01 (sample SAMN11554181, study PRJNA540505) | mine drainage metagenome | isolation source: sediment from site ElyBrook_90M | place: USA: Ely Copper Mine, Vershire, VT | collected 2017
AGATAACGCAATAGATTGTTTATTTTAAAAAACCAAGATAATTTTAGCAAATCTACCACAATATACGTTTGATAGAAAAACTTTATATTAGTGCCAAGCAAGATATCGAGATGGAAAAGTTTCTTTGGCACGGGACTCCGAAAAGAATGAAGGGAGAGACGCTACTCCCGCGCAAGGCAATAGACAAATGCCCTGAAAACTCGCAGCTTGGAGTATATGCCACAGAGAGCAGAGACGTCGCTATCGCGGTGGCGCTTAGGAAATGCGATGGAGTAAGCAAAGGAAACGTGAAGCTAGATGGCGACCCGCCATACGGTATAATGTTTATCGGCTGGCCAAGTCAGGAGCACATATACCTATACAAATTATCTTTTGAGAGTTTTGTAGAAGTTGGATCTGGACAGTGGATATCATATGAGCCAGTGATTCCACTAAGCGAGGAAAAGATATCTGTAGATAATTCCATTCATTTAATAAGGAAGGCCACAAAGGAAGAGGAAAAAATATTTTACATAGAATTCTTCGGATTGTTGGGCCATTAAACTTTTAATAGGATTCTTTCCTATGCAGCTCCAATAATACATTCGCAAAACTCTTAGCTTGAGTTGGTTTGATATCCTGCGGATTTGCTACCCTAATTGCTTTTCCTAGCGAGAACGCCATTCCCAAATCAAATATGCTGCTTATGCTCTCGTCGCTATACCAAACATCAACCATTCCGGAGTTCTGCATGGCTGACCTGTTATCTGTGCATATCCTAAGTCCAAGTTTATCTTCCTGGTTTGTATCTCTCAGGGGCCAATATACCCTCATTCCCCTTTTTTCAAGTCCATCTACAAACTCTGCAATTCTTGATTTTTGTTCCTCTGTAATGTTCCTTACTGGGGAGATTAAAAATATGTCATATTTTGCCATTATCCAACCTTCAAATGCATCCCCTTGATGCTATAGCCTCAGTATTTGCCTCTTTTGCAAAAGTATCCGCCATCATCACATCTGCAGCCCTATTCACAAGCGCTGAAGGATCCTGAATCCTCCAGAACACAAAGATTCTCCTGGTCGTAGTGCTCTGATTTTTGTTGTTTTTGTCGATTATCTCATCTGCATTATTCATCAACACTGTGATATTCGCCTGCGAATGCTCGCATATTTGCTGCCTTTGCTCGCAATTTATCTGTTTTGAGAGTATCGCAATGGTATTTGCATCTGCAGACTCCTTTTGAGATATAAACATGTCTCCAACTCTGTTTAGAAGCGCAGTAGGATCTCTTAGGGATTGATCCTCCCTGTGCCTGCTTATCAATCTGTCCGCATCGTCATCCAATTGAGATATCCTTGCACTAAAACCCTCGCATGTTTGACCATCTTGCTGCGTGCATCTTTTTGAAGCGAAGATTCTTGCAAAAGTATTCGCCTCACTTGACTCAACCTCCGCAATGCCTAAATTTGATGCCCTATTCACAAGCGCTGAAGGGTCATTTCCATGCATTGCCTGCTCTGGCTTATTATGCTGGACTATTGCGTCGCTTGCATTTATCAATTGGGTTATCTTCTGGAAAATCTGTCCGCAAGAAGCAGTCTGCGGGTCCAGCGAAGTTACCTGTGGTATTTGCGCAGACGTATTCGCGCCTAAGCCAAGCGCCACCGAGAGTGCGAGTCCCACTGCTGCAGTGGATTTGGCAGTTTTATTCATTAGATCAGGATTAAGAATGGCATTTCAGCATATTTAAACGTAGTTACCGTATTTGTTTATTCCGAGATTATTTGTATCCAACGATCAAAAAAGCAGCTCCGGAAAATAGCCTCTGTACTTTAACATTTTTGAATCCGGCCTTTTGCAGTATTGAACAAAATTTTTCCTTGTCAAATTCGTCGATGCTCCTCTTCAGCGACGTATACGCCGTTTTGTTGCCGATGAATCCGATTCGCACTATCGTTTTCCAGTATAATTCCGTGACAAACCTGTCTACAGCGCTATCGGGCTTTGTGAGCTCTTCGAGGACAATCTTTCCGCCCTTCTTTGACACTCTATACAATTCTTTGGCCAACTTTTCTGGATGGTCGATATTCTTTATCGCAAAACTAGAAGTTACCACGTCAAAACTGTTATCCTTGTACTTTAGCCTTGTCGCGTCCCCAACCTCAAATTTGATATCTGCATTTTTACGTTTTGCCTTGCCCTTTGCAATCTTTATCATGTTGCCGCTGAAATCCACCGCCGTTATCTTGGCATTTTTACCATATTTATGCGCAAGGTTGTAAACTTCCAATGCGAGCTCTCCAGTCCCAGTACCGACGTCAAGAAGGGAAAAATTGTTCTTTTTTATCAGAGCTTCTTTTGCCGCATTCCTTCTCCACAATATCATTGTTCCAGAGCTGCAAATCTTGTTTACTTTATCGTAGTCTTCAGCCATTTCCGAGAATATTTTGTGTGTTTGCTCACTCAGGAAATCACATCACATAAACAACTGCAAGTATCATTGCAAATATTATTGCGGATACTGTGTGTATAATCAGTGCATCCCCATACTGCCTAGATTTTGCCCTGGCTAGTATATTATAGACGTAAATCGTAGTTGGAAATGTTATTATGGAGAGTATCGCAAGCATAGGTGTGAATGCAAGTGCCACTCCCATTATGAGAATTGCATATGCCAATGATTGCCATGCAAGGTAATATGCGCCGATTCGCTTGCTTGTCCCAAGCATAACTGCGCTGTGCCTCACTCCATATCTTCTGTCCACCTTTTGGTCAGGGACTTCATTTACGTATAGTGCATTGCCTCCAAGGATTATCCCGGCTGGAATCAGGGAGAATAGCCATGCATACGTCCCGAATGTTCCAGAAGTGACCACGAAACTGCCTACTGCGATAAGCGTATAGTTTATTGTGCACAGCGGCTCTGCGAGGTAGGGGACCCTCTTCACATATCTTGCATAAAGGAGTATTGTAAGCGCGGCGATTATGACTATCGGAAGTATCTGGATTCTAACCAGCACCAAATATACGCCTATCGCCACAGCGATAAGGAACACCAAAAGTCCCAAAAGCAGCGTCTTTTCTGGCTTAATCAATCCCTTCGCGATAAGCGAGCTTCCACCCGAAAGATTTCCTTTCTTCTTGAGGCCCAACTCCTTGTCAAGGCCGCTAGAGTAGTCAAAGTAATCGCTTATTACGTTCACGGACATCTGTGCAAGCACGCTTCCTATTATGGCGAGCGTTCCGTAAAGAATCGAATAATGCCCGTAATATGCAGCAACTGCGACTCCGAGAACTGCAAGAGAGAAGCTGTATAGGAGCGTGGGCTCAAACATCTCTTCGATATAGTGCTTTAGCATATAGAGGTCACTCTATTATTGCTTTTTCGTAGTTCCTTATGATTGTTTGTTCGCCTCTGATTACCGCTATGCTCGTTAGGTTTTTTCCCCTAAGCCTGTGCGAAATAAGAGAATCTGAATTTAGGACCTTTTTTATTTCATTGAAGATGTCCTGGTAGGGACGAAGAGCAGATTTGAGTTTTTGTGTGTTTGTCTCCCTAAACCAGACTCTCATTTTTTCATCGCCGCTTGAAAAGGAGAATTTTACGAACTCAAGATTGTGCTTCGTCATTATTCTATTGATATATTCCTCATTGGTGTAGATCTTTGTAGTCATGCTTATCGATCAGATTCTCTTTTACTTTGGTGCCTTCCTGTATAAAGTAGTTATGGCGCGATGGTACCTTCCGTCCTTGGTCAGCGGCTCTCTCGCATCCTGCAGTGTCTCAAACGCGGCCGTTTCCATGACTATGTATTCTGTCGGTATCTGGGATAGGACCTCTGCTATGGTAGGCCTAAATACCATTCCCGGTCCTGGTACGTGCAGGGTTGTTATACTCCCAATCCTTTCTAATCCCTCCGATATATTCGCAGGGGTTCTTTTAACCGTGTAAAACGGCTCATGAAGTCCGCATCGGACCAGATAGTGGATCTCAATTTGCCCATTCTTTTCATAGGAGCGAACAGGTCTTATCGCCCTTGCCAAAAGCAGCAGCCTCTCTTGCCGGAACATCGGTAACGTTACTGTTTTGCCATCTTTGGACATTGTCATTTATACCGAATAACATGCCTTCTGGGCATTTTTATGGGTTGCTGCCAAAACGTCTAGGCCGCCTTTGGTGTTCCTTGTGAAGGCAGATTTCCAGCTATTTTGCCTCCTGCAGCACTCTCTTTGAGCAGCCCAAATGCTGCTGCAATCGCCCATCCTCCAAGTATTGCAGCTTCCAGTGTTTCAGTGATCGCTATCTTGTTCACGTCCTGTTTGCTAAGTATGGCTGCAAGGGCGAGCACTCCTGCAGACGCTGTCGCGATCCCTGCGTTCTTCTTGCCTTTCTGTGTCATCATCTCGCCCCCCATAGATATGAGTGCAAGTGGTCCTAGTGCAAAGTACCCTATTGCAGGTATAAAATGCTCAGGCTTGTTGTGCCCGTTTCCGTCCTTCTCCTTGATCGAGACTGTTGTAGAAAGCAAGAGTCCGCAGGCGCCAAAGACCACCGCACATGCCCTCTCGTATGGTGTCATGTTCTTTTTGGCGTAAAGCCCGTATGCAAACAGCGTCGAGAGCGCTCCAGCTGCACCAAGTCCCGCCATGAAATATTTGTGGTTCTTTGTGAGTGTTATGTGGCTTAATGCGTTATCCTTCCATGAGAAATCTGGTGTCATGCTTGTGCTCACAAATACTGTAGCGAGGCCGATTATCGGAGCTATTATCCCAGACAAGCCGCAGATCCTCTGCCGTATTATCTCTGCCTCAACCTTCTTTGCCTCAAACTTCATGTCCTCTGCATTGTCAGCAGAGAGCATGTCCTTAACTCCCATTATCAGTCTGTCTATCTTGTGCATGTGCTCGTGGTGCACATCATCCCCTGACCGCCTTAGGCTATCTCTCAATTTTTCGAATGCATGCGATAGATTGTCACTTCTCGCAAGGGCTGCCAACTCATGATTGAACGGTCTGTTTAAAGAATCAGTTCTGTTATGTTCTGTGGCCTTATGGCCAGATTCGTTGGCAAATTTTTTCTCCGTAATCAATCTCCCAGTTACTTTCCTAATATCCAGAGGCTCTTTTGCTATTTAAGGTTTTCTGGGTAATCGTCTATATCCGTATCACCCAATGAGAACGTATTTAATGCAACATTTTCAAAATACTAGCATGAAGTCATTTCCAAAATCATTCAAATTTGGGTGGTCGCAGGCAGGATTCCAATCTGAGATGGGAACATTTGGATCCGAAGACAAGAACTCCGATTGGTATAAATGGGTGCATGATCCTGAGAACATCCACTCCGGTCTTGTGAGCGGCACACTGCCTGATGATGGTGCGGCTTATTGGGCCAATTATGAAAAATTCCATTCAAATGCAAGGAAGATCGGTTTTAAAATTGCAAGAATTGGGGTCGAATGGTCTAGGATATTTCCAAGATCCACACAAAAAATAAAAGTTCCCCAAAAAATATCTATTTCTGACTTGAAAAAGTTAGACAAAATAGCAAATCAAGATGCTGTAAATCATTATCTCAAAATATTCAAGGATCTGAAGAAAAATAATATCAGCCTGATAATTAACCTAACCCATTACACCCTGCCACTTTGGGTTCATGATCCAATAAAAGTAAGGGATGGAAACTTGAATGATAAAATCGGTTGGGCTGATGCTGGCATAATCGAAGAATTCCGGAAATACGCCGCTTATGTAGCATGGCGGATGGATCATGTTGCAGACCAGTATTCAACAATGAACGAACCAGACATTATGGCGATGTATGGTTATCTGAATATGTGGAGCGGATTTCCTCCATCTTGTAATAGCAAAAAAATGTTCGAAGGTGTGATAAAGAACCTAATAGCCGGCCATAACTGTGCATATCAAACACTTAAGCAAATAACCAAAAAACCAGTAGGGATAGTCTATTCAAATACCTCGTTTGAAGCTCAAAGCAAGAAGGATGAAAGTGCAATAAACATAGCAGAGAAAGAAATGAGGTGGGACTTTATCGATTCAATAAAGAATCATCTTGATTGGATAGGTGTCAACTACTACTTTAGAACCAAGCTCAAAAAGGAGAAAAGCGGATACTCTTTGGTATCTGGATACGGATCTTTGTGCAAGCCAAACTCACTAAGCAAAGATAACAGGCCAGTAAGCGACTTTGGGTGGGAATATTATCCAGAAGGAATATATGATGTGCTTATGAAGTATTGGAAGAGATATAACCTGCCAATATATGTGACTGAAAACGGGATTGCAGATTCAAAGGATAAGCTAAGGCCAAACTTCATAGTGCAATCAATATTAAACGTCCATAAGGCAATGGAGGATGGAGCAGATATCAGGGCGTATATGCACTGGTCCCTTGCCGATAACTACGAATGGGCAGCGGGAGACAAAATGAGATTCGGGCTGCTGGGTGTAGATTATAAAACAAAGGAATTACAATGGAGGGAAAGTGCATCAATCATGAAGGAGATTACAAAGGCGAATGTTATTCCAAAAAATCTGGGAGAGTTTGACAGGATACCTCGAGCAAATCAATCCGAGTAACTCTTTCTGTTGTTCTCCAACATTTGTATATTTGCGTCAATGCGTTCTGCAGTTTGTGTCAATGCCTTCTTGAGGTCATCTCGCATATTTTCCTTCTTTTGGAAGAAATTCAAGAGATCATCTTTCTCCTTCTTTGTCGTCATAACGCCGGCATTTTCGACAAAGCGTGCAAGCATATGCGTCCCAACATTGAATCTTGATTTTAGAAGTTGCCAATTGCTCTTTGTCCAGTCCCACACTATATCTGTACCTGCTGGGTTTGCAGAGGTTATTGCCGCTATTACATACATATCCTGCATTCTCACCTCTTTGCTCAAAGAGAATTCAAGGGCCTTCTTTATCAAATCCCTTGAGCCAAAGTTGCTGAATGCTCCAAGCAGCCTCCTCTTCTCATCAGGCATCTTGGCCTTCTTGTACATGCTTATTAATTTGTCATACGTCTTTGCATCTCCATAGTGCGCCGATAGAGTGTATACGCATGATCTCAGGTTTGGGTCTACCGATTTGTCGTCTCCCCTGCACATCTTATCGAACATTCCAGATACGCGAGATAGGGTCTCTTTATCCCCCTCCAGTCCCATTCTTGTTATCGCAGCGCTTCTAAGCATAGTGGTTATCGAGTCCTCCCCGACCTTTCTCTCCCATCCAATCTTCGATATTATGCCACGGTGGAATTCGAGGTCTATTCTCTGCACCAAACCCAACCATCTCTCTCCTCTTGAAATCCTCTCCAACCACGACACGTGTCCGGATATGCTGGAATTTAGAGGGTAATCTGCATCCTTACAGTAAGAGCTGATAAACCTAATATAGTCGCGTACCGGCACCACTCCGGCCCTTGCAATTGCAAAGAGATCATTCTCTACACCCCACGCGTTCTCCTCTTTTAGGTCCCTATTTTTTATTGCAGCTCCAAGTCCCTGCAAAAGCCTATCTTCGTATACGGTTCTATACAATCCGGATTGCGTATAATTTATCTTGACCCACTCGGAAGAGTTCATCCTTAGTTTTGATTTTTTCTTGTTGAGGACCATTGATCCCTGATTCATATCTGATAACAAATAATGCACGGGTATGGGCCATTCCCCGCTCTTCTTATCCTCTCCAACCAGAAGGAATCTTTTTTGCTCAAGCAAAACATTCCTATTTTCTGACCTTACTAAAACCACCGGATACCCTGTCTTGTTTATCCACGCAGTTGCAATCTTCACCGTGTCCAATTTCTTTCCGGCTATTGCTGCTGCAACGTCTATTGCTCCCCATAAATCTTGTTTTGTTGCATTTGAATATGCGTGCTTCTTAAGATAGATGTTAAGCCCGTTTCTGAAAACATCCCCTCCTACGTAATCCTCAAGCATATATAAGACGCTTCCCCCTTTCTCATAACTTATCTCGTCAAATATCTCATTTATCTGGGCAGGAGTGTTTACGGTGACGCTTATTGGGTGTGTCGATTTGTACTGGTCCGCACCAAGAGCCACTGCTATTGTATCATTTAGGTACTGCTTCATCATCTTCCACTCTGGGAAGACCGCATCCATAGCTTTGTAGCTCATGAATGTCGCAAAGCTCTCATTAAGCCACAGATCATTCCACCACTTCATAGTGACAAGATCCCCAAACCACTGGTGTGCAAGCTCGTGGGCTATCGTCTCCGCTATTTGCTGCTTGACTCCGACCGGGGTATCTTTATCATTTCCCAGCAGTGCGACCTCCCTGAATGTTATCGCCCCCCAATTCTCCATCGCCCCTGCAGCAAAGTCCGGCACTGCTATCAGGTCTAGCTTTGGCAAGGGGTAATCTATCCCGAAATATTTCTGATAATAATCCACGAACTTCTTGGCATAACCAAGTGCAAGGTATGCTTGCTCCTTCTTTCCTGGAACTGTAAGCACCCTTATCTTTAGTTTTCCAAGCTTGCCCTCCACACAATCATACATCCCAACTCCAAGATAAAGAAGGTATGTAGACATTTTTGGAGTGGTCTTGAAGATCACCTCTTTTTTAGGTCCTATTGCCTTTTCCGACAATGGCTCAGTGTTTGAGATGGCCTGCATGTTCTTTGGTATTACAAAGGATACATCAAATGTGGCCTTGAACTCCGGCTCGTCAAAGCATGGAAATGCCGATCTTGCATCTGCGGCTTCAAATTGAGAAGTAAGTATGTGCTTTCCATCCCCATACTTGCTTCTGTAGAATCCGAACATCTTGTCATTGTTCTCTCCCTGGAACTTTAACAGTAACTCGACTCTTCCAGAGAATTTTTCAGGGAATTTTAGTGTAAGTTGCTCAGATTGCTTGTCAAGCACGATTGATTTTGATGTGACCTCTTTGCTGCGAACGATGACCCTAGCCCCAGAAACTTTCATGTTGGCTGCATTCAACCTTACGGTGTCTGTCTTTTTTGCCACAACTATTGTTATTTGTTCTTCTCCGATAAATTTGAACGTTTTAAGATCAGGGGTAAATTTTATCCTGTAATTTATCGGAATCGCAATCCTGCCTAATGTTTCATGGGGTTCTTCTTTAGCCATTATCTCTCCCTGCTGTTATTATTGCTTCTAAATTCTTTAAGCATTCTGCTTTTTATTATCCTTTCAAGTTTGTCTGCAAACTCCTCCTTCTTCTCCCTAAACCTCACCACACGAAGCTCCTTGTGCGAGAATTTTATCCTGAATCTTTGTTTGGGTGATATCCTCCCTATGTCTGTACCATCGTATCTCAGCTGCCCATGGTACTTCACGACTTCCACTTCAAGCTCCTTTGATGAGTCTATGACCAGCGGATTTCGAAATGGGCCGTCAGGGTTTAGGAATGTAATGCAAAGGACATTAGGCGAGAGTATTATTGGTCCTTCAGCAGACTTGTTGTATGCCGTGGATCCTATCTGCCCCGTAACTATAAGTCCGTCCCCGCTCATTATGTATGGATATATCTTGGATATCCTCTTGCCATTAACTTCGTATATCCTAAAGCTGACCTCCTCAAGTATGTTGTTCATCCTTGCCTCGTTTACTGCGTAGTATCTTCCCTTCTTGAAGATCAGCTCTATCTTGTTTCCAAGCTTCTCTATGTAGAATTTGTGCTCTTTTAGCTTGTTTACAACAAACTGCATGTCCTTAAGTCCGACATCCGAGTAGTATCCTATGCTTCCCTCCTCGTAGCTTCGAACAAGAAGTATCGGGGCGTCTGTAGACTGCGCCGCCCTAACAAAAGTACCGTCCCCTCCGACGGCTATGCATATGTCGCACTTCTTGCTTATGGTAAAGTTATCCCTAAGCATCTTGAGTTCGGGGTAGTTGCGCTTTGCTACTATCTTTATCTTCATAGAATTTGCGATTATACTTTGCAGATTAGTAATAAATACATAGCATACCATCCGATTATCATGGATGCAGGAGGATTCATCAACAATCTTGTAAAGGAGGGCAGCAGTGCCACTTTAACCATAGGGAGCATGGTATTGGGAAGCATAAGCTACGGGCTAGACTTTGCAGCAGTGTCATGGGTTGGAGATTATTTGACAAACTGCCTGCGAGGTGCATGCGCCGCAAACCTTCATTCAACAGAACTTTTTGCGATTCCAGGAGCGTGCGTTGGCGCGACTATGGGATACCTAGTCGCACAGAAGCTATTCATGAAGGCAAAGAGGAATATGGAGAGGGAAAACAGACTATCTGGGCTGTCCGGAATAAGAAAATGACGAGCAAAAACCCTTATAAACCTTAATGCTAATATTATACACGTCTTATTGAGCGATTAATTAGGAACAGTTTCTAAAGACTGTATTTTGAGCTCATTTTCAGACGAATTTATTGTGATTTAGATGGCACGAATGCACACAGGAGGTCATGGAAAGGCGAAGTCTCGCAAGCCTAACATTGAGAGCGCAAAGCCAATAGAAGGCGCAAACACGAACAAGAAGGAGATAGAGGGCATAATAGAGGGCTACGCAAAGCAGAACATGCACCAGGCCATGATAGGGCAGATGCTAAAGGAGAAGCACAATGTCCCATACATAAAACAGCTATTTGGAAAGAGGCTCGGACACATACTCTCGGAGAAGGGAGCAAAAGGACCGCTGCCTCAGGACATGTTCGACCTTATGAAGAAGGCGGTCAACATGAGGGAGCACATAACAGCAAATCACAAGGACTTCCACAACAAGCTCAGGCTTCAGAGGACGGAATCAAAGATCTGGAAGCTATCAAAGTACTACAAGAGCAAAGGAGTAATCGCAAATGACTGGAAGTACGATCCCGAGCAGGCTGCACTACTGATAAAAGGTAATGATTGATGGTAACTCAAAAATCCCAGGACAAATGGAAGAGCAAGAAATGGTACAACATATATGCTCCAAAGGTGCTTGGAGAGGAGATAATCGGAGAGATGCCTGCGGCAGAGGACAAGAAGGCGCTCGGAAGGGTGATAAAGGTAAGCATGTCTTGGATAACAAAGAACCCATCCCATTCATTGATGAGCGTCGGTCTTAGGGTCAGCAGGGCCGAAGGAAACGTTGCGCAAACAGAGCTGCACTTCATGGAGAGCAATTACAGCTACATACACTCCCTTGTAAGGAGATACAGCTCTGCAATCTACACTATCGACAAACTAAAAGACAAGGACGGAAAGCCATTCGTGCTAAAGATGCTGGTGATCGCAAGTGGCCACCTTGCAGACTCGAAAAAGAGCGGAATAAGAAAGAAGCTCTCAGAATTCGTAAAGGTATACTCATCTGAGAAGACAACAGAGGAGATCGTAAAGGCTATACTTGACGGGTCGATGCAAAGCGACGGAAGGAAGATGATCGAGAACATCGCCCACGTAAACAAGTTCGAGCTCAAGAAGATCGAGCTGTGATTCTTTTTATACAAAACCTCCAATAAGGTCTTTAAAGTATAAAAGTATACTAAACCCTGGATACTGAAAAGGCTTAAACATGAACTCTGAGTTTAAGGAGAAATTAAGAGAAATGCTAAGAAGCAGTGACGGGCTAAAGGTTGCATTCGACCTCGACGGGACACATGCTCTTGTCAGGCCGGTTATGGTCACCAGGCTCAATGCTGAAAAAGGTACTGCTTACACCGACCATGATGCAGACTGGGATTTCAAAAACCTCGATTCCAACTACGTTGAAATGATGAGGCACTATTCAGATGCATGGAAGCACCAGTGGAGGGACATACCATTTGAAGGATACTTAGAGCTGATGCGCGAACTATCGAAATTCCACGATGTCGACATACTCACTGAAAGAAGCAAGCACGATGAGAGGATAACCGGTGGCACAATAGAAGCCATGCATGAGTATTTAAGGCACCATGGGGCGGACTTTCTTCATGTAGAGCTTTGCGAACCGGGCGAGCAAGACAAGCTAAAGACTTTTGACTATCAGGTGTATGTTGATGATTCTCCATCCCTAGCAAAAAAGATCGAGGCGTTTGAGAACAAGCTTCTCTTCCTTCCCAACAGAAAGTACAACGAGTGCGTGCCAGAGCGCAAGAACATCACCAAGGTATGCGGTCCGGGCGAGGCTGCAGCGATCCTCCTTGACGAAACCTTCAGAGAGCTAAGGCGGAGGGGACAGGCGAACGGGCAGGTATCAGAGCAGATAAGGCTCAGAACAAGCAAATAACATCCCTTATCCTAAAACAAGAAGCACGATTCATTCAAGCCACAACAATGCATAATAAGCTTTCCGAAAGATATTCCTTGGGTAGCATGGGGAGCGGAAAACTTGTCTTGATTACTGGTCCTATGTTTGCAGGCAAGACCACAAAGCTCATCAGCGAGATGTCAGGTGCGATTAAGAAAAAGAAGAAGACAATACTATTCAAATCTGCTGTGGACAATCGCTACAGCAAATCCGAGGTCGTATCGCATGACGGGCTTAGGCTTCGGGCAGAGATACTACCCGAGGGGAAAAAATGCGCCGTAGTGCTGAGGAATGCTGCGAAGAAATACGATGTAATCGGAATAGACGAGGGCCACTTCTGGGAGGATACTGAGGGACTATCGGAGATCCTTGAGGAGATCTCAAAAAATTCTACGGTATATGTTTCGATGCTTAACAGAAACAGCATAAACGGCGACAAATTCGACCTTGCAAAGAATCTTGCAGCTTCGGCTGACAAGGTCCATCTGATAAACTCCAAATGCACAAAATGCGGGAAGAAGGCGACATTCACCCAACGGGTTGCAAAGTACCAGAACTATTCCAACGCTGCTATGGTGGGCGGATCCGAATCCTATGAGGCAAGATGCGCAAAGTGCTTTGTTCCGCTAAGTGAACCCTATTAGCGCTACCCCTATTACTATCATTATTACCCCCGCCCATCTCAATGGAGTTATCAATTCCCCAAGAAATATGGCAGCAAATATAACCGCGAACAAATAGCTAAGACCAGTAAAGCCGTATGCCCAGCTAAGGTTGGTCCTGCTTAGGGTATAGAAATATATCAGGGTCGATACGCCATAGAACAAGAATCCAAGTATCACATATTCGGCGATTTGCAATGCTCCTGTATTTGACACCCCTATCTTGAATACGAGTTGCCCAATAGCTCCAAGAAGCGTGCTAATAACAAGGAGAAATGCAAAATACAGTTTGATGTTCTTGTCCATTTGATCACTGATAGGTGAGCGCCACCATTGCTATCCCCGCAAGTATGAGAAGTATCCCGCAGGCCCTTGCAAGCGTTACCCTCTCCTTTAGCGCGTACTTTGAAACGAGCGTTATGAAAATAAACGAACTTGCAAACGTAGGGTATACGAAAGAGAGCTGCCCATAGTGTAGGGCTACAAGATACACTAGGAGGCTGATTATGTAAAGCCCAACTCCTATCAGTATCCCCTTGTTCTTCACTAGTTTTATTAGGTGGCCCTTATTGAAGTGGAACTTCTCCAAATTCCTCTTGAACTGGTACTGCGCAACAGCAACTATTATTGCTGCAACTAGGGTTATCGCTATGACTGTCAGCAGGTCCATGAAGTATTAATCCCTAGCATAAGAATAAATGCCTTAATGCCAAGAAGATAGTTGTGAGCCAATGATAGATTTGGAAGAACACGAGAAGAGACCGTTTATGCTTTCTGGACTTGTTGTGCTGCTGAGTTTAATTGCAATAGTCCTCTTCTTTGTCACAAATGCCGGAATTTTGTTCTACATTGTGGCATTGGTCGCGATAATACTTGGAATATACCTTGCATACCACATAGCGCAGGAGGCAAAGATGCGAAAGACCACGCAGCCAAGACCTGCAGCCCAAAGCAAAGCGACCAAAAAGAAGAAAAGATAACTTCTGATATTCATGAACAAACTGATAGTAGCCGAGAAACCTAGCGTAGCTGCAAGGATTGCCGCCTCGCTTAGCAATTCTCCGAAGCGGAATTACGTAAATGGAGTGACATACTACGAGCTCGAGCATAGCTCTGACAACATATACATAGTGGCAGCTGCAGGGCACCTCTTCACCCTCAAGCAAAGGGGTGAGACAAGGGGATATCCTGTGTTCGACATAGAGTGGGTTCCCTCATACACCGTCAACAAGGGGGCGTACTTCACGAAAAAATATGTGGACATTGCGGAGATGATAGGCAAGAAGTGCGAGGTCTTCATAAATGCGTGCGACTACGATAGGGAAGGAACAGTCATAGGGACAAACATAATAAAGGACATACTCAAGTCGAATTTCGATTCAAGCCTAAGCTCGGGCAAGATAAAGAGGATGAAGTTCTCAACCACGACAAACTCTGATTTGATGGCTGCGTATGATTCTCTAAACAATTTCGACCAGAACAACTTCTATGCTGGGGAGGTCAGGCACATGCTTGACTGGATGTGGGGGATAAACATGAGCAGGGCCCTGATGCACTCGCTCTCGTCGCTTGGGATAAAGAGAATAATCAGCATAGGAAGGGTCCAGGGACCGACGCTTGCAATACTTGCGACAAGAGAGCTTGAGATAAAGGCCTTCAAGCCAGAGCCATTCTGGAAGCTTTTCCTAAAGGCGCTTGACACACAATTCGAGAGCAAGAGGGGGGATATGCTAGACAAGAAGGTCGCTGAAGAGGCCCTTGAAAAAAGCAAGGGGGCAAAGGTCGTAGTAAAAGATGTCCAAAGAAGAGAGGAGAAGCTAAGGCCGAACTTTCCCTTCGATCTCACGGTTCTGCAGCTCGAAGCAAGTAGGGCTCTGAGGATAGACCCATCAAGGACTCTTGCGATAGCGCAGGTGCTCTACGAGAGATCGTATATCTCATATCCAAGAACCGCATCGCAAAAGCTTCCCTACTCTCTTAATCTTCCGCGAATAATAGGAGACATAGCAAAGAACCCAAGATATGCAAAGTTTGCAAATGAACTAATATCCAAATCGATGTTCAAGCCAATAGAGGGATTCAAGGAGGACGAGGCACACCCGTCGATATTCCCCACGGGCAACATTCCCTCAAAACTTACTGATGAGGAGTCGAAGGTATACGATCTGATAGTGAAAAGATTCCTCGCGTGCTTTGCGCAGTGGGCGACTGTCGAGAGGGCTGCGATAACTCTGGATGCGAACGGGGAACTATTCGAGGCGCATGGAACCATGATAAAGGAGAAGGGATGGATAGAGTTCTACGAGCCGTATGCAAGAGTGGATGAGGCCATGATGCCAAATGCAAAGGTAGGGGACGAAGTCGAAGTTGAGAAGATAGGGATCAAGGAGTTGGAAACAAAGCCCCCTAAGAGATACACAAAGGCGAGCCTGATCGCGCTGCTAGAGAAAAAGGACCTCGGCACAAAGGCGACTCGCGCTGAGATAATAGACACATTATTCAAGAGGGAGTACATACGAAATTCTAGTATCGAGACTACAGAGTTTGGTTTGAGCGTCTACAATGCGCTTAGCAAATACGGGGAGGAGATAATAGACGAGGAGCTCACAGACAACCTTGAAAAGGACATCGACAAGGTTGCGAAGGGGGAACTTGTCGAAGCAAAGGTAATAGACGAAGGAAAGGAGATCATAATCAGGATAATCGACAAGTTCAAGAAGAACGAGAAGGAGATAGGAAACGCTCTAAAGGAGGGGTTAAAGGAGAGCGAAGTCTCAAGTGCCATAGGAACATGCAACAAATGCGGTGGAAATTTGATAGTGAAGTTCTCAAAGAAGGGAAATCGATTCATAGGCTGCTCAAACTGGCCGAATTGCAACAACTCGTATCCGCTTCCCTACGGATCGAACGTTGTGCCGACAAAGAAAACATGTGAATTCTGCGGCACGCCTAAGGTCAAAGTATTCAGGAGGGGAAAGAGGGTGTTCGAGATGTGCCTTGACCCTAACTGCGAGAGCAAGAAGGATTGGGGAAAGCCAAAGGAGAAGGCAGATGAGGCAGAGGTTCCAAAACCTCAAAAGGCAATCGAACTGGTCAAGCAAGATGTACAAAAAAAGAAAGCAGCGACAGGCGTAAATACCCCAAAGGCACCAATCAAACCAAAGGAGGCGCCAAAGAAGAAGGCTGCAGCAAAAAAACCCAAAGCAAAGAAGGCAAAGGAGTGATGACATGTTCGTATATCCGCAGATCTACAGAAAACTAAGGAGAGGACCCCAAGTGATACTTCCAAAGGACATAGGAATAATAATCGCATACTCGGGAGCCGACAAAGGCAGCGTGTGCGTAGATGCAGGCACCGGAAGCGGATGGCTTGCAGTAGGCCTCGCAAGGGTGTGCAAGGAGGTGTATAGCTACGATGTAAGGCCGGAGTTCACAGCCATAGCACAAAAGAACAAGGATCTTCTCGGCCTGGAAAATCTGGTTCTAAAGACTGGCGATGTGAAGAAGAAGATCGAGGAGAAGGATGTGGACATAGTCACTTTGGACATGCCAGAATCCGAAAAGGCGCTAAAGAATGTTAAGAAAGCCCTAAAGGGCGGCGGAAGGGTTGTAAGCTATATACCTCATACGGAGCAGGTGAAAAAATACGTCCAGACCTTGGAAAAACTCGGGTTCTTGGATATCCATATAATAGAGGTTATGGTCAGGGAGATGATGGTCAGGCAGGAAGGCACAAGGCCCTCGACCAAGGGAATATGGCATACTGCATACCTTGTATTTGCAGTAAAGCAGTGATCATGAGTTATTCTTGATCGCTTGATCCACGCAGAATGGCTAGCTGCTCTTTCTGAGAGATTTTGCAAGCTCTTGCCTTCGCCCATTCTCTATAGTTATGCAACTCTTCACATATCCGATTTTAAGTATCTGCCTTGCATGCTCAGAATCTATCGGGAACCATTTATACGCGTTGCAAAACAGCCACCACTCGTTATCTATCCTCTGAAGTAGTAGGTAATGCGCATGCTTTATCCTATCCCTGGGATATTCCGAGCCGTCAGGCTGCAGCCACTGGATCTTTAGGATCGCAGTTCCGGAAGCAGGTGCAGGAAACCGCTTCATCCTGATATCGTTTTGGACATTTGTCCTATATCCCATTCTCCTAAGCATTTTGGCCATTTCGCTAACGTGGGCATACCCTCTGTATCTCCTTGGCCAATCCGAAATAATCTCGCCAACTTCGCCTTTTGACAAAGCAGCTATTACCGAAGGGCCGCATGTGCCCTTGACGCCATGGATTTCAAGGAGCGATCTTTGCAAATCGTTGTCTTTTGGAACGAATAGCCTGTCTTGCCCAGTTATAATCCTTACTCCCCTTAGATCAAATGTTGTCTGGTGCGCAAATAGGTGTCCTATCAAAACACCGCTACTTAAGGTTCTCAAGCAGCGCGAACTTGGCAAGCATCGCCTCGAGCTGTATCCTATCGTTTGCGCCCTCTATTATCCTAAAGTTGTAGTCCCCTATCGTGCTTATTATCCTGAGTTTTAGCTTATCGCTTACGTCAAGATTCAGTGCCTCCTTGTAGCATTGAAGCAAGATATCCTCTCCGCTCATCCCGTATGAGAGAATCAGGGTATTGAGTTCGTTTCTCGCATTCACGAAGTCTCCAGAGAGTGAGTATGTGAGCATGGATATTATCTCCTTTGGCCTTGCCCTTGCTGCTATGTCGTAGATATTTGCTTCTGTTATCGTATCGCTTAGCGCAGCAACGCCCTGCATTACGTTTGTCAGTTTTCTAAGATCGCCTTCGCTTACATATATCAAGGCCTTGATTGCTCTTTCGTCTATCTTGAGCTTCTCCCCTTTTGCTATCCTCTTTATATATACCTCCATCTCGTCTTCCTTTAGCGGCTTGAACCTTAGGACTACGCATCTGCTCTGGATTGGTTCAAGTATCTTGCTCGCATAGTTTGCGCTGAGTATGAATCTTGTAGTTGCAGCGTACTTCTCCATAGTTCTCCTAAGTGCGTGCTGCGCTTCTGTAGTAAGTGCATCTGCCTCGTCAAGAAATATGATCTTCAGGGTTGTTCCGGAGAGCGATTTTGTTCTTGCGAACTCCTTCACCTTCCCCCTTATGACGTCGATGCCCCTTGTATCGCTGGCGTTTAATTCCAGGAGATTTTCATTATAATTCTCCCCGTATAACTCCCTTGCCATTGCGATTGCGGATGTAGTCTTTCCAACTCCGGCAGTACCTGCAAATATCATGTTAGGGAAGTTTTCCGATTTCACGAACGCCTCGAGCCTCTCGACTATCGCCTTTTGGCCTATCACGTCCTTTAGGCTTGCAGGCCTGTACTTCTCGGTCCATGATGTGTCGAGTACGCTCATTTGAAGCACTGATTATCTATTCTGATCTCTTAAAAAAAGCCGATACTTTATTGTATGCGAAAAAGTTTATATATTGAAAGTGTGGCTATTATTAGAGGGGGTAAAATTGAACGATAAGAACGGCAGCAAGTGGAAGAAGAATAGCGCAGCCCACAAGCACGTGGATCTCCTTATGGAGGGTTTTTTGGATTACACCACAGATAAGCTCTCCTCTATTACCAGATACAACACCAGAAAGGTGATAGTAAAACAGTCTGTCATGGAACACAGCGGCAGCGTGACTCTCATAGCCATGGTATTCTCTGACTACCTAAACAAGATAGGCATAAAGAACAATCCCGAGAGGGTGCTGCGAATGGCGATAATGCATGATGCGGACGAGGTTGTGAGCGGCGATATCCCTTATGATGCAAAGTACTCGCAAGGAGAGCTATCTGAGAATCTTAGGTCAGCACTTCACAAGCTCACAGATTTCAACATACAAAACACCCTTGCAATGATCGGGGACAAGGTCCTCGAGGGCGATTATAAGAGGCTAATAGAGGAGGAAAGGGAGCGAAAAACCATAGACGCAAAGATAGTCAAGCTTGCGGATATGGCCGATGCCATAATATACTCAAGGCAGGAAGAGAAGATTGGAAACAAAGTTCTTGCAGAGGTCCACAAGAAACAGATAGTCACTTTCCATGCACTTCTCGATGATATTCTCAACTGCTGATTATGCAAAGCTCTCGTATATCTCTGCTATTCCTCTAAGAAGTATGTAAACCACCAATATCGCTGTCAATGCATATCCAACTATTGCAGGATAGTTTGCAACATACATCAATACGAGGTAGGAGAATGCTACAAATTTTACAACATTCACTCCGCCCCTTGCTATGTTCGATGAGTACATCATCCTTCCGAATGCGGTCTTCATCTTAGACGATGTGCCTCTTGCACCCATCAGGGCGTCAACAAAGGAGTGCCTTATCAGGATTAGGATTATTACGTAAATCGGGAGTATGTGAACGTATGTGAACACCACCCAGAACGAGTATTCTATGAATCTGTCCCCGGCAATATCCATCCGCGGTCCGTATGGGGTGCTCTTTTGTATGCTGTGCTTGCTCTTGCTCACTATATCTTTGTTCTTCTTGTTCCCAAGCGCCGCGCTAAGGTATCTGCCGAAGCTTATCTTTCCCTTGCTCTGCTCCCTTATCGCAAAATATCCGTCGAGCCCGTCGAATAGCATAACTATTGCGATTAGCAGTATAGTTATCCATGGATTGAACTGGATGAGGATCAGATAGATTATGAGCAGCATTATTGGTATTCTGGACAAGGTGACGATATCTGCAGAGCGCATTCCACAACCGTATGTATAAATTCTTTGAGACCTAACTCTTATTAAGCTTATTGAAAAATGTTTCTTGAGTGCTGGTTATGCTCAATCTCATAGAGAACGAAGAGGCTATCTTGAAGTACTGGTCAGATAACGGCATACATGAAAAGGCGAATCGCAAGAACAAGGGCTCGAAGGTCTACTTCTTCATGGAAGGCCCTCCGTATGCGAACGGGGAGCTTCACATGGGTCACATACGCGGCTACACGCGAAAGGACACTATAATGCGCTACAAGAGGATGCAGGGATTTGATGTATTCGACAAGTCTGGCTTTGACGTTCACGGACTCCCGATAGAGAACAAGGTGGAGAGAAAGCTGGAGATAAAATCAAAGAGGGAGATAGAGTCTACAATAGGGGTGAAGAACTTCCTAAACGAGTGCATAAGCCTCTACAAAGAGAATGTGAAGGGTCAGATAGGAGTCGCAATAAGGTATGGGGTCTGGATGGACTTCGAGAACGCCTACATTCCGGCGACGCCGCAGTACACGGAAGGCGCATGGAAGGTCTTCAAGAGGATATATGAGAAGGGGCTTGTATACAAAGACACCCGCGTGATGCCATACTGTTTCCATTGCGGCACGGCGCTTGCAAAAGGTCCAGAGGTCGAGGAACAAGAAGACACCGACCCTTCTGTATTTGTCCTATTCAAGGTGGACAAGTCGAGCAGGCTTGAGCTTCCAAAAGATGCTTATCTGCTTGTGTGGACTACGACGCCATGGACGCTGCCTGCAAACATGTCCATAGCAGTGAACCCCGATGCGCTCTACGTGCTTGCAAAACTGGATGGAAAAGATGTGATACTTGCAAAGGATCGGGTGGATGCCGTAGCCCAGATTGTCGGATCGCAAATAGATGTGCAAAACGAGTTCTACGGATCCGAGCTAAAGGACACAACCTACATAAACCCGCTTGAGGAATTTGTAGAAAAACAAAGGGAGAACAGAAAGTACCACAAGGTGCTAATGTCTTCGGAGTTCGTTACATTGACGGATGGGACCGGGCTATTGCATGTCGCGCCTGCGTACGGCCCGGAAGACTTCGAGCTGGCAAAGAAAAACAAGATACCTGTGATGTCCATAGTAGATCTTGAAGGAATATACAACAGCCTTGCGGGAAAATACCATGGAAAGAGGCTGATACACGAAGCGAACAGGGATGTGGAGGTTGATCTGAAATACCTTGGCGCGCTTGTTGCAAAGACCACGATAAGGCACAACTATCCCCATTGCTGGAGATGCAAGGACAAGCTTGTCTATTTGCCAACAGAGCAGTGGTTCATAAACATAGCAAAGATAAAGAAGAGGATACTTAGGGAGTCTGAAAAGGTCACATGGTATCCATCCGAGCTCAAAGAGTGGTTTGAGGGAAGCATAGAGCAGGCGCCGGACTGGGTCATAAGCAGGCAGAGATACTGGGGGATAGCCATACCCCTTTGGATATGCGACAAGTGCCACGATGTCAAGGCAATCGGATCTTTCCAGGAGCTAGAGGACAATTCAAACAACGAAATAAAGATCGACTCGGAATCACTCCACAAACCAGATATAGACAACATAACCCTATTGTGCAGGAAATGCCAAGGGCAGATGCATAGGATAAAGGACGTGTTCGACGTCTGGTATGACTCCGGAGTGGTCCACACTGCAGAGCTTGATTCTGAAGAATTCAAGAGGATGTACGGTAAGGCGTTCATAACAGAAGGGCCAGACCAGATTCGGGGATGGTTTGCAACCCTGATGAAGACCGGAGTCGCTGCATACAATAAGAGTCCGTTTAACACTGTGCTTATGCAGGGCTGGGTGCTCGATGACAAAGGGGAGGCCATGCACAAGAGCAAGGGCAACTACATAAGTGGCGTGGACCTTATCGGGAAATATTCCATGGATGCGATAAGGGCGTTCATGCTCTCGCGCGTAACATACGAGAACCTCAAGTTCTCGCAAAGGGAGATAGGGGAGATGCAGCAAAGCATCAGCACCCTATACAACATATCCAATTTGGTGAGGGAGTATGCCGATGCAATTGGATATTCCCCGAAGATAAAGAAGCCGAGGAACTTCCCATCCATGGAGAGGGAGGATGCGTGGATAATATCGAGATTCAATTCAGTGGTCAAAAATGTTACGGAGTCTTTGGAGAAATACGAACCTCACAGCGCAATAAACACCTCCATGTATTTCCTGATGAACGATCTGAGCAGGTTCTACCTAAAGATCGCAAAGAAGAAGATCCTTGAGAACGACAAGAAATCAGCAAAGAAAAAACTCGATATGATAAACTACATACTCCACGATCTGATCATAACACTTGCGCCGTTCGTCCCATTCACTTCGGAGAAGCTTTATCTGGACAATTTCAAGGCAAAGGAGAGTGTGTTCCTTGAGAAATGGCCGAAATACGATGCCAAGGCGATAAATCCCGAGCTGGAGCAGGACTTTGCGATAGCAACAGACACAATCACAGCGCTGCTAAACGACAGGGAGAAGAAGAAGGTTAGGCTAAGATGGCCACTTTCGAAGGCGCATATAGAGGTTACAGAAAGCTCTGCTGCAACATCGCTTGAGAGACTCTCTGCGATAATAGAAGATTACACTAACATAAAGACCGTCGAAGTGAAGCACGTATCCGGAGCCAGCGAGGAGATACGCCCGGTATTTGCAAGGATAGGGCCGGACTTCAAGGACCGCGCTGCAATGGTCGGGGAGGCTCTCAAATCTGCGGATCCAAAGAAGGTCAAGGAGGAGATAGATAAGAACGGATACTACACTCTTCATACAGACAATGGACCCGTAAGCATAAAGGCAGAGCATTTCTCCATAGTCAAGACCAATGAGAGTGAAGATGCGATATCGTTCAAGTACGGAAAGGTTGCAATAGATCCGAAGATAGACGAAGGGCTTAGGGAAGAGGCGATAGTCAGGGAATTTGAGAGGAGGATACAGATGGTCCGAAAGAGTCTCGAGCTAAAGAAGGTTGAGAAGATCAATGTCGAGTATGAGGCGTTCGGCTCTCTTGAAGGTGCAATAAAGAAAAACCTTGCCAAGATAAAGAAGAACGTCAATGCAAAGAAGATATCAGAAAAGATAAAGAGCGCCCAGGATGTTGAGAGCTTCGATATAGAAGGAGATTTGGCAAAGCTGTATGTGGAGAAGGTTCAGTAGCGCCTTTCGCGCTCTTCCCTCTTTGGCTTTACCTCGGTTGTCTTGAATGCCTTCCTGTTTGGGATCTTGCTCCAGCAGTCCTTGCAGATCACGAGCCTTGTCGTCTGATTTACTCGCCTCGAACTCTTCATGCAGTTTGTGCATATCTTCCTGTTGCAATAGTTGCACTGCTCGAACTTGTGTATCTCCCTTCTGCATCTTTCACAAAGCATATTTACAACTCTGGTTTAAAAATTATAACTTTATAATAAATCTAGAAGATATATAAAGGTAATTATGATGGAGAAAAGGGTGCTGATAGATACGTACGGCTGCAC
>VFSW01003616.1_pt1 | contig 23150 bp, 15 predicted proteins | sample 5358111 | NCBI WGS metagenome assembly VFSW01 (sample SAMN11554181, study PRJNA540505) | mine drainage metagenome | isolation source: sediment from site ElyBrook_90M | place: USA: Ely Copper Mine, Vershire, VT | collected 2017
AAAAGACCCCTAGATATAGCTCCGCAGGGCAAAAAGCGATGATTTGGTAGTTACTAAATGATAAACAATTATTCAAACAAATAAGCGGTTCACTTACGTTCGTCTCTCTCACTCCTACATGACATGGTCAAGCCATGCCTTTTAACCACAACGTTCACCACCGCGGCTTTTGACCGAAGCAGCTTGTGGCTGTTTGGAGCCTCCCCCTGTAAAGCGACTCCGAGGGGACTACCTTCATCTTTCGTGCAGCATGAAGCTCGCGCTTCTTCATGGCACAAGCAGAGTCGAGGGGCCTCCCGTGCTTAGCTAGGTCACTAGCAGGTTGGGAAAGCAAACCAATTATTCTTTATCCAACCGTCTTCCTTCGGCAGCGTCAACTTTATCGATGTAGTCTAAAAGCGCCTCGAAACTGACGCATGGATGACGTGATCCTCAACTCCAGACAGGACTCGCCCGGGCTTCGCACCATTCTGCTTGAAAGCCGGGACTTGCGCGTTGCGGTCTTGCCCGAGGCAGGCGCCAAGATTTGGCAGATCACCTACCGGCCGCTCGACGCTGATCTGCTGTGGCATAACCCAAACATGGCGCCGGCGCGACAACCTTTGCACGCCTGCTATGACGACACCTGGAGTGGCGGCTGGGACGAGTTGTTTCCCAATGACGAAGCCGCTACTCTGGACGGTATTGCACTGCCCGACCACGGCGAGTTGTGGACCGGTGAATGGCAGGCGGAGCCATTTGAAGAAGCGAGCTCCGCTGGCGTTTATTTGCGCTACACAACGCCGATCAGCGGATTTTCAGCCGAAAAGACACTGCTGTTGCGACCGGAAACCGCAACCCTCGAAGTGCGGTATCGCCTGACCAACCATGGCTCCAGAACATTTCCTTTTCTTTGGAAATTGCATCCGGCCTTTGCCGTCTCGGATGACCATCGCATCGATTTCTCCCCCATGGTGGTAGTGCGAGAACCTGAGTTTCCCGGCACCCTGGACGGAGCACCGCTCTCCTTTCCATGGCCGTTCGCTTCTATGGGAGAAAAGGTGCTGGATCTCCGGCGAGTGCCCAGCTTAGGAACGCGCGCAGTGCACTTTTTTTATGGTACGGAACTGGCTTCGGGCTGGTGCGGGGTGACCAATCGCGTCAATAGATTGGCCGCGGCTCTACGCTTTGACCCACAGGTCTTTTCAAGTTGCTGGCTCTTTGCCACCCATGGCGGATGGCGTGATTTGAACGTCGCAGTCCTGGAGCCCGCCACCGGCTACCCATTTCGGATCCAGTCGATGATCGACGGTGGCCGGGCGCTCCGCCTGGCTCCCGGACAAAGTCTTGAGACCACCGTGCTGTTTTCCGTGCAGGAAGGACTCACTTCAATCGGCGGCGTCGAGGAGGATGGACGCATCTTGCAGGGAGACGAAACATAGAGGTATAGATGCTGGCCGTGTGTCTCAGACTTTTGCCTCGGTTGACCCATCCAAGGAGAGAAGGATCGCGGCCGCAATCGCCACCATTGCGCCCGTCATCTGCATCAAAGTGAGCCGCTCACCAAGGATCAGTACGGCGAGCACGACTGTTAGCAGAGGATAGAGCGAGATGAGCGAGATAACGATCGAAGCTTTACCGCCCGATTCAAGGGCGCGGAAGCTGGTCCAGGCGCCTAGGCCGTTCAAAGTGCCGCCTGCCAGTGAGCAAAGGACCACAACGGTGCTCAATGACCAGGTGGGATGCGCCACCACCAGAACCATCGCGGAGAGCGCCACCATTGCCCAGCAGAACCACAGGAACGAGCGCTCGCTCGATATGCAATTCGTTGACAACTTTTGTGTGACGCCGGTGATGCCCCATAGAACCAGCGCCAGTACGGCAAAGCCAAGCCATGTGTGCATCGTTTCCTCTCTCGTGCCTTAGGTGCTGAGCAGATAAATCGCCACAAATGCCAGTGCTAGGCCAACCCACTGCATCCGCCTCAGCCTTTCCTTCAGAACGATCAATGCCAGGAGCACAGTGACCATCGGAAACAGTGCGGTCACCGGCGCTACCACCGAGGCCTTGCCGCCCGTTACCAAAGCTTGGAAAAAGGCGATGTTGCCCACGCCGCCCAGTATCCCCGTGAGAAATGCCCAGGAGACGCCCCTGGCCCGACCGAGGCGTTTTTCGCCGGGGCTGCGTTTGCGCACGACCCAAGCGACGAAGATCATCAAAGGCGCCAGGCCGACGGTGTAGAGCAGTTGGTTGACGTAGGCGTCCACGCCTGCTGAGGCGATCTTCGACACCAGGCCCCACGTTCCCCACAAAGCGATGGTGGCTAGTGACCAAAGCAACCACGCCCTTGGCATTATTGTTCCACTGTTTTGGTTCACGCGCCCTGCCTTTGCATCTCTGCGCGAAGCATACCGGCCTCGTAGCGGCGAGAGCAATGCCTGCCATGGCCTGCGGCTCCTGTTTTGTGGTTCATTCTTTCGTTCTGGCGATTCGCGCCTTACGGATGTCGGCGGAAGCGACTTATCATCAGCCAGGCGAAATGGGAGCCATGCCATGAAGATTACTTCCGTTGAAGCTATCCACCTGCGTGCAGAAGACCCGCTCATTGAGCTGTTTGATGGGTCCTACGACGATTGCTTGCTCCTGGTGCACACCGATAGCGGCCTCACCGGCATCGGCGAAACGGAGTCGATGGCTCCGGCAATTCAGGCCATCGTCCGCGGGCCCTCGGCACACAGTCACGCCCGCTCACTCTCCGCGGTGCTGGTGGGTGCCGACCCTGCCGATCCGGTGGAGCTATGGCATCGCATGTTTGAGTCGACAGACTACCTTGGACGACGCGGTTTGACCATGCATGCAATCGGTGGCATCGACCTTGCCCTGTGGGACCTCCGTGGCAAGATTCAGGGCAAGCCAGTTCATCAGTTGCTAGGAGGCGCGAAACGCGATCGTCTGCCCGCCTATGGGACAATCTACCCGATGGGGCGGACGCCCGCAGAAGTGCGGGCCCAGGTCGCAGCTGGACAGGCCAGGAACTTGCGCAATTTCAAATTCGCGGCCGACCCATGGTGGCTGGACAACATCTCTATAACCGGAGACCTGCTGGGCGCGGCGCGTGAGCAGGCGGGAGACGATGCGCATCTCATTATCGATGCGGCGCTCTCTTATCGCACCGCCGCCGAGGGCTTGCGCCTCTTTCCCATCTTTCAAGCGGTGGGCATCTGGTTTCTTGAGGCGCCCTTGCCGCTGGATGATGTAGAGGGCCACTTGGAGATGAGCCGGCATGGCTTGCCGATCGGCGTGGGGGACCTGGGCTTGACCCACGTGCGCGAATTCGTTGAGATGATGGATCACGGCGGCGCAAGCATCTGCCAGCCTGACATCTCGCAGGTGGGCGGATTCACCGGCATCCAACAGATAGCGGCTGCAGCCCATGCACGCGGCAAGCGGGTGATTACTCACGGCTACAAGACCAACATTGAGATAGCGGCCAACCTGCACTTTCTGGCGGCGCAACCCGTCACTGAGCCGCTGGAATTCTCGCTGAGCCGCTCACCGCTTCGCTGGGAAACGACCCTCGAGCACTTCCCCGTTGAAGAGGACGGGTGCGCACTCGTTCCGCAGCGACCGGGCCTCGGAGTTACGCTGAACCAAGAGACGATCGAGCGCTACCGCTTCGCGCAGTAGTGCAATTGGAAACGCTCTCGCTGCGGGCAAACTCCGGCGAATCACTCCGGCCTAGTTCGGTTTAAGATACATATGACCGTCCACCAAAATCACCGAATTTCCGGAGTGTCGGGCATATTTTGGAGGCGGTATGGCATGGTCGATTGAAACCGAAGCGTCATCCACGGTCACAATTCCACAATCGAAGCGAACACCCGAAAAGCTTGCTCGGCCTCTGTCTGAAACACGAATTTGGCTGGTTGCCAGGTCGGGCCGCTCGCTCGCCAGGGCAATGGAGCCGACAGTGGAATTCTCAACACGAATGCGCGCGTCTCCAGATATTCCTAACCAGTCCGCGTAAACGGTCGAGTTGCGAACCGCAATCGTCGTGCTATCTCCTGCGGTGAGTTCATCGATTCGTGAATCCTCTACCGTCAACACTGCATGCCCTTTCGCATAGATGTCCCATGTATCGACATTCACGTCTACCAGACTTATATGAAAGGGGCAGTTGGAACTCTTGGCATCGGGAAAGACAGCAGGTTTGGCCGCCGATCCCAATCGTCCCGCTGGCAATCTCAGAGTTCCATCGCATCGTGGTGAAAGCGCCAGTTGAACTCGATCCATGTGGGCCAAGGTAGCGTCTGTTCGGCCATGGACGTACAGGAGGAAGAGTTGTATGCGGGAATCGGTGAGCCTTGCGTGAGCACCCGAGCCCAGATCAAGGGTTCGTGTGAAAGTGCGATCCACCGGGATATTCATGAATTGCAGATGGTCGTTCTCACTGCTCTGCGTGGACAGGAACACCAGATCCAGCCCGCGAGCGATGACCTGACTTTCATCCGAAATTTCGAGTTCGAAGATCTTGAGCTTATCGAGTCGCGCCTGAACCTCCTTGAGATGGATCTCAGAGTTGAATGTCGTGAAGCGATCTACATCCAGAGTGCCCTGCAGGAACCACATCGGGTGAGCGCCGCTCACAGGACTCATCGTAGAGTGGCGAACAATCAAGTGAGCTGGGCCATCACAATTAAGGCCACTTGTTCCATTCGGCGCGCCATCGGGGTCGGAGATCACGAGATGCACGTCGTCTAATTCCAGAGTTGCACCCTCCGCGACGCGGATGGGGCCGTGGAGATCAAGCGTCATGTGCTTCAGAGTGACCTTGCCGTCCACGAACAACTCGCCGTCTTGGCGAAAGTGCCCAGGACCAGCTAGCACTGCTCCACCCTGAATTGTTGCGAGCGGCCTTTCAGCAATTGCAAACGCCGGAGCTGGCAATACGGCGAGAACAAAAAACGCGCGTAACAACATGGGGAACCTCCCTAGGAGATTATCCCGCCCGTGAGGCTCGCGCGCATTCATTCAAGAATTGTTCCATCGGAATTTCATCAGGTTGCGGCAGCGGCCTGGGCGCGGCATCACCTAGAATGAAGAATTGATCAAGCCGTACTCTTCCATACAATGCGTTTGACTCGTTCAATTCACGCGTAACAGCAGTTTCAACGTGTCGCCTGGAGCCGACGTCATGCGGTCGAATGCTTGTTGACCTTCTTCCAGCGGCATCTCCGCTGTCCATTGGCTCAGGTCGATCTCTCCGGAACTAAGTAATGCCAGCGAGCGCTCAAAATCCACCGGCGTATAAGCGAATGACATGGCCACGCGATGTTCCTTGCGTATGCTTGTGACGAAGTCGATCTCACTGCGCTCATGGCTCATCCCCAGCAGCACTACGAGGCCGCCGGGTCGGCAGATGTCGAAGGCCGACTGTCGCGCGGCGGCGGAGCCAGCGGCGTCGAGCACCAGATCAAGTCCGTGGCCTGCAAATCGGCGCGCATCTTCGCGGCCTTCTTCGGTGGAAACATTCACGGCCAGTGTGGCGCCCATCAGGCGCGACACATGCAGACGAGTATCACTTACGTCTTGCACCAAAACCTCACGGACGCCGAGGCGCAGCGCGGTCAACAACGCCAGCGAACCCATCGTGCCCCCGCCTACGATTCCCATGCGAAAGAAAGGCAAAGGCGCCGCGATGCGAAAGAGGTGAATGATGTTGGCAAGTGGCTCGGCGATCACCGCTCGCATGTCGGTGAGGCTGTCGGGTATCTCGTATATCTGTCTCTCGGGAACTGCTACATACTCGGCGAAACAGCCCATCGTCTGGTCCATGCCAAGTAGCCGCCAACTGGAGCATAGGTTTTGTGCCCCGCTCAGACAGGCCGTGCAGCGCCCGCAGCTGATCAACGGGTTAGCCACCACGCGTCGGCCATCGGGCCGGCGGCCAACCAGTTCATGGCCCAGCACCATGGGTGGAATGCGGCGGCGGCTGTGTCCCAGAAAGCCCGAGATATCGGAACCGCAGATGCCCGCGGCGATCACCGCAATCTCGCTCTCATCGGCCGCCGGAAGCGGGCGTGGGCGTTGCTGCAGCACGAGTTGACGTGGCGCCGTATACACCAAAGCGCGCATTGAGCCCTCTTTCATCTTGACTGAAGTGTTTCCTGCTCCGTGGCTGTTGATTGATGCGCGCCCCACCGCTGCGGCTGGCTTGCATAGGCACGCGGCGTGCAATGCATGTACTTCTTGAAAACAGAGGCAAAATAGGCCGGATTGCAAAAGCCGCATCGGTCAGCGACCTCCGCGACGTGAAGCCGCGGATCGAGTAGCAGGCGCTTTCCCATTTCCAGCTTCTTCCGGATGAGATACTCCTCCAGCGTGTGTCCGGTGGTCCGGCTATACACCCGACCTAGATGCCCGGCCGACAGCCTTAGCTCGTGCGCCAGGCGCTGAATGGTCACTTTCTCAGGACCTAGCTCATGCACGAGACGCTGCGTTTCCACCACAATCTTCTGCTCGCGCTGGCTGAACAGTTGCGACACCTGCTGGCGTAACTGATCTACAAAAGCGCGAAAAGCCTCAGCCATCGCAAAGGAGTTGGGCGATCCCATGATGATTTGAATAGCACGGTCCTTTGCGTCGTTCACGGGTTCCGCCTTGGCGCCCATTCCTGTCAATTCAAGCGCCAGGTGTTCGCAAGCCCAGGTCAGCAAGCCTCTGGACTGATGCTGTTGCGCCACTGTAGCTGCTGCCGGAGCAGCAGCCGCTAGAAACTCCCGCAAAGACGCGGTGATCGTGGCGGACTCAGCAGACTGCAAGGCCTTCAAAACACGCCCGAGGGCTTGCGCTGGCTGCTTTTGCCGCTCCTCCAGTGACTCAAACCAATTGAGGGTGGAGTGTCCCGCATCGAGTGCCGAAATCGCCTCATGATATGCACGGAGAAGCCCGGAAGATTGCTGGTGTAAGCCGCTGATGCCGATTTGGGCCATCATCATGCCTTGCGATCGCGCCGTGCGCAGCAGGGTTTGCGCCATCTCCTCGAGCAACAGGTGTTCATGGTTCGGAGTTCGCGATTTCTGCGACGTAAAGATGCACATTTCGCCCGGAGCAATGACCGTGGCAAGTGTGCCTGGCCAGTTCCTGCAGCGGTCCTCAATCACATGGGCAATGCGCGCAAGGGTAAGTTGTGTACCGATCTCTTCGCCTGCGGGCAGAGCTCCCACGCGCTGCGGTGCTGGAGCTTCCGGCACATGCTCTGTGGAATTCTGAAAGCGGAGGACAAGCACGCGGTCGGGAATGCGCTCAAGTCCAACGTTGCGGACCAGCGTGTTCAATGTTTCAGAATCTCCCAGTGCGTCCTTGCTTCCTTGCCTGGATAGGAGCATTTCAGCTAGTTCACGACGGTCGAGAGCCACCTCTCGCTCCCTCATCTGCTGAAATTCGCTCATAATCTCGAGCCTCTTCCAGGCATTGGAAAGGTAGCGCGCAAAAACTTCCATCATGCGCACCATTTCAGCCAGTTGTGCAGTGGTCACCACAGGAACTCGAAAATATGCCTCCTCGAGCCTTGCCAAATCGATGTGCGGCTGGCCCTTCAGAGATTCCCTGACAAATTCAAACCCCTCTGCTGTCGGAGACTCGGTAACCACCTGCCCGCTGAACAATGTGCCCAGATACTTTCCTTCGCAGATAACGGGCACGGCGATGTCGGTCAGCCCGACATGGCATGGGTAGACCTGGCTTCGTCCGCTTGCCCGGCACCGTTCTTTGGCGGGCTTGTCGCTGTGAGCGCAGGTCTGCTCTTCGTGGGCTCCAAATCCATGGACGAGGTCGCAGAAATGGGTGCTGGGACTTGGCGAGCTACGGCCGGGAATTTCCGCTCCAGCCGGCTGCAACTGGACCAGGGCATCGCAGGTGTTCACGCGCGGTCCCTTTGTGGGATCGAATAACTCCAGGTCTTCGGCCCACATCAGTTCCACATTGCGGATTGGGCTAGAGCTGTTGAGCAGTACTAGGAAATACTCAAACAATTCAAGATCTTTCTTGAACTCCTGCTTGAGCGTTGCGCTCAGAGCAGCTTTCTGCTTTTTCATACCGGCCGCCTCAAAACGTAAAGGAGTAGCCCCGCCATCTTAAGCAATAAATCAATGGCCCGAATACCGAAAAATCGACCATAACTATCGACTTTTTGTCATTTTGATTGAAATTGCGAGGTATGAGCGCCAGCCGACAGCGCGCGTCAGGGGTGAGTGCGAACCGTGAGACCCCCATCAACCACAAGGCAAGTGCCCGTAACCCACGTCGTTTGAGGGCTCGCCAAATAGGCAACTGCAGATGCCACATCTTCCGGCACCCCGCGCCGGCCCAACGGGTGTAGCGCCGCAGTCTCGTTGGCCACCGCTACAGGATCGCTAACGACGCGAAGGGATTCATCCCACATCGGCGTATCAATATAACCAGGACACACCGCATTGACCCGGATGTGGCGGGGCGCCAGTTCGAGTGCGAGGTTGCGGGTCTGCGCCACCAACCCCGCCTTCGAGCAGGCGTAGGGAATGGCATTCGGGAATGCGTGGTCGGAATGAATGGAGCTGATGTTGACGATGGCTCCTCCCGATGCCGGGAACAGAGGCGCCAATGCCTGACAGACAAGAAGCGGTGCGCGCAAGTTGACGGCGATCACGCGATCAAACAGCTCGGCGGTAATGTTCTCAAATGGCGTATCGATCTCGATACCCGCATTGTTGACGAGAATATCGACTCTGGAATCGGCGGTTGCCACCATCTCGAACAGGGCTTGAATGGCCGCTGGATCAGCGAGGTCAGCGACAGAAAACTTCACGTTGGCGCCATCGCGCGTTCGCATGGTCTGCGCCGCGGCGGCAACTCCGGCGGCATCGCAGTCCACCAGAATCAGGCGGGCGCCTCGCGCATGTAGATGCTCTGCGATCGCGCGCCCTATGCCTCGCGCAGCCCCAGTGACTACGGCAACCTTCCCAGCAAACTCTTCGTTCATCCCCAGCCCTCCTTGCCAAACCTCGCTTTGTATCGCTTAGCGCTTGGCGGCCGCATCTTCCAAGAAGACCAGCTCTGAACTCACGGGATTCTGCAAGTGGACATCAAGTCCCGGCCCCATCAATTCGCGACCAGTTGCCTCGCGGTCCGGCGCACTCCCGTCCTCGAAGTGGAGCCGGTAACGCTTCTCGGCGTCCAGGCCGAACAGCACAAAGCGATGTTCGCTTTCATCTGAAATCGTCCCGCGGAAAGCATAGACCACTCCCTTGGCCCGTACTTGGTCCCAGTACTCCATCCCATCCCAGCGAATGCCATCGGGCCGTGGCGAAACGTGATAGAGCTGGGCATCGCGAATCAGGGGCCGGAGTTCCTGCTTATAAAGCGCAAAAGCGTCTCGCGCAGCCTGATGCTCTGCAGGCGTCCAGGCGGAAGTGTCCATCATAATGGTCACCCAACCCATCATGCCGCTTCGCAACATATAGAGAAAATTCTCAGAACGGGGTGCTGGCCATCTCTCAACATAGCTCTCAAGCATGGCGGCCGGTAACAGGTGGCTGGTGTCGTAAAATGCGCGGCGGTTCGACAATGGATCATAAGTATCGGTGATGGAGAAGTAGTCTCCATGTGCCGCCGTGCCAAAATCTACCATCCGGCCCCCATCATTGCAGATTTCAAAGAGCAGGCCAGGATGTTCGCGGCGCAGCGTCTCGTAAATGTTGTAGTAGGCGCGGACGGCGTGGTAGCTCACATCGGTCTCGTTGGAAGAAAGCACAAAATCGGAGCCCCACTCGTGAACCACCTTCATGCTGCGGTCAGGGGGAGCATGGGGATGATCGTCGCGTGCGCAACCCTCTGCGACCAGATAACCGTCGTGCTCCAGCATGTCAAGGTGATAGCTTTCCACGATGCGCTTCACCTCTTTCGAGCTATAGTTGCTCGCTGCGGGATCTCCCAGATCAATGGTCTGGCCCTTGAAGTCTTCCGGCTTCCAATCTGGCCCTACATCCGCAACGAGCCAGTCGCGCACCGCGGGGTTACGCGCATTCAAAGCGCCCGGCTCGGTATCCAGCCCTGCCTGGGTCCAGTCGACCCAGAGACCAAAGCGCAACCCGTCGCGATGCGCAGCATCCGCGATAAACGCAAGGCCGTGTGGAAATTTCTTCGGATCGGCATACCAGTCGCCGACTCCACGGAACCAGCCGGCGTCCATGTGAAACATCTCCAGACCCAACTCGCGAGACTCCGCAATCATGCGTAGCGCAAGCGTCTCGTCCACCTTCATTCCGTTGCCCCAGCTGTTGTTCACCGTCAGTGGGTAGTGGGCGTCCTTCCAGGTAAGCGGATTGCCCAATACCGCACGCACCCAGGCGCGCAACTGATTGCCCGCACCGTCAGGGCCGCCGGCAAAGGCGCCGAGAAAGATCGTCGGCGTTGCGAAGGAACCGCCTGGCTGGATCCGGGTGCGGAACGGTCCAGGTTCCGGATTCAGTCCCAGCACGGTCTTCAGGTTGCTGCCGTTCCGCTCCAGAGTAATTCTCGTCCTGCCACTGAATTCGATTCCGGAATAGAACCCATCCTGTGGGCTGTTCGATGTGGAGACAATCTCGGCGGGAATGATTTCACGCGCCTCACCCTCCTGAAGATGCTCATAGGTGGAAGATCTTCCAGTCCAGTGGTAGCCCTCTCCCACTGCATCCAGATGCGTGCCCTGCGCCGAAGGCCTATCCGCCCCCTTCTCGATATAGAGGTTTTGCAGTGCTTTGTCCGCGGGAACGCGCCAATCCAGGTCGAGAGAGTCAATCATGGGCAGCCATACTTCCTGCCTGCTTAGGTTCTCTACCTGAATGCTATGTTCAACGGGACCGAAGCCGGCTCGTGCCTCCCATTGCCAGCTTAGGCGTAGATGCGGCTTCTCCGATTCGTAGACAAATACCACTCGATGAGCATCTAAGCTGTTTGATGCGGGCAGCAGCCGCCACGTGACCGGAATGGAAGCTCCGTCAACCTCAACGCTCGTTGGAAGCGCCTCTTCTGCGTCGTTGTACCACACGGCTCCCGCTGGGCCCGCGAGCTGTTTGAGCTTTGGTGCGCGTTGGCCGGCGCTCAACTCCACTCGCATATCAGAGGTAGCGAGCGAAGCGGCGTGTTGTGATCCGTTCGCCTGCGCGCATGCGGCAAGCGAGACGCAGGCAAGCACAACCGCCCAAGGCAATCCTCTCCCCCGGGATGCTCTCTGCAAATCCAGCATCATTTCCAAATCCTGTTCTTGCAGATTAAAGAGTCCCGATTCCAGCAATGAGATTCTTTGCCGAATCGCCAGTGACCATCTGCAATGCTCGTTCCCGAAGAGTTCTGTCGCGGTTTAGGCACATCTGGATGAAAGGCCTTTGACAAGTTTGGTGGGGCGGTTCTCAATGAAGACGAGCTGCCCCAATACTCCTTCCAGTGGATTCGCGCGTCACTTTAGAAGAAGAATCGAGCACCTGCCTGCATCACGCGCTCGCCGGTCTTACCGTTGATTCCACCAAAAGTCGGCGAGTCCGGATCGGCAATCAGGTTTCCGAAAACCGGATGGTTAAGGATATTGAGCGCCTCAAGACGAAGCTCTAAGTACCGGGTCTTGTCGCCGGTCGGATAGAACTGTTTCAGGATGCTTGCATCCGTGTAGAAACCTCCAGGATTGCGAAGATTCCTGAACATCACCGGCGTATTGCCAAAGGTGTAATTGGGAGTGCGCAAAAAGGAAGAAGCATTCAACACGCCCTGCCCACTGGTATTGACAAACGCTCCATTCACGACCAACGCATTGGTATAACTGGCTCCGGAGCGCTTATAGCTATCGTTCACGAGGGACCAGCGAATCGATGCACCTGGCGCTGTGTTACCGCCATCCACTGTCGGCACCAGGACAGGTGTTCCTTTGGGATTCCAGGTGCTGATGCCGGCAACCGCCCAGCCGCCTGCAACTGCATCAAGTAAATGGCCGCTGATCCCATCGGGCTGATTCAGCCATTGTCTGCCTCGCCCAAACGGCAAATCGTAGGAGTAGTTCACCTTCATGGTCTGCGGCAACTCATAGAGCGCGGGTCCGTATCCTTCCATCAGGTTGTGCGGATTCTGGAGCCCCCCTGAAACTGGACTGGATACGTGAATATCGGTGCTGGAAGCATTGGTAAGAGTCTTGCGAATGGCATAGGAAGCAAGAAGCTCCAGTCCGTGATAACTGCGAGACTGGATTTGAAAGTTGGCAAAGTTTGAAAACGATTTGCCCCAGGTCGTTTCGCCGGGCGATGTCGAATTTGTGCCGCCGTATTGCGGTGAGAGTCCCAGCAATTGGCTGAGCGAAACAGTCGGTTCGGCCGAGAATATTTGCGACTGTCCGTAAAACGGATTGGGCACCGGATCGTTGAGATGCGCACCCAACTGGTAGTAGGCGGGGGGAATATTGTTCAAGCTCCAACCCCAGACGTTCGTCAGCAGATGAATGCCTCGTATCCCCTGATATTCAGCCGTCAACGCCCAATTCGGACCCAGCTGGCGCTGGATGCCCATGCCCCACATGTAATCTGTGGGCGTGTCGTAGTGGCCGATTGTCGTGCCTGTCTGGTCGAGATTGCCAGGGCCGCCATAGGTTGCATTCCAATACTGCTGATTGGTGGTCAACGGCGGTACCCAGCCTAGATTGCCGCCACCTGGCTGTGCCGGGAAAGAGCGCAGACCATGATCACTGCCGAGCTCACTGATCCAGTGCATCCCGTCCGTTGTATCGATCTGATTGAATGTGTTCGAATTGTAGTAGAAGCTCATATAGTCGGTGGAAAGACCATTGAGTCCCTGGTCCACAGTTCCGGCACTAAGGTGAAGCACCGTCTTGTCGTCCAACTCCCAGGTGATACCTAGTCGGGGCTCAAGGTTCACGAGGTTTGTGGTGTAAAGATTTTTCTGCGGGTATTCCGGGGTACCAAGCAGTGCAACACGCCCTGTGGCTCCCTGGGAAAGCCACGCCGGTGCAGGCAATCCTGCAAGCCCCGGTTCTGCGCTTGTTACCTGGCCCCAGTTCCAACCGGTGTTGGCGCTCAGCACGTTTTTGGCCTTCATATCGTAAAGCAGACTGCCTTGTACATGCCGTCCTTGACGCGCACCGTCATGATCCCAGCGAAGCCCAATTTGCACCGTCAGCCTGCTGTTCACCTTCCAGTCGTCCATGATGTATGCCGCCTGATTCCACCCAAAAGGGGTAATGTCCCAGTTGCCCCATGAATAAAAATTCGACGAGCCCATCATCAGTTCGGCCAATTGGCTGCCGGTGTTGCCGTCATTCTGATTCCAATACTGGTTTGAACCACCGCCCGCATTCAGGTTGATGACGCCGGTTCCATCGCCACCCTGCTCGGTGAAGCGGGTAAAGTACTGTTCATAGCCTGCTTTGAGAGTATGCCTCCCAAAAAGCCGCGTCACCGAGATCGTTCCATTGTCGGTCTGCGTCAGGAAAGAGTCATACTGGTCGCCACCCACATGTGTGTAGCCGCCGGCGCTTGAGTTGACGTTGGCGCCGATGTTGACGACCGGGGGAATCTCGTTGGTGGTCTTTTCATTGTTGGTTACTAACAGTGGATCGAAACCCCATGTTGACGTATTAATTTTCGGATCAGGTAATGAGGCATCACCAGAAACTCCATCGCTCAGTAGATCTGTCACGCCCACACCCAGGCGGAGATTCACCACCGTCCGGGGATCCGGCGTCCAGGTATACATGAAGGCGCCAAGCCAGTCTTCATCTGTGGTTGTCGATTCAGCGGCATGAGTGAAGGGCGGTGGAACATCAACCGTCATCATCGATCGACTTATGCTGCCCATAAAGTGATGATTCGCTCGCAATGCTTCGTCGACTCGGAGGAAGTATTTATCGACGGGGGTGTGGAGAGTGATTGGGTCATACCTGTTGTTTACGTGGTCGCTGTTGGCCGCCGGTGCATGGTTTGGCTGTGGCCACAACGCCATATAGTGAGCGAACAGGCTGCTCTGGCCGGAGACCGGGCAGGTTAAACCGGTTCCGCAGAGCACAGTCGCTCCGTAGTTGGCCGGAATTATGTTGCCCGGGAACTGTGGACGAACCCAACAAGGAGCTGATCCTGTCGGAGTATTCGCGCAGTCGGCAGAATTTGTATCGTAGGTCCCATAGAACGGATCGTAGATATTCGCGTACACAGGAGCGCCATTGTTGTAGTTGATCACCGTCTGCGAGAAGTTGCCCTCTTGATTCAGGATTGTGGGGATACTGCTCACCACCACTTGCCCTTGCGAGAACCTCTGCCCTTCCCAGCCCGCATAAAAGAAGGTATGGTCTGTTCCGTTGTAGAAGTGCGGAATCCGCACTGGGCCACCGACGCCCATGCCGTAGTTCCTTTGTTGGAAAGCTTGCCGCGGATTGCCCAGGGAATTGTCCGTCCAGTCGTTACTATTCAGATTTTGATTGCGGAAGTAAAAAAACGCCCGACCATGGTACAAATTCGTTCCGCTTTGTGTTTGCATGGAAATAATGCCGCCCGCATACCTTCCCTGGTCGGCAGTCAATACCCCGCTCTCCACGCGAAACTCGCTAATCGAGTCCGGGGTAGGAATCGCCCGATTCGTGTTGTTGAATTCCGCCTCCTGTACCAGATTTCCGTCCACGGTGATAGACGCTGCATTTACCTGTCCACCAGAGAGGGAGTAGCTGTTTCCAGTATTGGCAATCAGATACGCTGAGTTTTGTTGGGCGAGCGTCTGAACCTGGTCCACCAGGGGCCCCGCTCCCTGAACCGAAGGAACTGTTCCAGTCAAGTCGAGAGCGTCTCTGTTCAACTGAGGCAACTCGGTAATCATCTTGTTGTCAAGCACGTCATAAGAGCTTGCTTCATCAGAGGAAATGAGCGTTTGCCCGCCCGTGACCGTCACAGACTCCTCGACGGTGCCTGGTTTAAGCGCAAAATCCTGCGACAAGTGATCGCCAGTATTCAGGATGAGGCCGGAACGGACCACGGTACCAAATCCCTGTGCCTTCACCGTAATTTTGTAGGGTCCGGGGTGCAACTCAGGCAGCAGATAGTTGCCCGCGCCATTCGACACAGTCGAGTAGGGCACATTCGTGGCTACGTTCACGGCCGCGATATGGGCGCCTGACACCACTGCGCCGGAACTGTCGGTAATCAGTCCGCTCAGTTGCGCATTCGATGTTTGAGCCCGCATTTGCGGGCAAAGCATCACAAGCGCCATCGACAGAATGACTCGAATGATCAAACCTGGGCGCAGTACGGTCCTTCTGCAGATTGAACTCATGGCTGCTGATAGCCTCCACAAACTGCCGGCAGGGAAGGAATCCGCAAATGGCCGGCTTCTGATTTGCAATCATTCATATTCCTTGCATAAACGAGAGTCTATGCAGTATCGCGATAATTCTTTTGTTTAACGGCTTTCTATTGAAATGCCCGTTCATTCGCCGCCGTCTCGTGCAGCGCTGCGCATGAATGGAACTGCCCCTAACGAAAGCTGTTGAAGTTAAAGCGAATCGCTTAGCCCGGTGGCTCAGCCAGGTTGAGGCGCTGATTTGCCGCTACGTTGTCGAGGGTCTGCAGCGTTCCAGATGGCCAGCGAATCTCTAGGTTCGCGCGCACGGCCTCACCCAGTCCAAAATGAACCGTGAGGTCGCTGAACGACGCATAGCCCATGGTGCCCGATACGGTGCGTACCTGCAGGCGTCCTCCAGAGTGGCAGCGAATCTCCGTGCCGATGGCCGAGCGGTTGCTGCGCCGTCCGGTAAGACGCAGTTGCAGCCAGTGTCGGGCCGGGCTCTGCCGCGGGCTGCGATTCCACCAAAGCTCGATGGGGGCGTTCAGAGCGGTGACGGCGGCGTCCAGGCGCCCGTCGCGGTCAAAGTCCGCAAAGACCACGCCGCGATGCTGCGCCCGCTGGGCAAACCCTGGCCCCACCTGCTCGCTTATGTCCTCAAATCTCCCGTTTTGGTTGCGAAAGATGCGGTTGGATTGGGCATCCTGGACATCCAGACCGCCGCCGGCCACAAACAGATCGAGCCAGCCGTCGTTGTCCAGGTCCGCCAGACCGCATCCCCAGCCATTCCACCGGCGGCTCAGAGCCAGCAGGCCGGTCTTTGTGCTCCCGTCTTCAAAGGCACCCCGGCCGTCGTTGAGAAACACTTCGTAGGTCTCATTTTTCAGGCCAGTCATCACAATATCGGGCAGGCCATCGCCGTCGCTATCGCCAAAATCCGCTCCCATGCCGGAGCTGGTCCGGCCGTCGCCGTAGTAGGCCACCCCGGCATCAATCCCGATCTCTTCGAACCCCTTGCCTCGATTGCGCAAGAGCAGGTTACGCGCATTGTCGTTGGCTACAAAAATCCCGGGATGGCCGTCGCCGGCAAAATCGGCCATCGCCACTCCCATGCCCTTGCCCAGCAGGTCTGGAAGCCCCTGCTTCCGGGTCACCTCGGTAAACGTGCCGTCACCGTTGTTGCGGTAGAGCTGCATAGGTTCGGCGTGATACTTGTCCGGGTGACAATAGGCGCGGGCTGTATCGGCCATGCCGCCGCAAATGGGGTCCGATCCAGGCTCCCAGTCGCAGTAATTCGAAATGAATAAATCGAGACGCCCATCGTTGTCGTAGTCGATCCAGCAGGCGCCAACGGACCATGCCGGCCTGCCGAGTGAGCCCGGTCCTGCTAATCCGGCCATTCGAGTCACATCAGTAAAGGTGCCGTCCCCGTTGTTGCGGTAGAGGTAATTGGCATGGACTCCCGCGACGAATAGATCCTCAAAGCCGTCGTTGTTGTAGTCGCCCACAGCCACGCCCATGCTGTAGCCTTCGCCCTGCAATCCAGCCTTCGCTGTCACATCGCTGAATGTTCCGTCGCGGTTGTTCCTGTACAGCCGATTCCAGTACTGAGTCCCGGTCTTGGTCAGCGATGGGAGCGAAGCACCATTCGTGCAGAACAAGTCAGGCCAGCCGTCGCTGTCAAAATCGATAACGCCGAGTCCGCCAGGCAGCGTCTCAACCTGGTACTTTCGCCCCTTGGCGTCGTTGCACAACACAAAGTCAAGCCCTGCTGCAGAAGCGCCGTTCACCATTTGAATCGGCGCCTCCTGTGGCGCGGGAGCGGCCATGGACCAGCGTAGCCCAGGAACGCCTAACCAGCCAGATGCTAGGACCGGAGCAGCTCGCAGCAGTTCCCGTCTACTGATTCTCATCCCGGCTGCCTCCCGCGCCCTCTTTCACGTTGGCCTGGAAGGCATCCGACAAGCGCCTCGCCTCGGCCGCCGCCTTTGCCGCGTCAGCATTACGACCCAGTTGGCGCAGCATACGCGCCTCAAGCGCATGGAGCGCACCCTTTTCGTCCGGATAGCCTGCTGCCAGCGCGGGAGCCAGGTGCTGCAGCGCCTCCGCCGCATTGCCTGTCTGCTCAAGCGCTTTGCCCAGCTGTACTTGAACCGAGCGATCCCCTGGCACTTCAGAGTCGAGCTGTCGCAGCCACGGCAACGCCTGCTGGTAATCGCGGTTATTCATGGCAAGCGAGGCCAGCGTCCGCAGCGCCTCTTGAAGTTGAGGATCGATGGCCAGTGCAGCCAATGCCGATTGCCGCGCGCCTTCAGTGTCGCCCGCAGTGAATTGCGCCTCCGCAAGCCGCTCTTTGAGCGCGGGATCGCCGGGGCGCAGTGTGATTGCCTGGCGGTACTCCTGCTCCGCTGACACCGGATCCTCCTTCAGGCGCAGTAGCACGTCGCCGCGCAGACGGTGCAGTGCTGCTGCGTCGTCCACCCCATCCTGCAAGTGCCCGGCTGCCCTGCCTGCTTCCACCGCGTAGCAAATTGACAGCTTATACGAGGTTTCCATCTCCTCACTGGTTCGGGACAACGGCAAATCGCGTGCCAGCGTGCGTTCCAGCGCAGGGATAGACCCTTCGCAGATCAGGGAGGTTGTTGGCTTGGTTGCGGCCGCCATCAGTTTGCTCACAGTCGCTACACCCGCTTCTGTGGCGCGCAGGTTCTCTCCAATCTGGCGAAACCGCTCCAGCGCAAACCCGGCCCAAGCCTCCAACGCCTGCTCCGAATCGTGTCCGCGAACGGTCGCCTGCTGGTAGGCCTCCGCCGCTGCGACATACCGGCCCAGGTTCGCATTGGCCTCACCCAGATAGTCCTCGGGAATCTCTTCGTGCGGCCGGGTGCGCGCCGCCAGCTGCAGGTGCGGGAGAGAATCTTTCGCCTTCCCCGTCCGCAGTAGATCAATACCCAGCAGAAGATTAGCGAAATAGTCGCCCGGCTCCAACCGCAGCGCCCGCTCCAGCAATGGAATGGCCTCTGTAAACTGCGCTCGCTGATGCAGCTCGAAGCCCTGCTTGAGCAGGTGCTCAAAATTGTCGGGGCTCGGGCTTTGCGCAACTGCCGTAAGCCACATACCTGCCAACAGCCATGCCGTCGTGCAAAAGCCTCTCTCGCGATGACCTATCCGTAGCATGCTTCGGTCAACATAGCGCCTTGCCGCATCGACTTGCAAACTATCTCTCGATACAGCGTGGCCTGCCCAGTACTCTGCACCAGCGGGATTCTTAGTGTAGCGCGGCTGATCAGATGCACACTTCAGAGGTTTTCAAGTACGGCAAAATGACTCCGCTATTGAGTTGCGTGCCGCTTGAGACTGCAAAACCAGTGACAGCGGTGATTCGTCAAATTCCTTGCTTTACCGGACGGGTAATTAGATTAGACCGGCCCTGCATCATCTCTCCTGCGTTACGGCGTGGGAATGAACTCCCGGGTGTGATGGTTCGATCTCCAGTTTCAGCGTGGCGTGGGCGCGTCGATAGGGTGCGGAGACGCCCGGACTTGCGGCAAAGCTCAACTCCAACAGGGACGGCGCGACCTGTCGTCCCGTAGCCCCGTTAGTGCTTACCATCTTCCATCCAGTCTTAAGCTGCACCTGCGATACACGGTCCGTCGGAACATCTGCGTCGATGGACAGCAAGTTCTCATCCAGATGAACATTCACAATGTGGATAAGGGTGCTAGAGTCACCCAACAGGGGCTGGGGCGTGTCTAAAACAACTGATACACCTCCCGCGAAGGCGAGGTTCAATTCGTTGCTTCCATGCGGCACATCAAGGACAACCCTGGCATTCGTCTGCTGTGGATGGTTCTCAATCGTACAGGCGACTGCATGATGATTGAAGGCTGAGCGGCCAAGCTTTGCCCCTAAAGGAAGGTCCGGAACAAATTCCAGGTGAAAGGGATCGCCTGGATTTTCGATCCGCAGCGTTAGTTCATCGGCGGTACGATGCAAGTCCAAAGATATAGACGCGGCCGGCAACCGGATGTGCGCTACGGAAAGACTGTTCCACGTAACGGGCAGATGCGGAGCAAAGTCGAGACGATTGGCATTCGAATCTACCTGTAAGCCAAGAAGCCCATCTATAGTAGCCTCAACGAAGCCCGCGGACGACCACGTTTGTTCCGGCACGGACTCACTTTGGGCGCGATAGTAGTTGCCCTGTAGAACCTCATCGATATGACCGGGAGAGTCCAGCAGGTTTAATGGAAGCAGCGAAAGCCATAGGCCCAGAGCATTCACTGGGCGGTGTTCCGACCAGAATGCCTCTGCCAACGCGGCTGTTGCCACAGGCCAAACGCTTCCCTTGGCATAGGACTCAGGATCGAAGTCTGCCGATCCCGCGCCGATGCCCCGTGTTCCCCAATCCGTTTGAAAGGATGCGGAAGCAAGTTGATCCAGCAGAATCGCATTCTGCTGTGCGCTAAAGAGATGCAGGGTTAGAGCTTGAGTGGGACCGCTGCGCCGCTCCGTGATGGGCTCACCTGCTTGCGTGTGTCCATTGGTCCAGAATGATTGGTCGGCATTCCAATAGCGGTTGGGGATCGATTTGCGCGCGTTCTGGTTGGCGCGTATGGCCTCGTCGGCTAAAGCTGTTTGCCCAGTGCGCATAGCCAGTTGCGCAAAAGCTGCACTAGCCGCCACCCAACTGGTGGAAAGACCAAGGTCGTCGGACATCCTGTCCTGCTCATCGCCGCCTTCTTTATTCGATGGAATCCGTGGCAGCGCGGTGCTGGCGTCTATGAGAGAGAGGCAATACCTATATGCGGCTTCGATCTCCCGCCAGTGATCACGGGCAAACGCAATATCTCCAGTTGCTGCAACGTAGCGCGCAACTGTACTGAGGAATTGAAATGTGATATCTACGTGAACAAACATGTACGGGTACTTGCCGGCCCAATCGATCCTGGCCGCGCTCTGCGAGAGTTCATGCCAGATCATTCCGGTCTTGCCGTCCTGATAGTGGAGGATGAAGTCGAGTTCCTCGCGCGCCTGTGTGCTGTTACCGGCACTCAAGGCCGCATCGGCGGCGACTAGCCCGTCGCCGGCAAAAAACCAGTCGTATTGCGGCCGCCTCGCTTCGCGCACTACGACATCAGGAACGGTGCAGAACTACAGCTACACGTATGACCGGTGGGGCAACCGCTGGGATCAAACCGTTACCTCAGGCAGCGGCCCCCAGCCGAAGCTGAGTCTCAACACAAGCACCAATCAAATCCAAGACACATGCAGAAATGGGCCAGTAGCAGGTCACTAGTGTTACGATGCGGCAGGCAACATGACGAGCGACCACAACCACACCTACACTTACGATGCGGAGGGCAACGTGACCGAGGTGGACGGCGGTGTGAATAATGGAGGTGTGACCTATACCTACGATGCACTCAATCGGCGCGTCCGTATCGATTCCCCCGGCAACAGTTCGCTTGAGTTCATCTATGACCCACAGGGCCGTCACACCTCAGAATGGGACGCGGTGAATCATTGGGAACAGACCGGGTGGTTCTATTGGGGAAATACTCGTTTGGGCCTCTATACCGGAGGAACCACCGAATTCGAACACCAGGACTGGCTCGGCACCGAGCGCTCCCGAACCGCGGTGAATGGCACAGTCCTCGGAACCTATACCTCACTGCCGTTTGGTGACGGATATAACGCCTCCTGCTGCGACTGGGACACCTACCACTTCGCAACCCTCGACCAGGACAACTCAGCCAACGAACACGCCCAGTTCCGCGAGTACTCCAACATGGCCGGCCGTTGGTTTTCGCCTGACCCCTATTCCGGGAGCTACGACCCCACCAACTCCCAGTCCTTCAACCGTTACGCCTACGTAATGAACAGTCCACTGTCGTTTTCTGATCCACTGGGATTAGACGGCGAAGGAGGAATCACTCCGACTGCGGGCGGGTGCGCGGGTGCAGTGATGTCAGAGGGCGCTGCTTGGGGCGCAGACTTGGCGTGCTTAGCCGGTCTGCTGAATCTCTTTGGTGGAGGGCCCAGCTTTCATGGCAGCCTCAAACCACGGCCAAACGCCCAGCCCTGGGACGAATACCACATCCACTACGGCCCCGACATTGCTGGCGCTCTCGGCCTGCCCGATGCCGGATGCGAGTTCGGGGCCTGCGGTGGAAACTTCGGCCCAGGCGGATCAGGAGCAGTTCAAACAGGTGTAGGACTTTTGAACGACGCGACATTTACATACGTCGGCTTGCTCGAAGAGCTGGGTTCTCTTAGGCATCCCTATCGTTTATTCGGAACTAGGTGGTGCGGTCCCGGTGGCGGCGGTGCCACGACTAGCAACGTGGATGCTGCCTGCCGTGCTCATGACCTTTGCTATGGGGATCATGGCCTCTCATTCTTGCCCAATTTGGGTATAGGGAGCTTTGACGCAGCTCAAACGCAAGCGGCGAGAGGATGCAATCAGAGTCTCTATAACGCTGTGAAGATGTATCCCAACGAACATGGTTCGCAAGCTATTCAGTTCTGGCTAACCAATGGAGTGGGAGTGGGCATTTTGGCACCGGGCACATCAGTTGTCCCGTGATCCAATCGGTTCCACTACCAAAGTTTGCAGCCAATTAGAGAGGGCTTGAATATGAATCGAACGTTTTGGCGTATTGCGTTGTGGGTGTGCCTTATTGCAGAAGGGCTGTGGTTTTTTATCGCTTTCAAATTGGCTCCCGCCCCTTATCCCTATCAGCTATGGCTAATGCTGCTTTTATGGTTTCTGATCGTGGTGTGCATGCTGGCTTTCGAGCAAAAGCCTGTAATAGCTTTTCTTGCGGCCTGCATTAACCTCGTAGGTTGCGCTTTGCTCAAGAGCCGTCCTGGCGGCGTCGCACACCCATGGTTGTGGTTCGCCTACTATCATTCCATAGATGTACTGATCGTCATAGCAGCTTTTGCGATCTGGCAACAACAACGAATCCGTATTTCCAGACAGCAGGTGCATCATCTTTGAAGAGCACCATGCCGCACACTGGGAGAAGTATGACGCGCCAGATGTCACTGTCATGCGAGTTCGGAGCATGCGGAGCAGGGCCGATGGGCTTCACACAGGGCCAAGGCGGACCGGACTTAAATGATTTGATTTATCAGGGCGATCTCTGGGGTATCGCTAAATATTTTTGGACAAAGCACTCCCCAAATCGGAGTCCTTTAAGCTACTGGCCCGTTAATGGTAATCAATGGCCGGGGTTCACACCACAAGACGGCGTGTGCAGTACAGGACCTTTTGCTAATTGGATGAATGGGAATCCGAACATTTTGAGTTGCTGCCAGGCACACGACAATTGCTATACAAAATATCATTGCAATGCCAGTTCATTTCTTGGGGGATTTCCCGGCCCTTGCAAGTTGGTATGCAACATTGGGGTCGAGGCATGTATTTCAACCGCAAAATAACCAATCGATGGGCGGCGACGCAAATGATCAAGGTGACCCAGCGCATCGTTATGTGCGTGCTTTTCGGATTCTTATCAACCATTTCAGAGGTTGCGATAACTGGATGCGAGTACTTCCCAGAGTCAACGTTTAAATTGGCGAGTGAATCGCGACTGCCAAAATGGATTGCGTTACCACCGGGATTTGCACGTGCCGATGTTTCGATCACGATGAGATATTACGTTAAGCCGTGGGGCAGCAGCGCGACATTTGTGTTGGAGGATACGAAAGGGGAAATACTCAAAAAAGTAGATGGCAAGGTGAAATGTAAAGAGCCTTTCCATTTGAAAAATCCACCACCCGGATTTGCCTCTGGATATCCATCCTATGAAGCAATC
>VFSW01003617.1_pt1 | contig 23147 bp, 16 predicted proteins | sample 5358111 | NCBI WGS metagenome assembly VFSW01 (sample SAMN11554181, study PRJNA540505) | mine drainage metagenome | isolation source: sediment from site ElyBrook_90M | place: USA: Ely Copper Mine, Vershire, VT | collected 2017
TTGTGGGGCTTCGACCGAGCCGCGTGGTGGTGGGCACCCCGAGAGAGAGGTGGACGTGGATGAGCGGTTCGCGACCGCCCCGGTCGGCTTCGCCCTCGAGAGGGTGACCCTTTGCGGGAGAAGCAAGGGGTCAGCGTATCGGCCTTATTGCTTTACGCCAGTAATTACACGTCTATCTGGAGCTCTAAATAACTCACGACTTGATTCCATATGCAAGTTGGATCAAGTTCAGCCGCGACTTCAGCAATTATTTCAAGTTCATAATTCGCCCCAGATCCGCCGAACACATAAAATTGTGAGGGTTCCGTTGGGCAGTGTCGGCATGACATTTAGGAAACGGCTGCTCTATTCTCCGCACAGAATTATGGGGACCTCCGCGGGAACCTCCGCATGAAGTTCCGCGCGTAAATCGACCCCCAGCCTACGTCTCCACTGTGCGGAGCCGCGTCCGAGGTGCAGTCGACAAGCATTACAAAGACAAAGTAGTCTTTGTTTTTAGTTTGTTTTGGAGAACTATGAGAACAACCCAGCGCATCGCCGCACTCGAGTCTGAGCTCTCAACTATGAAGACCGACGCCGCGCATCTGGCGGCGCAGATCCGCGGCCACGAGACGCAAATCGCGGCCTTGAGGACGGGGCTTGAACACAAGAATGTGTTGGCGCACCTTCCCAGGACCGAGGCAATCCTCTCGGTGCTTCGTCCCGCCGAGGGAACTCTCTCACCCACGGAAATACTCTCGCGCCTGGTCGCCGCCGAACGCAACGACGACTTGCGCAAAGTAACGGCCACCCTGGACTATTTGGTGAAGTCGCAACTCGTCACGAGGGTAACTCGCGGACGTTATTTGGCGGTCTAACCGCTCTCAAAATGTCTAGGAGACCGAAGGTAGCCTCTTCCCGGCTCGCCCCGATGGTGCTCAGGCGTTCGAGTGCCTCCGGGGTAATGAACACCCTGGTCGTAACATCGTCACAATGAGCCTTCCGCTTCGCCTTACGTACCGCCTCCACCCCGCACGAGAACGCGACGAAGGTCGAGTGGCCGCACCTCTCATCACGTTGAAAGGACAGGCCAACTACCAAGGCCCACCGCTCATGATTGATAAGACTCTCACATCGCTCACAGTCACATTCATCCAAGATCCTGAGGACTCATGCCTATGACGATTGCCGCCCGCGAAGACCAGCGCGCCGAACTTCATCGAGCCATCTGGCGCATCGCCAACGATCTACGCGGCGCAGTGGATGGATGGGAATTCAAAACGTACGTCCTCGGCTCCCTCTTCTACCGGTTCATCTCGGAAAACCTCACCAACTACCTCAACAACGTCGAACGCGAAGCTGGCCAGAGCGATTTCGACTACGCAGTGCTGGGCGACGATGTGGCCGAGTTTGGACGCACGGACACCGTCGAAGAGAAGGGCTTCTACATCTTGCCAAGCGAACTCTTCGCCAATGTTCGCCAGCGAGCCGCCATCGACGAGAACCTGAACGAGACTCTCAGTCGGGTCTTTCGCAACATCGAAGGATCCGCTAACGGAACCTCTAGTGAGGATGACCTCAGGGGTCTCTTTAACGACTTCGACGTCAACTCACCCCGACTCGGCCCGACCGTCGCCAAGCGCAACGAACGACTCGTCAAACTCATGAACGCCGTGGGCGACCTCGACCTCGGCCACTTCGCCGACCACACCATCGACGCCTTCGGCGATGCCTACGAGTATTTGCTCACCATGTACGCGTCCTCCGCCGGCAAGTCCGGTGGAGAGTTCTTCACGCCTCAGGAGGTGTCTGAGCTCCTCGCTCGGATCACTGTCGTGGGAAAGACCGAGGTCAACAAGGTCTACGACCCCGCCTGTGGCTCGGGTTCGCTGTTGCTGCAGTTCGCGAAGGTTCTCGGCAAGGACAACGTCCGCCAGGGCTTCTTCGGCCAGGAGATCAACCTGACGACGTACAACCTGGCCCGCATCAACATGTTTCTCCACGACATTAACTACGAGAAGTTCGATCTCGCCCACGGTGACACCCTGATCGCCCCCGCCCACTGGGACGACGAGCCTTTCGAGGCGATCGTCTCCAACCCGCCCTACTCGATCAAATGGGAAGGCGACGCCAATCCCCTCCTCATCAACGACCCGCGCTTCGCGCCAGCCGGCGTGCTCGCGCCCAAGTCCAAGGCTGACCTCGCTTTCACCCTGCACATGCTGAGCTGGCTTGCGGTCAACGGCACGGCCGCCATTGTTGAGTTCCCGGGCGTCCTCTACCGCGGTGGGGCCGAGCAGAAGATCCGCAAGTACCTGATTGACAACAACTTCGTCGACACCGTGATTCAACTGCCACCCGACCTCTTCTTCGGCACGACCATCGCCACCTGCATCATCGTGTTAAAGAAATCCAAAACCAACAACTCAATCCTTTTCATCGACGCATCGGCCGAATTCGTGCGGGCGGGTAACAAGAACAAGCTCGCCGAGGAGCACCGCCAGAAGATCTTGGACGCGTATATGGCTCGAGTGGACGCCACGAACTTCGCCAAGGTTGTCACCAATGATGAGATAGCAAACAACGGTTACAACATCGCAGTCTCTTCATACGTCGAGAAGGAAGACAATCACGAGATTGTGAACATCCAGCAACTGAATGCCAAGATTACGCGTATTGTCGCTAGACAGTCTGAACTGCGGTCTGCAATCGACGCGATTGTTGCGGACTTGGAGGGAGAGCATGAGTCGCGTTGATGACTTGGTCGCGCAGCTCGCACCAAATGGCGTCCCCGTCGTCCCTCTGGGGGAGGTCGGCGCCTTCATTCGGGGCTCCGGCCTCCAAAAGTCCGACCTAGTTGACGAAGGTTTTCCAGCCATTCACTACGGCCAAATTCACACTCGCTACGGAGTTTGGACGGACAAGACCGCGTCTTTCGTCACTCCTAGCCTCGCTTCGCGACTTCGATGCGCAAACACAGGGGACCTCGTCATAGCAACCACAAGTGAAGACAACGAAGCCGTCGCCAAGGCAACCGCATGGCTCGGTAGCAGACAGGTCGCCGTAAGCGGTGACGCTTACATCTATCGGCACACGCTCGAACCGAAGTACGTCGCTTACTTCTTCCAATCGCGTCACTTTCAGACGCAGAAGATACGTTACATTTCCGGAACCAAGGTTCGTCGAATCTCCGGCGAGGCCCTGTCACGCTTGCGGATTCCCGTACCGCCCCTCGAGGTCCAACGCGAGATCGTGCGAATACTGGACACCTTCACGGAGCTGGAAGCGGAGCTGGAAGCGGAGCTGGAAGCTCGGCGTTTGCAGTACTCGTACATCAGACAACACTTGCTCAATCAGGTGAAGGCCGATTCGATCGCACTTATTGACCTTGGCAAATGGCAGGGGGGCGTGACGCCGTCGACCATGAATCCCGACTACTGGAGCTCTGACGGGATTCCTTGGCTTGCTTCGATGGATGTAAGCGACACGAGCACAGACGAGATTCGCGGACGTGTGACAGCTCTCGCGCTAAGAGAGACCTCACTCAAGGTCGTCCCAGCTCCCTCTGTGGCTGTCGTGATGCGATCCAACATCCTTAGAAGACGCCTACCCATTGGATTGATAACGGTCGACACCACCGTGAATCAGGATATGCGGGCTCTGATTCCCCGGAACGGGGTCGACGCAGAATACGTCTACCAAGCGCTCTGCGCCGATAGCGAACGCATACGAACAAGTTGCGTACGCACTGATGGCTCGATGGCAGCCGTAGAGTCCGGAAACTTTTTCTCTTGGGAAATCCCGTTGCCGTCGCTTGAAGTGCAGCATCAGATTGCGGACCGAATTCGAATATTCGACACTCTCGTGAATGACCTCATCATCGGTCTCCCCGCTGAGCTCCGAGGCCGCCGCCAGCAGTACGAGTACTACCGCGACAGACTCCTCGACTTCAAGGACGTTGCCGCATGAGTGAAGTGACTAGTCCCCGGTTCGAGCCCATCGCGATAAGCTCGGAGAGCACTGTCGTCGCCGAGTTCCTTGGCGAACCATCCCACGCGACAGGGTACCAATCCGAGGCTGAACTCGAGCGGATGTTCATCGCGCTCCTTCAGGGCCAGGCCTACGATTACCTGCCCATCACGTCCGAGGCCGACTTAGTCGCGAACCTGCGCATTCAACTCGAAACAGTGAACAGTCTCACCTTTTCCGACACCGAGTGGCCGCGATTCTTCTCCGAGTGCATTGCCGGACAGAACGACGGCATCATCGAGAAGACGACCCGGATCCAAGATGACAGCGTCCAATTGCTTCACCGCGACGACGGCACGGTGAAGAACGTCACCTTAATCCACAAGGGCAACATCCACGCGAACCGCCTGCAGGTGATCAACCAGTACGAAGTGGACCAGGGCGATGGCGGCGCGCGGCGGTCAAACCGCTATGACGTCACGATCCTCGTAAACGGCCTGCCCCTGGTACACGTCGAGCTCAAGCGCCGCGGCGTTGACATCCGCGAGGCGTTCAACCAAATCGACCGCTATCAGCGTGACTCGTTCTGGGCCGGGTCGGGTCTCTTTGACTACGTCCAACTCTTCGTCATCTCGAATGGCACGCTGACGAAGTACTACTCCAACACGACGCGCCGCCATCACCTCGAAGAGGCCGTCGGATCGCGCCGGGTGAAGAAGACGTCCAACTCATTCGAGTTCACCTCGTGGTGGGCCGACGCCTCAAACAACCCCATTCAGGACCTCACGGGTTTCACCAAGACCTTCTTCGCCAAGCACACCCTGCTCGCAATTCTCACCCGCTACTGCGTACTCACGGCCGACAAGATGTTGCTCGTCATGCGACCGTACCAAATCGCCGCCACCGAACGCATCTTGTCAAAGATCGAGATTTCGACGAACTACAAGCAACTCGGCACCGTGGCGGCCGGTGGTTACGTCTGGCACACCACCGGTTCCGGTAAGACCCTCACCAGTTTCAAGGCCGCGCAACTGGCCTCGAAGCTCCCCGACGTCGAAAAGGTCATATTCGTCGTCGACCGCAAGGACCTCGACTATCAGACCATGCGTGAGTACGACCGCTTCGAACGCGGTGCCGCGAACTCCAACACCTCGACCAGTGTCTTAAAGAAGCAACTCGAAGACGCCGACGCGCACATCATCATCACGACCATCCAGAAACTCGCGACGTTCATCAACGCGAACAAGGGCCACGACATCTTCGCCGGTCACGTGGTCATCATCTTCGACGAGTGCCACCGCTCTCAGTTCGGCGAGATGCACTCGGCCATTACCAAGGCCTTCCGGCGCTACCACCTCTTTGGCTTCACTGGCACACCCATCTTCGCCGTGAACGCCGGCAGTGGAGGACGGCCGGACCTCAAGACCACCGAGCAGGCCTTCGGAGAACGCCTGCACACCTACACCATCGTTAACGCCATCAGTGACAAAAACGTCTTGCCCTTTCGTATCGACTACGTCAACACCATCAAGCAGCCCGAGCACCTCTCGGACAAGCAGGTCTCGGCCATCGACACTGAGCGGGCCCTGCTCGCGCCCGAGCGGATCCGCCAAGTGAGCGACTACGTCCTGACCCACTTCGATCAGAAGACGAGAAGAGGCGAGCACTACACCCTGCAGGGAAAGCGCCTCCACGGCTTCAACGCCCTCTTCGCGACGTCATCGATCACCGCCGCGAAGACCTACTACGAGGCCTTTCGACGCCAGCAGGCCGCCCGGCCCGAGGCCCAGCGACTAAAGGTCGGCCTTATCTACAGCTTCGCCCCCAACGAAGCAGTCGAAGACGGCGCCCTCGACGAGGAGGACTTCGATACCTCGGCCCTCGACGGAAGCTCGCGCGACTTCCTCGACACGGCGATCGCCGATTACAACCAGTACTTCGCGACGAGCTTCGACACCTCGGCCGACAAGTTCCAGAACTACTACAAGGACCTTTCGCTCCGCCTCAAGCAGCGCGAGATCGACCTCGTGGTCGTGGTGAACATGTTCCTTACGGGCTTTGACGCAACCACGCTCAACACGCTCTTCGTTGACAAGAACTTGCGCGCCCACGGCCTGCTCCAGGCCTACTCGCGCACGAATCGCATCCTCAACTCCGTGAAGACCTACGGCAACGTAGTCTCGTTCCGAAACCTCGAAGACGCGACCAACGAGGCAATCGCGCTCTTTGGCGATCGAGAGGCGAGCAGCATCGTCCTGTTGAAGCCCTACCGGGACTATTACGACGAATACGCAGAGAAAGTCGCCGACCTGCTGCAGGGCTACCCGATCGACACACCCATCGTCGGTGAGTCGGCCCAGAAGGAGTTCGTCGGGCTCTTCGGGTCAATCCTGCGCCTCCAAAACATCCTGGCGTCCTTCGACGACTTCTCCGGTCACGAGATCTTGAGCGAGCGCCAGCGCCAGGACTACCAGAGTGTCTACCTCAACCTCTACGCCGACTTCCGTCGCGAGCGTGCCGCCGAGCGTGAGTCCATCATCGACGACGTGGTCTTCGAGATCGAACTGATCAAGCAAGTTGAGATCAACGTCGACTACATCTTGATGTTGGTCGACCAGTTCCGCCTGGCTCAGGGCGGCGACGACGCCGAGGTGCGCGCATCCATCAATCGGGCCGTCGAGGCCAGTCCGACACTACGTAACAAGCGCGACCTGATCGAGCAGTTCGTCGAATCGGTGAGTCTGCTCGGCGACGTCGACGATCAATGGCGCACCTACATCGAGACCAAACGCGACGAAGAGTTGAGTCGCATCATCGAAGAGGAGTCCCTGCGTGACGAATCGACACGATCCTTCATCGAGTCAGCCTTCCGAGATGGGAGCATCAAGTCAACGGGCACCGCCGTAACGAAGATCCTGCCGCCCCTCTCCAAGTTCACTCCTTCGGGCGGTTACGCCGACAAGAAGCGTGTCGTACTCGACAGACTCGAAGCCTTCTTCGAACGATTCTTCGGTCTCAGCACCAACTGAGGCACCTCGAAGCCACACGGCTTGGCGATTTTTGCCAATGGCCCGTCAACCTTTTCAATTTGGGAGACTTCCCACCCGACTTGACCAGTACATCGCAACTGCTATCAGGTTAAGCGACGGCGCTGTTGACTACGAGTCGACAATGCGCTGCAACGAGGTCGAGATATCCGAGAGCAGTGACTCAAGTCTTGCGGTTCCGATGCCAAATTCTTCCGACACTCGTACCCCAAGCCAGCAAACGAGGCTCGCCGCCATCAAAACCGGCATCATTGGCAACCCAGGCTCTGTTCTTACTTCCGATATGGATGAGAACTTCTCATGTACTTCGACATGGCCAGCGAAAGAACCTACGCCGGCATGAACACTCAACAGAGACTGAGACCTATAGATCATGTCATAGAGGTCCTTCCCGCGGTTTGCAGCACCCTCGTGACCCCACTCCTCAAATAGCTCGCCAATTCTCCCGGCCAGTGTCGCCCAATTGATCTGTCGCGAATCGACATCGAATGCGGCAGCGAACTCACCCAGATCTTCCCAACCCGCATTTCCCATCTTCTCCATTTGATACTTATTAGCTTCAACCAATTTCTGCATCGCTTCCTCAGGAGCCAGCAAGAGGTACTCGCCAACAAACCAACATTCGAGAATCTGGCGAAGCAACGCCCCGACGGCGTCGACGAAACCCGTGTCGAACAGCGTCAATATTGCGCCGAGTAAACGACTGGACCTCGCCAGGGAGGCACCCGCAAACAATCGATCCTTCGCTCCCGATGGCGCTGACAGGTTAGGAATGACCACATTATTGATGTGCGCAACTAACTCCATGGCAGGAACTAGTGGATCGTCGGAATTTGACATAGATGCGGTCTAGCAGGGGTGACCGACATCGTGGCAAACGGTTAGACCGCTCCCCTTCTTGTTGGCCGATCCGCGAACAAGACATGGCGTCAAGATCATCAATCACCCGCATGTTCTTCGACGATTGCCAAGATCTGGTCACCGTATCGATCTACCCGGGCGGGACCCATGCCATTGATGCCCAATAATTGACCAACGTTCCTTGGTCGCACACTGGCAATTTCATCGAGCGTGTGGTCATTGGAGATCACGTACGCGGGAACGCCGTCCGCCTTCGCCTGCTCCCGACGCCAGGTCTTCAGCGACTTGTGGAGGTCAGATTGGGCAGGCTTCATGGGACCAGCCATGCTTCGACCTGGCCTGGTTCCTGATGGTGCTACTAACTTCCTGCTTTGGCCGTTGACACTGACGGTCCAGCTAAACGGTAGGCTGGTATTTCGAGAGTCACCGGTTGACACGACGACCCCTTCTGAATTCACTTCGCGCACCGTGAAGTCGTAGCCGCCCCACTTGAACTTCAAGCCAACCTTCGCGGGAACCGCATTTGCTGCATTAGAACTCTCGATCTCACGACGAGATTGTCTGCCCGTGGCACGCGAACTCTGGTTCACAGCACGTTTGGCTGGCGCGTGGTCCTCGAGGGAGGCAACGCTGGGTGGAGATCTGAGCTCCTCGAGGAAGACCGACGGAGAGTTCAGTTCAGAGGTGATGAGCAGGGAGCGGGTGCTGCGGGTAATCGCCACGTGAAAGACCCGCCGCTCTTCTTCGACGTCGAGACTCAGACGGTGGGGGAAGATTGAGAAGCTGGCGTCGTAGACAACGACGTGGGGCCACTCGAGGCCCTTCACCCGATGCACGGTGGCGAGCAGGACTCCGCTCTCCTCTTGCGGCGTGCCCAACGACTTCTTCAGCCATGAGTCAAAAGTTGACGGGTCAGGGTGCAGACGCCCTAGTGCCTTAAGACTTCGAAAGCCGTCCAAACTCGAGGTACTGTTCCTCCCCTGGTGCGAGACATCGAGTGTCGCCAAAGCCCGGTCCAGTCCCAAACCACTTGCGATGAATTCGATGAGAGCCGAAGTGGTCGCCTTGTCAGCCAGGGCGATGATTCTCTTGAGATCTGACACGAAATCATCGATCTTGCGCGACGTGGCTTCATTCATACGCCGGGTCAGATGTTCCAAGTCTTCGATGGACGATTGTTCACCCATCCACATCCGGACATTGGGTTGGAGTCCGCGGCCTGGACGTCTCGCCGCGAGCATGATGTCGTCACCAGAAAGACGACCGGGCCGCACCGCCAGACGGAACCACGCCAGGGCAGCCTCGACCGCGGGATTGCGTAGGAAGTCTCCGCAGTCTCGATTGTTGACGGCGATCCCCGCTTCGCTCAGCGCGACTTGCACCGGAACCAGATTGGCGTTGACCCTCGAAAGCACCGCAATGTCCGAAGGAGCCACTCGCTTGTCAATCAGCCGCTTCACGTGGTCGATGGTGTGTCGTACCTGGTCATCGACCTTCACCACCGACATCGCCTCGACGGCTACCACGTTGTTGAGTCCCGGTCGAATCTCTTTGGGTACCCTCACCGTGTTGTGCAAGACCAGATTGGCCGCTGCAGAAATCACGGGAACGGGACAGCGGTAATTGACCTCAAGGGCGTGGTGGACGGCCTCTGGAACATGCTCTTGGAACTTCACCAACCACTCAGGCGTGGCGCCGGAGAAGCCGTAGATGGTCTGGTCGTCATCACCCACTGCGAAAATCGAGAGGGACGGCCCCGCGAGCAGCCTCAAGAGCAACATGTGGGCAGGTGTCAGGTCTTGAAACTCGTCCACGAGCAGCACTTCGGCCCTCTTCTCGGCCGCGAGCCGCACCTTGGATTCACGAAGCAAAACCTCACAGGCGAGATAGATCTGTTCGTCGAAGTCGACCTGGTGGTGGTCGGCGAGGTGCTGTCGGTAGACCGGGAAGAACTCGGCGAATCCGTCAATGTCACCTGAGTACTCTTCCTCGACGTCTTGGGGTGACCTCAAGCCGAGTCGAACCTCGGTCAGCGCATCGATCCACGTCGCCGTGGGATCGGTATTGGTCTTGCGAGGGAACTTCACGTGCTTCGAGATGATCTGTCGAACGTCGCGTTTGTCGATGGTGTCGAGGCGATCGCCTCGTCGCTCGAATCCATTCGTTCCGTTGAGGATCGACAGAGCCAGCGGGTTGTGCGTCTGGATCTGCTGCCCGGGGAACTCGGGCGTCCGGCTTCGCATCTCCCCATGAGCGCGCTTGTTGAACGCCACCAGAAGAAGGGAGCTGTCGGGAATCCCCGCGGAGAGCACGTGACGCGCTCTCTCGGTGAGGACCCTTGTCTTTCCCGAACCCGCCGGCGCGATGATGCGGGCCCGAACCGCGGGGTCGGCCACGGCGCGCATCTGGTCCGGGGCCAACTCGGCCGTCGGGGGAACCGCGCGAACCGGCGTCAAGAAACCCTTGGCTAGGGAGATTCGCGGGATCACCACGGCGTCTGCGAGCCCGGCCTCCGAAGCACCCCACAAATGTGTCGGCCCCCCGTCGCACCACGCGAGCCGTCCATCGCGGAGAATGACGTCGGCGAAAAGTGCTCGAGCGGGCTGCGCCCCCGCCGCGAAGGCCCTAGCGAAATACGGCCAGACTGGTTCAGTGACGACGCGCGCATCAATGGAATTGGCCCTCGCCAAACGCCAGGTGGCCTCGCCCTCGAAGTCGAAGTTCGCTGAGACCCGCCACACGTCGCTCTCCTCACTCCCCCAACCCGGGATCTCCAATGACGCGTCGACCTCGTAGACCATATGGGTTCGAGTCAGATACGCCCTGCGCACGGCACGAAGTGTCGCGGGACGTCCCAGTGAGGATCCGTCAAGGAGGATCCGCTCGCGAACGGCCCAAGGAGAAGGAATGGAAACACCCTTCATTAGGAGAATCGATCTTCCGAGAATGGTGGGACCCGCGAGTGCGCGCCAGCGGTCCTCAGTCTCGGGTGACGTCTCGGCGGACATCCACTAATAATTGCCGATGGCTGCGACTTCAGCCTCTTCTCCGACCTAATTCAGGACAAAACCCGGGGAGTGACATGCCAGAATCTTCCCTCACGGTGGGTTTCTGGTGGCGCACAACGTGCGGTCAGAAAGAGCTCCATCATGGACAGGAACACCATCAATGACCTGGAGGCGGTTGCCGCAATGCCGGGCATCGATCAGCTAGCAGTCGTCGTCGCCCGACACATCCAGACGGGCAAGGGATTCGCCGCCGATCCGACGTCAATACTCATCTTGCTCGCTGGCCGTTGCCATTCGATTCGCCAAAAGTCATCGCCTCGGCCGTTCGCACGACCGGCCTATGAGAGACATACCGGGCCTCGACGTCCCGGGTCGGCGAGAACTACCAATCCGTTCTCCACATTCAACTAGCTGCGTTGACTTCGCCAAATTCAAAATCTGACTGTGTGCCTGAAAAATGGAAGGTCGCATCGTAAACTCAACAACATGATGGAGTTAGGAAGTTTGAAAACTGTACCACTAAGGGAGATTTGGGTCCATGAAGCCTCCTCGTTCACGAAGTGGTTGTCCGAGAAAGAGAATCTTGCTCTCTTAGGCGACGAACTGGACCTCGACATCTCGTTGGTCGAGACCGAAGCCAGCATCGGAAAGTTCAACCTCGATATCTTGGCTGAAGAGATCATGTCGGGCAAGAAGATTGTGATCGAAAATCAACTTGAGCAGACCGATCACGATCACTTAGGCAAGCTCATTACCTACGCTTCAGGGGCCGACGCGGCCTACGTCGTGTGGGTCGTTGCCAAGGAGAGAGACGAACACAGGCGTGCAATTGACTGGCTCAACGAACACACTGATGAAGACGTGCGCTTTTTCTTGGTTCGAATCGAACTTTGGCAAATTGGTGTCTCGAATGCGGCACCTAAGTTCGTTGTGGTCTCTCAGCCCAACGATTGGGCGAAGGCGGCTAAGCACTCAGCGGATGCATCCAGTCCAACTTCAGTAACCAAACTGCGACAGCTCGAGTTCTGGGAAGGGATGTGTCAACAAGCGAAGGCGCAGAACGTTCCACTGAAATTGCGGAAGGCTCAGCCCCACCATTGGTTTGACATTGCCTCGGGCTCGGCCCGGTGGCACATCGGACTTACGCTCAATAGGCAATTGAACCAAATGGCCTGTGAAGTTTATATTGGCAATGACAAAATGCTCTACTCTCACTTCGAATCTCATCGCACCCAGATCGAAGGGAAGATCGGAGCTGCACTCGAATGGATGGAACTGCCTAACAAGAAGGCGAGCAGAATCAAATTGACGGCAACTTGCGATCTTGACAATGAGGATGCGTGGCCCGATTATTTTTCATGGCTCCTCAAAACCGCTGTCAACTTTGTACAGGTCTTCTCGGCGACAAATCCGTGACCCAAGTTTGCACCAAATAACTTTGTGATGACTGACACCTTCGGAAGAATGACACCGGATCTCGTCAAGCCGGAGACGTTTAGAAATAGCGGCAGTGTCGCCATTGAGTCCCACATTTCTCGTGCAATTGAGCCAGAGCACTGAGCGATGATTGCAGAAAAGATGAGGACGGCGGACTGGTCAATGCACGCGGATAGTCGCTTGGAACGGCCATTCAAGCCCACGGTGCACGTTGTTTCTCTCAACCGTCGATCATCTTCAGAAGAAGTGCATTCAACATATGTCGAGAATTTCGGCTGTACAACATTGGCGATCACTGAAAGCAGGCAGATCCAGTTGCCCCTCTCGCCCATTGGCCAGAATCAAGATTCTGAACCAGTTCACCTCATTGGCATTGCCAGCTGTCATCATGTGGGGTGGACGAGTTGCGAGAGTTGGCAATAAGAGAAGCTCTTTTCTCCCATCTCGACGATCTAATGATGGGTGCCGCAGAGGGCACTTTGACGTGGGAACAAACTGGCTCATTCCTGTTTCATGACGAGCGAATTGTAATTCGACAGACGAGAGGTCGGGGGATCCATAAGCCTGCAAGCCTCGAGGGCGCCCTCTCGATCACAACAACCTTTACACCAATTGGCAAGGAGCCACCCTACGCCGACCTCGCAGGCGACGATGGTTACCCACGATATAAATACCAAGGCTCGGATCCCAATCTCTCGACCAATAGAGCACTTCGTGTCAGCATGGAGCACGAATTGCCACTCGTATATTTCCTGGCAGTGCTCGAAGGTGTCTATAAGCCGATCTACCCTGTCTTCATCATTGGCGACGATGTCAATCGCCTTGAGGTCACCCTCGGATTCAATCGATCTGACATTGGTTTCGATGTTTCCGAGTTGACTGAACTGGAGAGGCGATACGCAGCTTCGGAAACCCGAAGACGACTTCACCAACCAATATTTAGAGAAAGAGTCCTCCACGCGTACTCCTCAGCGTGTGCTGTCTGCACGATTCGACATCGCGAACTCTTGGATGCGGCGCACATCATTGGTGATTCGAAGCCCGAAGGCCAACCAGTGGTACCCAATGGAATCTCACTTTGCAAGATCCATCATGCAGCCTTCGATAGCAACCTCATTGGTATTCGACCGGACTACAGAGTTGTTGTGAACTCATCCCTTCTTGAGGAAGTGGACGGTCCAATGTTGAAACACGGCATCCAAGAGATGCACAAATCAATAATCCAATTGCCGCGTTCAACAAGGTTGCGGCCGGACAAGGACCGACTCGAAATACGCTTCCAAGAGTTCCTCAGCGCAAATTGACCTGACCAGAGCTAGCTGGCAGATGATTAAGCGCACATTGCTTTACCTCTTGCACGGCGCGGTCAGGGTCGCGAATTCAATCATTTTCCTTCATCGAGAAGATTCACCAAACTTGCGAGAGGAACCGCTGCTCAATGACAGTTGCTCGTACAGCATTGGACCACAATTTCAGCTATGAAGACAGCCGCAAAGCCAAGACCGCGTAGAAATGAAGGCTGTGAGTGTCTCAATCAAGCAATGGCGTAGCAATTACTGCCGGTGTCCATGGCTCAGCACCAATTGCTGAGATTCTTGCCGCATAGAGTTGCTGACAGTCAGCGAAAGGCTTCAAGGGCCGTCTGACAGCAATTCGAATTTGCCTTTCGAAATGTGCATTCCATTTGACGGGTCTGCTTTACCAAACACAATTCGACCTGAACCTTGAGGCTCCGCCTGGAATTCGGTCGAGGGTCAGTTTCAGTGAATCAAGAGGTGGCAATCGCGGCCTATAGATTGGTGTGATTGGGCCGATCGAGACTTCTTGAATTGACGCCCATCGAGAATGTTCGATCTAGATTTGCCATTGCGATATGCTCGCATCGTGCTTGCAAACACGGGGTTTTGGGTTGACAAGTCAGGAAACAGCCGCACTGCAAAATTGAAGCCGACCCACTAAATGACACGAGCTGCTCACCTTCCTGATTTTCTGTCGCCACCAGTTGACGAGGTTGCAATTGGTATTCAATTCGCTCCCGTCGATGGCTTAACTGAACCATATTTCGGTCTCTTCTGGTCGAAGGTACGTAGTAAGTATCCGCGGGTCGAGTCAAAACCGAGAATCGAAGGACCGATTGAATCACTGAATGAGATTCCCTCACCAGCCGTACAAATACAGTTCGTCCCGCCAGTGGGTAGAACTTGGTACATTAGCTCGGACGACGTGTCTCTCATTCAAATCCAAGACACGAGGTTTGTCCAAAATTGGCGCAATAGAGGAGGTGGATATCCTCATTTCGATCAAGTAAAGGACGAATTTTGGCAGTCATTTGCACAATTCCGAGAACTGCTGGCTGAAGAGCAATTGCCACTGCCGAAAGTGCAGCAGATCGAATTGACTTACGTGAACTGGATACAAGGCTTGGGAGTCACAGAGTTCTTAGGTCTAGCGAGCGGAGCGACTCTCAACATTCAGGGAGTTGTTCCCAACGCAGAATCTCAGGATTGGGCTGCGCGATACTTAATCGAAAAGAATGGTTCGGCAACAGCACGCCTTTACGTACAGTGTCAACAAATGAATCGTCTTACTCCGCCGTTCTCAGGCGCAGGGATTCAGATGTCTCTTGTCTATAGGGCGCCTTTCATCGAAGGTATGTCGGATTCGTTGATCGACGAACACCTAGAGGAGGGACGAAGAATAATCGTTCAAACGTTCACCGCCCTGACGACCCCAACTGCTCACGAAATCTGGGGGCGTACGCAATGACGGATGGAAACTGGATCCGGAGACCGACAGTCGCATTTACATTGGTGGCGACAAGTTTTCTTGTTCCGACCGTACCCGTGCCGGAATATGTCCCGGCAGTCTCTTGGAGCGTCTCGACAGTAGACTAGCGTAAATTCTGCATTATTGTCGAAATGGGTACATCAAATTATCAAAATGCCGCAAGATGGCACGAGTATGTGCATCAAAGACTCGATGAGTTGAGACGGGGGGCGTTTGACTTCACAGGATTGAAGATGCCCTCGCCCGCCGCTATAGAGAGAGCCAAATCAATAGTAAACGATACGCTGCAGCCCAACGTTCCAACTCCCTCCGTTGTTCCATCAGAGGACGGTTCGGTCCTTCTCGTTTGGAGAAAGGCAGGTTGGGATATCGAGTTTGAAGTCAATGAATTCAGAACTTCCGTTTGGGCTCATCGCCGGAGTGACTCTTCTGGGTGGTATGGGCCCCTAAGCGAACACAGCGAAGATTTCACGTCACTGCTCCAAGAGTTGTCTATTCAATAATGACATCGGGCGCTGTTCCTGGGTTTGCATGTGGTGAAAGATGTATTCGCATTCCTGACACGGACCATTTGTGCAGGAGGTTCATCGATGATCCAAATCACATCACGTGGGATGGTGAGAGACCAATCCCCCACCCGATGAGCGACAATTCCTTCAACATGGAGAAAGGTCGTCACGGACTTTCAACATCTTGGCGTCAACACATTCAGCATCACCTTTTGGGTTTGGAAGTGATTCTTGACGGTGACCCTAGATACACCCTCGTAGGCGAGATTTCGGTTACTGACGCACGAGCAATTGGAATGCGTGTGGATCACGATCCAACTGGCGACAAGCCAATTGATTGTGCGCACACCTCTGTCGATTGGCCACTAAATTCGTTGGCACAAAACTCAGATCGACCGCCGTCTCCGGAGCGCAAATTAATCAAGAATCGTTTAGCAACGTCATTCCGATTCGTGCACGGGGAAGTTCAGACGCCACGACCCGACGGAGCTTAAGAGCGTTTGCCAACGATATCGTTCCTGTTCATTTGCGAATTTATGCTGAAGAGCACTTAAGCATGCGCTGACACTTTGCTCGGCGCGTACAGTGCAGATGCTCCACAGATTCGTGGTGGGATGCTACGTGGAGGGTCGCGCCATTGTGCTATCTACTTACTCCTAGCCATGCAATATTTCAGCAGTTCCACCTTTGCGTTAGCCAAGTGACACGGTACTGGTCCAACCTGAGGCAATCCATCTTGAACCCGAAGATGGCATTCCGAGAGACCTAAGAGACTCTGGATTGGAATAAGTCTGAAAAGTGGTTCCTAGCGTCAACTTCATGATGCATGTAAGCAGTCAAGAATGATCTGGCAAGTAGGGTCAGTAGCGAGTAATGATACACCATTATGCGAACATTTGTTCGTATAATTTGAAACATGGGGAGAGCAGATATGGACGAACGAGCAGCACTGCTTGCGCTCCTCCAAAACGCTGGAACAAAGTGGTCCGAGGTCGCTAGACGCGTTGAGGAATCGGGTAGCGCAAGCGCACTTCTGTCCGACACGAATCTTGGGCGTTTTGCACTTGAGGATGTCACCGCGAACCACAACACTCAACTGGCTTCCTGCGCAAAGCAGATTACTGAGTGGGAAAACGAAGGTATCCACTTTGCGACCCTTCTTGACGACGACTATCCGACGCACCTGCTTTCAATCCACCAGAGACCACCATTCATTACATGGATGGGTAACCAATCCGCCTCAGATTGGCAAGGTGTTGCCATCGTCGGCACACGCGTACCGAGCAAAGAAGGCGCCGAATGCGCGCGACAATTGGCTTCCGCGATGGCAAACCGAGGAGTAACGGTAGTTAGCGGTCTTGCCGCAGGTATTGACACGGCAGCACATCGTGGCGCCCTGGAATCTGGAGGACGAACCGTTGCCGTAATAGGCACGGGTCTCAGACAGTCATATCCAAGGGAAAATAGGGAACTTCAACGCCAGATTTCCACAGAAGGCATGGTGTTGTCACAGTTTCTTCCCGAATCGCCCCCTTCCAAGATCTCATTTCCAATGCGCAATGCAGTGATGAGTGGTTTCGCATCTGCAACGGTGGTGATTGAGGCAAACGAGAAGAGTGGGGCACGAATGCAGGCTCGACTTGCATTGCAGCATGGTCGCCCAGTCCTCTTGATGGAGCAACTGCGACAGTTTGAATGGGCACGGAGTATTGGATCTCGACCGGGCGCTCACTTCGTGTCCTCAGTCGAGGACATCGTGTCGATTTTGAATAGAGTCACCGCCTTCACCGAACAACTCATCGATTCATAGGCCAATCGATGACCAGTATCACTGAACTCAGCGACCCCTATTCGAACTACCTGTTACCTGTTCTGAGAACTCAATCCGGAGTATGTCCGATATGTCACACTTCGATCGTCGGAACATACCCGAAGTGTAGGAAATGCAACGAGGCAGTCAGGACTCTGCGGTTCACAGCGGATGCAATGAGTTTCGTATCCTTGGCGCCAAAGGGCGATCAACTTGATCAGGAGTTGCGGTATTACAAGAAGGAGTCAAACTTTCCAGGTCGAGCACGGACAGAAGATGGACTAGCTGCAACCTTGTGGCGCTGGCTCAAACAGCATGAATCCTGTGTGGCTACACGCGCGGGGACTGACGGGTTTTCTATTGTCACAACAATTCCAAGTACGAAGGCAAGGTTGAATCATCCACTCGAGAGGATGATCGGCGAGCGGATAGGAAGTACGGTGCCTCGCCATCGACAACTTCTAGTTGCGAATCCCAACTTTCCCGCGGAAAGGGACAGAGATTTTTCAGACGAGCGGTTCGTTCTTTCAGGTAGCTTTGAATCCGGGAGTGCGATTCTCGTCATTGATGACACGTTCACCACCGGATCAAGAGTTCAGAGCGCTGCAGCTCTCTTAAGAAAAGCTGGATCTGGTCCGATTGGCGTAGTTTGCATTGGACGACATTTTGACCCTCAGCAGAGCGGCGAATATGGGATATCGGCAAAGAGCTATTTGAGGCAATCTCGAGAGATCTCATGGGACTGGGACTTCTGCTGTATTTGTGACGCCAGGTAAGCAGTTTCTCCCGAACCGCTTCTCTTGGCAGAAGTGTGGCAGGAAGGTCATTGAATGACCACCTACTAGGACTCGCCTCTTGTCAACCGCAATATCAGAAATGGGACGACTAAAACTAATTGGCGTCGCAACTTCTTGAACAAGCCAACTCAATGCGTGCCGTCATTCGTACATCCTGGCGTTTACCCGTTGCCCGGCGCGCATAGTGCCCGTTGCGTCGTGCGACTCATCCAACGTGATGAAAATCCATTTGTTCGAAGGTTCGAACAATGGACGACCTCTCATATGGTTCGAATTTGCATCCACTGGGTCAGCCACCAATCTCACCCCTTGGCGACGAGCCACCCGATGACGATGCGATGAATCGCGCATGGACGTCCCCCTCTCCCCTGTCGGTCCGGATTGGCCGGATCCAGCGTGGCCCTTCGTCGTTACTTTGCGTGCTCAGCCAATGCGGCCAACGGCGGTTGAGAGTTGCCCGATGAGCAAACCCTCCCGGCGTCTTTGAGGTTGGCTGGGATCAGCTCTTCAGGGGAATCCTCGCCACCCCTCAATCTCCCGCATTCACCGGTCCATTACCCCAGAACGACACTCACAGGTGAGACGAAGTCATGTCATTGGAAAATCGACATCATCGCCCTCCATGGATTTACTGTTCCAATTATTTGACTGTTTCACTTAAGTCGAAACAATGGTATAGTTGAAACGACGAGGGAAAGTATTCCCTCGTTGAAAGGGGTGCTTCAGTGAAGACAAGTGGGCCACTCGCCATCAGCCAGATCGTGCGTCAATGCGAATCGGTTCTCACGAGGTCGCTGCCACCGAGTTGGCACTTCGAAGCAATCTATGGCGAACGACGGAACTCGAGAATGGTCGACGCAGTTTTCACCCTCACCACTTCACGGGGGGAACGGTTCAGCTACATCGCCGAAGCTCAACGGCTTCCTACCGCGAGGAGCATCCTGAACGCGCTGGAGCAGATCAATGGTCACATTGAAAATGACAATCGCAGTGGACGCGCACTTATCGTCGCGGACTACTTGAGTCCCCGATCGAGGCAAGTCCTTGTGGGCTCGAACGTCAGTTACATCGATACAACCGGCAACATCCGGATCATCAATGACAACCCGGGCCTCTTCATCGAGGCGTCGGGTGCCCACACGAGCCCCTGGACCGAGACCGCTCCACTTCGATCACTCAAGGGACGCGGGGCGGGACGGGCCGTCCGCGCGCTGGTTGACACAAGGCCACCCTTTGGCGTGCGCGAACTCGGGCTGAGGGTCAACGTCCCCATCGCCACCTTGTCGAGGGTGATAGAGCTGCTCGAACGAGATGCCCTTCTCGTACGCGCCGATGACGGTGGAGTGTTGTCAGTCGATTGGACCAACGCGATTCGCCGATGGAGCCAGGACCACGAACTGAGAAAGTCGAACACCGTCGACTCGTATCTCGAGCCCAGGGGTCTAGCGGCGCTGCGCGACAAGTTGAGCCGGACGCAGTCTCCGTACGCCATCACCTCCTCCCTGGCTGCCGACCGGTTCTCCCCCATCGCACCCACGCAAGTGGCAGCCATCTACGTGAGGAATTCCGGAGTGTTCGCCAAAGAAGTCGGTCTGCGCCCCGTGGATAGCGGTGCCAATGTGCTACTCATCGAACCCTTCGACAAGGTCGTCTTCGAAAGGACGATGCGATTCGGCGAACTCGTAACGGCCGCACCGAGCCAAGTGGCCGTTGACCTCTTGACCGGACCCGGTAGAGAACCGTCAGAGGGCGAGGAACTTCTGCGCTGGATGAAAGAAAACGTTGATGCGTGGCAAGCCTGATCCCCTGTACGTGAAGGCCCGCAAGGTCTTACTCGACCTCCTCGAAGCGCTCCAGGATCACCGTGACGCGCTCGTGCTAGTGGGTGCCCAAGCCGTCTACGTGCACACGGGCGACACCGAACTTGACGTCGCCGAATACTCCACCGATGCAGACTTCAGTATCTCGCCTCGCGATCTCGCTGGCACTCCCTTCATCGAAGATTTACTGATGGCGGCCCAGTTCTCCCCGGGACCCCACCCCGGAAGTTGGAGAAGCCCTGACGGCGTCGTCGTCGACCTCATGGTGCCCGAGGTACTCGCCGGCCCGGGATCTCGAAGTGCCAATCTTTCGCCGCACGCCAAGTACTCAGCGCGACGAGCCAAGGGCATCGAAGGTTCCCTCGTGGACCGCGATCGCAAGATGATCCGGTCCCTCGACCCACTCGACCCGCGATCATCGCGCCTGTGGGTTGCGGGACCTGCGGCCCTCCTCGTCGCGAAGGTCCACAAGATCCATGAGAGGAAGGATGCGCCAGGTCGCGTCATCGACAAGGACGCCCTTGACGTCTTTCGACTTCTGCAGTCATTTCCCACCAGTGTCGTCGTGGAGCGTCTGGACCAACTGAGGGAATCAGAACTGGCCCGAAATGTGACGAGGGAGGCTGACGTGTTCCTGCCCGAGCTATTCGGCTCGCTCGATTCACCCGGGGTGGCGATGGCCGTGCGCGCTCTTAACGCCGCGCCCGTTTCTCAGATGGTCGCCCAGTCCCTCGTCACTCTCGTTGAGGATTTGTATCGATAAATTAGGAGTTTGAACTCCTCGTTGCTCGAGTGCCTGTGACGAGCACACTTCTGAAAGTGCGACTCACGGCAAGCCCGCGCGGTCGAACTCGCTCTGCAAACGAGGCCGACGGCGGTGCGTGTCGCGAAGCCCGCGGATGTATTCGTCGACCTGCGACGCTTCTGGTGAACCTAGCGCTAACCGGCGCATCTTCTTGAGTCTGCGCGCCGCGCTGATGTACTGCCGAGCACCGGTCTCGGTCAGATCGGCTTCGACCAGACGCGACAGAACTGGCAGGACAGCCAAAGGGTCGAACTTCTCGTACGACTTCGCCACACTGGCCCACAGGCGGTCATCCTTGAGCGAAAGTGAGTGCGCCAACGACCACGCGAGACGGATGTCTCCAAGCAATGAGTGGGCGAAGTTCACCGCCTCCACGGGGCGCGTGGAGAGCGCGGCCAACACGTCGTCGTAGTATTGGCTCCAGTCATCACCCGCAGCATCGTGCAGGGCCATGGCGTGCACGGCGGTGGGCCAGCGTCGAAACACCGTGAGCCGAGCGTCTACAAGTTCATCAGGTCGATGCTGCGCGAGGAGTTCGCACCAATAGTCGCCTGCCCGGGCCGATTGGTGCCCACCGTCGAATTCGGCGCCACGCCTCGCCCATTCAATAGCGAGCGAATACTCGCCGACCTCGGCGAGAGCCTCTGCCGTGTCCTGGTACCAAGCCGCGACTTTTGCGTCGCGGAGATGGGTTCGGATGATCTCACCTACGTTCTTGTCGAGAACCGCGAGTCGGCGTCCATTCCACTCAAGCACGAAATGCAAATGTGAATTCGGAGACGACCATCGCTGTTCTTCACGAGGCGCAGGACCGAGTTCACGCGCGATCCGGTCGAGTTCCAGCCGATACTTCTTCAGGCCTGTCTGGCCCAAAGCAGGGGCGTAGGCCACGGGGTCGAGTTCGAAATAATCGACCTCATTGTCGAACTGGAATTTGATCATCCACTTCACTAGCGAGGCAACCGGGGTACTGGCCCGTGCCGCCACCACCGGGTGTAGCTCCAGTAGCCGCCGACAGGCGTTACCAATGATGCCACTCGAATCATCTGCTCGGGCGATGACGGTGAGGGAACTGGCCAGTGCTTTCGACGTGACCGCGAAAACGTCCCGAGGATCGTGGTCGGTGACTGCGGCCTCGAGAATATCTACGGCCTCGTGCATGAGCAATCCGTGTTGATTGGCACTACCCCAACGGTGTAGGTCGGCACGAGTACGAATCAGTGGAAGAACTGAGTTGGCGAGGTCAGTCATGGCGACGCGGGCCCTAGTCGCCAGAAAGGAGATGCATCTTCTTCATGGTGACGAACATATCCGAACTGATCGATGTGGCGCCTGGAGTCGTGATTTACCCCTTTGCCTGCAGCGTAGAGGGTCCGATCAGCCCTCCCGCCGATGGGGTCCCGTCTCGTCGAACCTCGAGGGGAACATTAAGCGAATACCGCTGGCATCGGCAACGCCGGGGTCGACGTAGGCATTGACACCTTGGAGAGTTCGGTGAGCTTTATCGAATGATTGCCAGTCCACCTCCCCAGTCCAGCGCTGAGCGAACTCCAGGACGGCAATCAGCGATTCTCCACGCCCCACGCCGCGAGATAGACCTGCGAGGGAAGCAAGATAGTCGTTGCGATAGACGGTCGGGATGATGATTCGAACCTGTCCGGCGGCGGAGAGTTCGGCATTGACTGTGAGACGCGCAACCCTCCCATTACCATCATCGAAGGGGTGACACTCGGTGATGAGGACCATCATCGCTACGGCTCGGGCAAATGGATCCGACAATCCATTGAGAATATCAAAACCTCGGCTCAGTGTTCCCTGCACGAGGTCGGGTTCGACGAATTGGTAACCACCCGCAAAGTTCATCCGCGTCTTTAACTCTCCCGGATGCTTCTCCGGTCGCGCCGCCATCAAGAGACGGTGACGATCTCGCAGGACGCCAATCAGTTCTTCACCCGAATGCGGAATTCGCACGCGGTCACGAGGATCATTCGCCAATTGATATGTCGCCGCAACATCGTGTGCATCGGCGGGTCGTGCCTCGGGGACGATGTGGTCGATGGCAATGCCGCGGGCTTCATCGACGCCGAATTCCGTTCCCTCGATAAAGTTGGAAAAATAGGCCTCGAAGAAGGGCTCCCACGCCCAGCGTGCCGCATCTCCCAGCATGGGCGCGGGTCGAGGGGCACGCGGGCCCAAGACTTCGACCAGCCCTCGCAAGAGGTCTAAGCGGCGTAGATCGAAGGGTTCGCCGGATAGACGCGCCTTCAGGCGCCTGGAATCTACCTTCAAAGTTCCTTGGTCGAATGATCCCAGTAGGG
>VFSW01003618.1_pt1 | contig 23145 bp, 13 predicted proteins | sample 5358111 | NCBI WGS metagenome assembly VFSW01 (sample SAMN11554181, study PRJNA540505) | mine drainage metagenome | isolation source: sediment from site ElyBrook_90M | place: USA: Ely Copper Mine, Vershire, VT | collected 2017
CGGGATCGGTGTTGGCGCCAGACTGGGAGCCGGCGTCGGCGGGATCGGTGTTGGCACCGGACTGGGAGCCGGCGTCGGCGGGATCGGTGTCGGCACCGGATTGGGAGCAGATGTCGGCACGGTGCAGTTTTGTGCATTGCTACCATCACTGCTTAACGAGCACATGCACTGCGGACAGACACAAGGCGCGTTGTTTGAACGCCAGCGTTTTCTGTCGAAGCACTGGTTGGTGTCATAGACGCACTTGGTGCCTGTCACGCTACCAAAGTGACACCATCCTTCAAGGCATACACCGGCTGATGAGCATTGCGGCACTGCCGACCGCTTCGTTTGTGCACTAATTGGACATGTTGAACTGCACGCCGGTGATGGAGCCGGCGTCGGCGGGTGTGGCGTCGGCACCGGCGGCGGCTTCGGTGTCGGCGATGGCACGCACTGATCGTCGATACACATGAAGCCCGGATGACAAGCGTGATCGTTTGGCGGACCTGGGACGCAACCATTGTTGACGCACTTGACATTGCAACCACACTCGGTACCACCGTCGTTGTGCACACAATCGTGATCAGTCTGACATTTTGGTGGTGTTGGTGCGGGCGTTACGGCAACACACACCTTGCTCTTGTCGTCGTTGCAGACACAAATCGCATCGTTCTTGTCCGTGCACGGCCAGTTCGGGTGATTGGCGCAGTGCCCATGCACAGAGCCCTCTGAGTACGCGCACTCATCACGCACACAATAGCATGTAGGCATCGATGCACATGTCCACAAAGTCTTATCACAAGTAACAGTGCCTGGCGGCAGTGTGTAAGGCGTCGGACTCGGTAGTGATGGTGGGGGCGCGGGTGTTACTGGCACACATGCCTTGCTCTTATCGTCACTACAGACACAGATTGCGTCGCTCTTGCTTGTGCATGGCCAATTTGGGTGATTACTGCAATGGCCATGAATCGAGCCATTTGAGAACGAACAGTCGTCACGCACACACTGACACGTTGGCATCGAAGCACACGTCCAGGCAGTTGCGTCGCATGCAACAGGTATCGACGGTGGTGATAATGACGGCGGTGGTTGCGGTTGTGACCAAGACGACGAATTCTTTGAGTCACCAAAGCAATCGCATCGTGAATACGATTGTTGCACGTCCTTGCCGGTGCCTTTCGTGTATCTGCAGTAGCAGTATTGCGGACTGACCACGCACTGTTCAGGCTGCGTTGTGGCCGTGTAGGCGTTGTACGCGTCGTCGGTGCCGTCGATTAGAGGCACCTTGCATACGCGACCGTTTGCCTGCTCGCCCCCTTTGTACTCAAGCACACCATTGAGCGTGTCTTGCGAACAGACGTTGTCGACAGCAGAGAAGTCATTGACGCCAGGCGGGCAGGTCTGCGCCGAGCATTTCGGCGGCGACACCACGCCACTCGCATCCTTGAGCGTAATGCCGTCGGACTTGTAGAACGACCATGATTCACCAGCCTGTGCGCCCTCGGGAGGTGCGCCGCCAAACAGATCGCAGAGTTGCAGCGAGCCACACGAGCCGGGCGACTTGCAGAAGTTGTGCTGCGCGACGCACGCATCGCGGTAGCCGCCGCAATCCCAGAAGCAGCAGAGACACCAGTTGAGCGAGCCGGTGTACTGCGATGGGCACGATTCGGCGCACGAGAATGGCTGTGTGAGAATGACCGCCAGACTGTCGGGATACGAGTCGCTCTGCGCGTTGGCGAGCGCTGCGCACTCGACGAGCACCAGCGGAAGTGAGATTTGCAGCATGGAGCCTCGATAGTTGACACAAAGTTCGCGGGTGTTTGTACACGCCGCGCTGCACAACGAAAGAGGAACCAATTGATTGGTTTGCGTGGAAAACATCGAGTTTAAATCTGCAGTTTCGTTTCAATTTTCCGCGCGCAGATTGTTGCTGCTGTTGCTACTGTTGAGTCGATGAAACAGCAGATGGTGTTTCCGAACGCCTGAGAATTTTTGGTCGAGTGGCGCGTCGCACATCCGCCAGCACACCGAATTCAAACATCATCGTGCCGATCAGTAAAAGCGATGTCGCAACAATTCGCTGCGGCCACGTCACCGTCCAGAAGGCGACAATCATGAAGCATCTCGAGATCTGCATTGCAATGATCGTCTGTGTGTAGTCGCTCGTCTCTCGCCACTCGTCGATCACCTGGTCTTTGAAAAGCGCGATGAATGCGAGCAGTGCGAGCAGGACGACGTTGTCAAACGATGCGATCAAGATACCCTCAAAAAACTGATTGAAATTGAGCAGCACAAACCCTGCGTGCAGAATTGAGCCCGTAAACTGCAAGACCGGTGTGCGCGCTGTGAGAATCTCCACATCCTCGTCGCTCAGCAGTATTTCGCACAGATGTGCTGCGCCAATCGCGATGACCGGTAACAGTCTTCCCATGGGGATGTTACTTGCAATATCTGCCAGATGAACAAGTGCATTTGGCTGCGTCGGCATTGGCACGTTCGATTGCTGTATTCGAATATTGCCATTGTCAACACCATCGATATCCAGAGATAACAAAACGAGGTAGAGAACCCCGACGAGTGCGAGAAGCGCGCCGTACCACTGCACGACAGACTTTCTGCGTCGCACGAAAAGGCGCTGCGCATGAATGCCAAAGTGTGCCAGCGCAATCGCAACAGGCGATGCACCGAGCACGATGGCGATCCATGTGAATGACACGACGCCAGTTTGTAGGACGCCCACCCGCACCGAGGCACGCGTTGTGTTCTTGAGAAAGTTGCGCCGCGTCCATTTGAGGTCGGGTGCGCTGAGCATCAACTGCGGCAGCATTTTGATGGCATAGCCACACCAGAACACACTAATGTGGATGTCGAACAGTGTTTGCAAAATCATCAATTCGATTGCAGGCACCACGTACAACATTGGCCAGGCAACAAAAAATTGGTTGAAGATTGTCGACGGCGAGTATTCCCTCTCCGACACGCCAGTGGCTGGCGATGGCATCACACACGCAGCAATCGATAATAATTTCGCTCTGATAATTAGCAGATACATTCATTGGTTTTTATTCCTGTCGATGTTGCTTCGACTACGGCTGATGTGCGTACATTGCAAACGGATCCATGCTGTTGCCGCTCGCGACGAGGTAGACATCGCGTAGGTGCCTCTCGTGCGTCTCGTGGTAGTATAACGCGACGTCGGCGTCCATCAGGTGCGGCGCGCGCACGCCAACACATTCGCTAATGCGTAGCACTATGCCAGTTGGCGCGACATTCTTCACACTCACCAACCGGCGCTCGATCTTGTGCATCATCCAACCGAGTTGATGTTGATGGCACCAGTAGTACGAGTCGTCGAATTGATCGCCAGGCTCGCGCAAATGCAACAGCGCCTCGTAGTCGTTGTCGTAACCTGTCTTCAGTTCGATCAAGCAAAAGCACTCGTTGACCAAGTCGTACACCAGCGCATCGGCACGCGTCGAGACTGGTGTGATCTCATCGACCGACCAGAGTGGTACTTGTGCGCCACACATCACCCATTGCCTCTGGTACAGGTATTGGATGAACCACTTGGTGTACGCGTGAATTTCTGCACGTGCGACTGTCTCACCTCGCGACAGACGCTCAATCTGCTCATCGACCAGTCGGCCTGTTTTGAGGCTCGAGTAGAACACCTTGCCGGCAGTGTTGTTTGGCGAGAAGTGTGGTCGCGCGCTGCTGCTGCCCATCTCCTCTTGCTCTTTTTCTTCGAAAAACGTCGCCTGCCAACGACGTCTCCAGCCGAGCAGATCGCTCAAATACGCCGTGAGACCGCGTCCATCGCGTCGCTTGCGTCGTTTGGCATCCTCGTCGCGCAACTCGTGCTCGACGCGCAGATACTTTTCTATGTCGGGGTAGTAGGCGAACATGATCGTGTTGTCGGCGCGATGCCTTCGTTTGACGAGTGCCATCACTTGGAAAAACTCGAGCGCCTGCTCGAAATTCGGTTCCTCGGTCGCGCCAATGTCGTGATCGGTGCGAAAGCCTGTTGTTGTCGTCGACATGAAGATTTCCTTGATGGAGGCATCTTTTGAGACATTTTAGGCGCGTGAGCGCACGTTTGGTACAACAAGATTTCTCTTCGTTATCAGATTTGTAATTGCGCGTCAATTTGCGAAACGACAATACAACACACACACACGCACTTGTTTGTACCCAACAAGATGTCGTCCATCTCATGGCCGTCTGGCTTAATATTTGAGCCGCCGCCAGAGATTGTTGTGATCACGTGTTGCATCGTCGTCTTTCTCTTATTCGCTTACACGATGGCGAGAGCGATTTTCCGACAAAAGTATTGGCAACCGACGAAAAGAATTCACGGCGATCGAGCACTCTTCTTCAGTTTCACACTGCTTGCCTTGGTGGTGTACGCGCTTGCGTTTCTGCAGCACGAGTCGCGCGGATGGCGATCGCTGCACGATTACAACATCATTACGGTGATTGCTGGCACGCTGGGTATTGTGGCAGTCGTGCTGAAGGCATTTCTCGACGTCAATGAAGAACAGCGGAATTTCAATGATTGAATACGCCCGCGCTCAAATGATTTCGCAGACGAGTAAAAGCGTATAGATTGTGAAAAACAGTACAAAAGCCAGCCGAAGGCGCTCGCCAAACGTGTGCGGTATTAGCGCCTGCCAGACATTATAGCGCAACTTGTGATAGACGCGCGGCGCTGCGTCCTCGAGTTCCCGTGTGCTCGCGTCGATGCGTGTCGTTACGGCACTGATGTGCATCTCGATACTCTCGATCGACAGCATTTGTCTGTGCAGAATTTCGTTGACGTTGCTGAACATGTCTGAAAGTGTGTTGAGTTGCCGCGTCACATCCTGGATGCGTCGCACACGATCCAACTCGTAGGTGCGTGCTGCTGCAGATGTCGTGTCGAGCGTCGCGTGCGAACGTTGCTTCGCCTCTCGTTCGCACGTTATGCGTTCATACAGTCGTGATTGCACAAATCGCATCGTTTCGGCTGTGTGGAGACGTGAATGTTCGCTGGCTTGGTTGTTATCCAGGTCGGCTTTGAGAACGTTGTACGCCACCTCGTACGCGTCCTGCACGGCGTGCATTGTAGTATTGGCGCTGCTAATGACGCTTGTAAAGTTCTCAAGCGCCTGATGCTTGTTTGGGTTGCCGCGTCGCGTTCTCTTCCGCGGTTCAATGTTCGCGGTGGTGGCGGCGTTCGATACAATCGTACCACTGCGAAGTTTTATCTTCTCGTGCACGATGCTTGCAAAATCATTGGTACGATCCACACTAACACACGATGACAATGACGACATGTGTGTATGCGGCGCAGTATTTAAACTTCTGCACTGTCACCGTGTTATGATAGTCTATACGTTGATAATCTCATGTAAATTAACATTGAAATCCACCTGTGTAGGACTGTTTCGCACTGTGTGGACACACGCATACACACGAAGCAAAATGATATTCGTTGTGCTCCAACTACTAATTGGCGCCGCACTCGGCTCGGCGCCGAGTTGCGCTGTACTGTTTAGTTTTGGCAACGAAACGATCTGTCAGCAGCATTTCGCCGAGATCTGGCTGGCGGCGGCGCAGGCCGAAGCGGCCCGGTTCTATCACACGATCAACGGCGGTTTCCTGGCGCCCGATTGCGTGGGCGGTGCGCTCGGACGCACGCAGCGCCTCGTGCCGGGCGTTGAGATTCCGTGGACGCGGACGGTGTGCATTTTTCGCGATCACCTGCCTGAAGAGAAGTGTCATACGAAGAAGTGCAACTTCACATCGCACCCGGAACTGTTCACCAACGAGGATGCGAGCATGCATTCACGCGGCAACAACACCGTGCGCTCGATTCGCTCGTGGATCGATGTTGCCAACGACAAACTTGTCAACGCGATTGCGTCGTTTGAGAACTGCGACTTCAATGCGTCGTTGTCGTTTGCGTGCGTCGCCGACTACATCTTCCAGCAAGTGGCGCGCTCGCTTGTCGACATCGACGACGCGCGCGCAGAGACGCCACGGAAATACTACTTCCTCGATGCCGATGCGCGTCGACGGCAGCACTACAATCACATCAACGGACCCGTGCAGCGTCTGACGTACGTCGACGACTTGAACGCCAACGCGACGTTCCAGTTTGTGAGTGTGCAGTCACAGCGCGTGTGCGGACGCAATGCGTTCAACACGTCGCTGGCGCGCACGACGTCAGTGCTGCTCTACACCAACTTCACAGGCGTGTCGGGCGACTTGACCAACGACACGAGCCTCGATCTGATCTACGCCGGAACGGGCGTCATTCCGTCGTTTGCACAGGGGTTTGCGGGCGACACGCCAAGCAACGACTGTGCTCGACGCAACACGCCACCAACATTTTCGCCGCCGTTTGACGAGAATCTGCGTCTTGATCTACTCTCCAGATCGGATTTCGCAGTCACCGACTTCGCAGACGGCACGCAGCACGTCTGCGCTGATTTGGGCGTGAGTGGCACGTGTGTTATCATTCTGCTGCGCCACGCCAATGCGACCAACAACCGTGCCTCGGTGACACAAATCAATCTCTTTGACCCATTGTTGGCGCAGAACAGCACCGAATTGCAGAGCAATATCACGGCGGCGGTGCTGCTCGTCGACGGTGACATCGATGTGTGCAAGGAGTTCAACACGTCGGCGATTCAAACTGTTGCGCAATGCATCAACGGCAGTTCGCCGACGACGACAACAGTTACCGTCTCTTCGATCGATGTTGTCAGGCTTACCGACGAGGCGCTGTCGGCCGAGGAGAAGGGTGTGCCGCTTACACTGGCGCCAGGCGAGTCGCAGTGCGTCGGCGGCGAGAGACACGGCGCGCGCTGCACGATGCCCAACGAGTGCGGTGACGGCTGGGCGTGTCGACGCAAGCCGTTCACGGCGCATACGCTGGCGTTCTGCTACGACGGCGACACGTGGGATGAGGAGCGCACGTGTGCGTTCGCCGACTCGGACGAGGAGTGTCCGTTTGGCGAATGCTTTGGTGCCATCAACGGCAACGACGGCGGCGCCTATCCGTTCTTCTACTTCTTTGCCGAGAACAACTGCTCGATTGCTGCGGCGGCAGAGAGCAACGCCGTGTGTCGCGACGAGCATGTTGCGCGGTGGTTCAACTACCCGAATCCACTGTACGCCAATGAGAACTACTTTGCGCAGGCGCAAGAGCAAGACGACTTGTAACAAGCGTGAGAGTAAAATACCATCTACAATCGCTGCATAATTTGTGCCACTGTTTCACAGTGGTGCAAACTACGAACATACACACGCGTTCGCTCGTCTGTGCGTGTGTGTGTGTGTTTCCTGCTTGAAGAATGTCGCGTCCACAAATCACACACTTGCCTGTTTCCGTTGGTGGTGCCGTTGATACTTCCAGCACGCTCACCGCACCGCAGTTTCGCTATCAGTTGCTCGTCGAAGAGTACGACATTGCGCGACAACTCGCATCTCTTGCCGCGGTCAACACCGCCGTCGAGCGCGCGCATATCGACGGACGCTTGAACGCCACCGAGTATGAGCGACGAAGAAGAGAGATATTTGCGCGTCGTGTTGAACTCGAGCATCGCGAGAAGGAGTTGCGCGATATCATCGACAGAGCACAGCCACGTCTGGGACCGCAGAACGCCGAGTCACTCACTCTCGACGAAGAAAAGGCGCTGCTTGTGGACGAATTGGCGTACCTCTCGCAACCCGTCAGCGGCAGCGCAAGGCCGCAACTTGAACAACTGTTGCGTGATAGTTCGATGGCGGCACGACTCGCCGACATTCTCGCCAGGCAGCGACGTCTGGCCCGGGATGCCATCGGGCGAGCGCGTAGGATTGAAAACGACGCTAAATTGTCGCAGACGCGACGTCAGTCGGCTGGCGCGCGCCGCAAACGCCTGGAGATGTTTGTTGCGACTGAACTGCTACTCGAAGAGGAACGGCTGCATCAGCAGCGTCTGCAACTGCAGCAACTGATTCGCCAGCGCAGCACCCGTCAGGGCGTTTTCATGCCATTGCAGCATTACACCTACGACTTGGGCGACATTCTCGAGCAGCAGCAGGTGGTCGGCGCACCAACAACTCCCACGCTCAATGAAGCATCACAAAGCAGTCGCAGCAGTGCAGGCGATGACGACGAAGACGATGAGAATCGTTAGTCGATAATAAATGCACATGCTGAAAATTTTAAACTTTCACTTGTTTTCGTTTCTTCTGATGATGCAGGACCACCATGCTATTCGAAGCGTCGTCGTCATCGTCCTGCTCTCGCTGCTGCTGCTGCGCGTCTTCGTATTCGGAGTAGCACTCTTGACTAAAATCGATCGCTGGCACGATACCCGAATTGCCGATCACTTCGCGGTAGACCTTTAGTCGGCGATACGCCTCCTGCTTCGAGCGCAAGTTGAGTTGTCGATCCCAGAACGTCGGACAAGAAGTGTTGCGACACGTGATCGCCTTCGGTCGATTGCCGCAGCCCACACAGTCGTTGCACCGATCGACCAGCACCGAACGCTCACGGTACAATTCTTCGATATCATCGAGTATCTGCGAGGCATCGTCGAGTACCTTTTCGACGATATGCGGATGCTTGGCTGCACACGGCTGGCAAATGTAGCCTGCAGTGCGGCCGACACACATTTGGCCGCAGATTTTGCACGCCACACCAACGACAGAGTAGTGGTCGATCTTCTGTTGATGTGGTCGCGGCGCGCTCAGAAGGCCGGTTTTCTTCTTCTTTGGTGTTGGCGCATCTTTCGACTTGACCGGCGGTAGTGGAACGGGCTCCGACTGCGTCTCGATCTCGGTGTTGCGCAACCGCGGTCGACGTAGCGCCTCGCCAGTGAGCGGATCGTGCGATGGCAGCATCTTCTTCGACACGCGTCCTGTTGCCTTTGCGGCGTCCTTCTTCATGCGTGCCACCATCGTCGCTGGCACGACGTCGCCAATCTGCTTGTCGACCGCCTCGAAACAGTAGTTGTAGTCACTCATGTGCCCAAACATAATCTTGCTTGCGTAGTTCTTTTGCTCGCGCAATTTTTGTGCATCGGTGCGCCCGACTTTGGTGCGATCCTTGCACAGTACGACAGACACTAGGCGCAGCACCGATGGCTTGATGTGTTTGTCCAAGTAGTAGCGCGAATCGATTTGCAAGTTGTTGTCGAGCACATGCACAGGATCCTCGGCGCGCGACGATACCTTGTCACCCATTAACCCTTTCACAATCACATAATTGATGCGCTCGCCGACTTGTGGCGCACCAGCGGCATCGCTGCCGCCCGCGCGTTGCACCAGTTTCTCAAATAGTTGCACGTGCACGGGCGCCGACATTGCATGCCCGGCACTGTTGACAGTGTACTGCGATGCCGATTTACGCACCTGTTTCGTGCACGCCAAGTAGCGCAAGTTGACCGTCTTGTTGAGCACCGGATGCACCATGCGCTCCCATACCAGTTTGCGCAGTCGCTTCACGTTTTCCTCGGCGCTATGATGATAGTCGAGCAGCGTGGCCACCATATCCATGAAATTGTCGGCAATCAACAGTGTCTGATCGCGTCGCTTGCCGTCGAGACCCGACAGCGACGGAATGCCATCGCCCGGATTCGGTTTTAGCGTGCCGTCGGCGGCGTAGTCGATGCGCAAGTAGGCGTACTTCTTCTTTGCCAGTAGTAACAATCGCTTCAGCGTCTTCTCAAACGCTAGCACGAGCACGTTCCAGCGCGGATCGACGCGCAAATAGCGCTTCTTCAAGTAGTCGGTCATGAATGCGGCCATCTCGACACCGAGTGCCGCGGCGACCTTCTCGTCCTTGCATCGCAGGAGAAGCACAAATACACTGTCGGTGTCGCCGTAGATGATGTCGACGTACTTGTCATTGGCGTGATTCTTGCCATCGGCCGCCTCGTCGCGCTGCCGCAGTACGGCATCGAAATGCTCGACCACCTTCTCGGCAGTCAATTCGAGCAGCAGTCGACCGAGACACGTCACCGCGGCCGCCATATCGGGCGTGAACGACCCCGACGACGGCGCGCCGAGGTAGCCGTACATCGAATTCATGAGCAGTTTGATCGCGTTCTGCTGGATGTCGTAGATTTCGGCCAATTGCCAATTGCCAGCCTTCTCGGCCTCCTTCTTCAGCGCTTTTGCCCTTTTGCGCGCTGCCGCGTACTCGTGCAGCGCCAATGGAATGATGCCGACGCAAAACTCGTGCTTCAGCACACGCACCTTCTCGCCCTCCTTGTTCAAAAATGGTCGCTCCTGCACCGGCTTGACGTTGGGCACGACCTCGTTGATAATGTACACAGAATCGTCGGCTCGTCGCTGTCGCTCCTCGAGCGACAGCATGTTGACAGGGTCGTCGCATTTCATCACAGTCGGGTCGCGTGTCAGATCGTAGTCGGGCGCCACACGCGTCGAGTAGCAGAGATTCCACACGCGCATAATCGCCGGGTATAAGCCCTCGAAATCGAGCGTGTCGACCATATCGTCGTACAGCCCGATCTTCGGCTCGATTACCGTCGCGCCCGTGTACGAGTCGTCGGCGCTCGCCTCGCGCTCGGCGTCGGTGCGCGTGTAGAACATGGATCGCGGCACCGTGTCGAGACCTTTGGACGCCAGCGCGCATTTCGAGCGAATCTGCATGCCACGCTTCACCTGTGCCGTCAACGAGATGCCACAGAGGCGCGCCATCTCGATCATGCCAGGTATCATGCGGAGCGCCTCCATGATCTCGAGTGGCAGCAGCGCGTCCTTCTCACAGTAGAGACGCAGTTTCTCACGCCCCGCCGCGCTTTCCTGCAGGCCGCGAATCTCCGAGTACGCAACGTCGTCCTTCTGCTCGTCGATGTACTTGGCGGCGATGCCGTTGAGCGACATGTCACGCTCCTTGAACATTGGATCCTTCTTGATCTTCAGGAAGAGATCCATTGGCTCCATGCCGGGCGCCTGAATGTCTTTGAACACAATCTTCCCAACCGCAGTTGACTCGAACATGCGCGAGCGCATCGTCATGCGCGGATTGATGCGCGTCTTGCCCCACGCGTCGGCAAACACCTTGCCGGCACCGACGACCGCCGAGCGCTCGAGCAGGTAGGGCAGATCGAAGTTGTCCGTGTTGTACCCGCTCACAATCTGCGGATTGAGTGTGGCGATAAACTTTGCCTTCGCCTCGTACATCCGCCGTTCGGTGTCGAACGAGAACACGAATCGGTCGGAGCACCACTCACGCAACTCGTTGTTGCACTGCAGCGCACCGAGCGAAAACGACACCGACCGGTAGTAGAACTTGCCCGGTGGCGGCTTCTCACGCGAGGGCAGTTCGCGCCAATCTTTGACGATAAACACCGTCGTCAGCACTGGATCCTGCTTGGCGAGCGGAAACTCCATCTTCGGGCCGGGCCGCATCTCGCAATCGGCTGAGATGTGCGTATGTTGTGGCAACTTCGTCTGCACGGCGTCGTTTGGGTCGTAGCGCAGGAATCGATAGTCGCAGTGCAGTTCGATTTGCTGACGCGTGTCGCGTGCCTTGTCCTTTGCGCGTAAAGGACGCAGCGGCTCCTGCAGCAGCGTGCCGTCGGGCATGTGCATCAATTCGTCGTCCTCGCGCACTTTGATCCACTGCTCGATCTTGACTCGTGAGTCGATCATCATGCGCAGCACGAAATCCATGTCGCCGTCGTAGATGTCGTAGTTGATCTTGTCGATCATCGAGTTGCCGCCACGTCCAGCGTACTTCTGCTTGCACGCGTACAGCACACGTAACGCCTGTCGAATGAAGCGAAACTCGAGTCGCGTGCGAAGCGCCTCGGTATTGGCGTCGGTGCGCACGTAGTACACAACGCGACTGCCACGCACTTCGCTGTCTTCGCTCGAATCCTCCTCGGCGTTATGCTGCGGCATGGCGATCGCCGCCAGAACCTCTTCACGCATGACTGCCGCTCCGCTGCAATCGTCTTCCTCGGTTGCCTCGTCGTCGGGTGCCTCATTGGGCGCAATGGCAGCAACAACACGCTTCACACGTTGGTCGGTGCGCTCCTCGCGCGCTTCGGCGTTGTCGTTGTCGTGCGCGTACAGGTGAAATTCGCCAATCTCATCGATCTCCAATTGCTGCAGCAATTCCTGTCGCTCCGTCTCGAGCGCCTTGAGATCCTCATCCTCGTTGTCGGACTCGAAAATATCGTCATTCTCTTTTGCCTCCTCGCCATCATCATTATCGACGTCGATTGTCGCAGCCGCTTCAATCATCTTGGGGTCACGAATCTGTACGCTATTATTGTAGAGTGCTTGCGCACCCCATGCCGCGATGCGCGCGTGAAGCTCAGCCGCGAGTTTGTCGAGTTTCGTCTTTGGACGCGCGCCCAACCGCGTCGCGCGTTCATCGATCGCATTGCTTAATTCGTCCGCTGTCTTCTCGTGTCGCCTGCCAACCGACAGTTTCTTCAACTGCTCAAACAACCCGAGATCGGCGTGCTTGCCACGCAGCAGGTCGCGAATGATTGGCACCAGATTGGGTGAATAGGTGTAGAGACGCAAGTACCGCTGACCCGCGGTGCCGCGATAGCCCGATTTCGGGCCCGTGCCACGCATCGAACGACCGTTGATGATGTCCCACGCGACAATGGGCATGCAATTCTTCTTTGGTGCCTGAATGCAGCACTGAAGACCCTCTTCGGCGTACGTGCCCGAGAGCGACGATCGAAACGCCTGCCGCTCGGGCGCCCAATCGTTGACATTGAATGCCGATATCACAAGCAGGCGCGCTTGCAACTCTTCGACCAATTGCACCACTAGTGTTTGAAACAAGTCGGCATTGCCGCCGGTCATTTTCTCGACATCGGACAACTCGACGCACACGTACGGTCGAAAGTTCTCGACACGCACGCACACTGAAAGTCGCTCGATCGATGTGCCGTACAGGAAAACGTTCGTGCCGTGTCCGTCGTTCGTCACGCGATACGTCGACGTGTTGGGTGCAAACAAGAGATCGTCATTGGGCAGCGGATCGTCATCTTTGATCGTCGGAGTTAGGCCGAGCGCCGCGCACACGATTTGCTCCTCCGACGGATTGTGAATCGATGACGATTTGTATGAGGCAAAAGTTTGCGATGTCATACTGCGTCGATTGCGCGTAATAGAAAAATCGGCGTAATGAAAACGTATCACTGAAAATGACGTTGATGTTTTATTTCTCTGTGTCTTGGGTGGTCAATCGACTGTGTCTTGTATGCACCGTTTTGTCCCAATCGTAGACAACAGCGATGTTGTGTTCCTCGCCGACGTCGGAGAACGCAGCGTAGACTTCGTTTGCAAACGCGTGCAGTTCGCCTTGTTTCGCACGACCGTCGTTGCGCGATAATCGCGTACCAGCGCCGACGTACCAATTGTTGACACTCTGCACTGGAAAGAGGAACCACGAGCCGTGCGCGAGCGATAGTGTGACGCGAAGCACGTTTCTCAGCATCCAGTGGCGTTTTGAAATGTGCTTGAGGAACTTTGGTGCCATGATGTGATAGTTTTTGTTCTCACTCGGCGAAAGTAGTGGCCACACAGTTGCCTCGTGATGCGCGGCAACTTTGAAGCATCCCAGTTTGCTCGTCGAACGTTGCAGCACCGCTGTTTCGTTGACGGGGCGCTCGAAACCGACAGCCGGTTTGTCGTTTTCAAACACCAACACGCCGTCATCGTCTTCGCACACGTACTTGTACTCTTTTGTCGCACAATCGAGCACAATATCCTTATTGAACATTGCGTGATACTTGCCCATCACCCCGCATGGACATAGTGCGAGATTGTCGCCGCGTGCCAGCACGCGCTCCACGGTCGCGCGCGACGAGTCTACGACGCCAAACGCCGAGTAGATGTTTCGCACAATCGGGATGAACAGGAAGCACCAATGCGCGACGACGTAGGTGCGCGCACCAACCGATTCGGGCCATAGATCGCCGTACGCTGCGAAGCCAAAGGCGAGATGAACGCACGCAATGCCGTGCGGGCCGCACATGAACACGCGTGGGCCTTTGCACTGCATAATCTCGTCGAATACTTGTTGTGTCAAATGCAATCTCGTCTTGAACCAGTGCCTGCCGAGATACGAGGCGACGGCACAACGCCGCAACCAAGGCATGTGTTGCAGATTGTACCGATCAAGTAGCGTGCTCAATGCGTAGTAGAGCACGACAAACGTCCAGCGACTGTAGCCTGTGAGTATTTCAAGCATGCAGACGATGCAGAAGAGCAGCCAACACGAGACTGTCACAGTGAGCAGGACGAGCATTTGTTAGAGAAAAAGTTCTTGTTTCCGCAGTTTATATTGAGGGGCTAATTTGTTGTGTCAATTGTGCGAATAAAAGTGCGATGTCGCTCGAGTCCTCCAATAATCTCAAAATGATGCGCACTATTCGCATGCGTGATGGCGAACTGACACTGCGTCCAAACGAAATGTTCACGCTGGTGTACGTCTCGAGCGCCATTTCGTCGCCGAAAATCGTCGTGTCTGAGAACATCGAGCGCGCAGGCGAGCCGTTTATGATCGTTGGTGACGACAACACGAAACCGGGTGGCTCGATCACGCATCGACTCAATCTCGTTGCGCCGAGCGGCGACAATGAAGTCGGCACCGTGTTTGCTGATATCCGCACACCAAACGGCACGTACGACAAGAAGCAACTGCTTGTCGTGCGTACCGCCGAACCAGAGGACGACAAGTCGCGTTCATCGCGCCGCGATAAGGAACGAAGCACCATTACGTTCGTCGCGTCCGGCTACATCTACGGCACGGCGTTTGATTTTGCGTTCACAACCGAAAACGGCAAATCGTTCTTCAAAGATTTGCTCTCGACGGATTCGAAGCCGATTGCGTTGTCCGAGCAGGATGCTGTGCGAATTTGGCGAACCGCCGATCGTCTGTTACGCGCGGGCACGTTTCGTCCTTTGAGCGAACACGAGTATCCGAGAGGCGCCGATATGGGCGAAGTGCTGTTGCACTACAAGAAGCACTTTGCAACGCCTGGGCAGGTGCCAGAGTTGGTGGCAGAGTTCAACAAGTACGCCAGAGGCCGAGGCATGTACGACCAGTTTGTTCCTGCGTCAGCAGTTGGCGCGCGTCATTCCGACAAGATGTTCACCACATTCTCCAACAGCAAGTAGAAGGTGCAGAAAGATGTTGTTGTCGTCGACGACGATGAGAAGAGTGAAACGGCCAGCACGAGTAGCAGCACCAGCGACTTGATGCCATCGTACTCTGGACTGAAGGACTACGACATGCCCAAGTTGTGGAATCTCACCAAAGACAACGAAGTACACCGTCTGATGGTGGCCGACATACAGGACTTCCTCTCAAACGGTTACTGGGACAACGGACTGAAGCCGCGCTCTGTGATGCTCGATCGCGGACGCACGTACAAACGTGAATGGAATGCGATCATGCGAGCCGACCTCGACTACCCGATTCTAGTCGTGTGGCCGCGTGGCGCGTCACAACCCACCAACATTCTCGATGGCCTGCATCGCCTCGCACGCGCCGCGCTGATGGGCAAACGAACGATCAAGGCGCAGATCGTAACCGATGAGCAGTTGGCGCGTTCGCTGCGCCACATCGACGCCGCTGCGTCGAACGACGCGTTGCACGTTCCACTCTACACATCGGCAAACGGTCTCACGACAATCACACACAACGAATTTGCGCCGCGCCGCGTCGGTGAAGAGTCTGGCATCATTCCAATGGAGACGCACAGCGACAAAACGCAATGGGTGGCGTGCTACGAGGGCAGTCTTACCGTTACTGTCAACGGTATTGTGCACACGTGCTCGCCAACAAGCAAGTCGGTGCTCATCGAGAAGAATCAGAAGCACGAGGTCAAGCAACATGGAACAGCGAAGGCAGCGTTCATTTCTGTTTACAAAGAATAAACGCATTTGTTCGTCAACAAGTGTTGGTTCGTGTCTCGTCGACAACCTCGGCACTGTCATTCGTGATGACGGACGTCTGCACTTCGACAAGCGCCGGCGCGTGAATTGTGATAAACTCCTTGAACTGTGCGGCCGACATTTCTTTCTGTCGTGCCGCCTCTCGCTTGATTCGTTCGACGTCCCATTGATGCCACGCAGTCATGTGACTCGTGAAAGTTGGCTTGTTGACGAACATGCGGCGCGTGATGTCTCGTTGTACGTTTGCTGTCTGTGTCGCGCCAGAGAGTTCCGTGCAGCCGACAGGACACGCAGCGAAGCGTGCACTCTCACCGTGCACATTTTGACAATGCATACGCATAAAGTCTTCGCGCACACTGAAGAACTTGCACAGGTGCTGACATATGTGCACGGCATTCGAGTAGCGTCCACGATGCTCGTGCTGCACGTGAATGCGATATGCTGTGAGATTTGGAAACTTCTTGCCACACTCGCATGTGACGGGTGTGTCTTCGCTGGTCACCGACATATCGATACGCGTCTTGGGACGCGATACTTTCTTCCGTTGCCGTTCGTCGGTGACTTTCTCTTGCTTGCCCGTTGCAATGTAGGGCTTCTTTTCGACGCTTTTCTTCGCAATTTGCATGAACTTGACCGCCTCAGATGGACCATTTGTTACACCGCCTGCAGTGGATGTTCGTGAATCGGTTGTTCGTTGACCGTTCGCCGCTGCACACTCAGTCGCGTCGTCGGAAGACAAATCACCGATCGTTGTGCGATTTGTTTTGCGTCGTTTTGTCGAAGCAAGCGTGCTGTCGTCGTCGGCGCCGTCATCGTCATCGTCGTCGCGTGCGCTCGACATCGGAAGCGACGCTTCTGGATCGATTTGTGCAATGGTCGACGTTCGGACAACGTGCGTTGACGTCGTTGTGACGATTGGCGCCAATAATTCCTGACAAGACGAGGTGTGCAATGCAATCTCATCGCTACCGTCGTTGTTGTCGTCGTTACCTTGGCGAGCACTGACGAGGAGACTCCGAGTCTCCTCGATGAGATCGTGCGGACTTACATCATTGACGAACAGCAGCGTGACGACGAGTTGCAGGTAGAAGATTTTGCGCGAGATCTTGAGCGAGTCGAACCAGCGAAAATTGATGCGATGGCGCATCACAAAGTCGTGCAGATTATCGATCTCTTGATCAGACTTGCTGTACTCGGTGTGCTCGGCGGCGAGACGAACCCAACACGCAGTGTACAACTGCATGAGGCGTTCGATTGTAAAGTCCTCGTAGCGGCAGTTCTTGTTTACCAACGAGCGAAACTTTGCAACGAAATGATCATTGGCATCATCGGTCATCGCGCGCGTTCGTGTGCGTTGAGAGAAAAAAATTATTGAACCAATTTGTCGTGCGTCAGAGTTTTTGTTTATATTTCACACGACACTGCTCACGAACTCGACGCGATAATGTTGTCAAACACAACCATGCGTTTCTGGCGCAATTCGACGTCGACGATCGCCTTGTCGAGATACGCGTGAAACGCAGCGTCGGCCGCCGACGCTGTCGATGCAAATTGCTCCGGCATCGAGGAAGGCGGTGACTGCATTGATGACGCCGGCACGCCGGCGTCGAATCGCATCGATCTCGTCGCGGCGTCGTATTTGAGCGAGTGCGTGGGATTGATTGCCACTGGTGTTTGACCAGGAAAGAGGTAATCGACGCCACTCCGACCGCCCTCAATCAGCGCGCAGCACAGCGCACTCTCGCTCTCGTCGAGCGTCATGTCGCCGTCGTTGTAGGCGCGCACGACACTTTGCAGCAGCGACATTGTCGTGTTGGGCATGTCGTCGAATAGGTACATGTGCTCGAGCGGATGCGATGTGTCGCTCTTGTTGCGCTCGCATGTCGGCCAGTGCTTGGCCTGCGAGCGCGCAAACTCCTCGCACTGCTCGGTGGCGCTCTTGACCGACGACGAGATGAGGAACTTGAGAAATGTATCGTCATGCTCGCTGACGGCGTCCTGTATTGGCGCCAGCCGCACCGGACTGTTGTACTGCTTCTTGCCCAACTTGACGCGGCGAGCCAGCGCCTCGTGCAAGTAGATGAGCGTTGGCAGCACGACGTTGGCGTTGTAGTCGAGATTGATTTTGATGTTGCGTTGATTGCGCTCGCTCGTGATCATCAGCGTGGCGAGCGAGACGGCGCGCGACACCGATGGGCACACCCAGCCGTTGAAGTGAATGTACGAGAGGCCTTTCAAACCCTCTTCGAACGGCACGCGCAGCGCCACAGGACGCGAACGATGGCTCATGCCGTAGGCGAGCATTAGCGACGCCAACTGATCGGTGATCTCCTTCGAGCGCTTGCCGCCAATAACGCGACGCTCGTACAGCGCAAACAGTTCGACGAAGAACTTGCGGTAGGCGTACAGCGTGTGCAGCAAGCCGTAGTTGTGCTGTGTCATCGTCAGGCGCTGATCGTACGTCATCCAGCAGCAGATGCATTTGTGCTTCTGAATGTTGACGACGCCCTGATAGGGCAGCGCCGGCGCCGAGTGCGTGCCACCTCCACTAGTTGTAGATGTCGTCGTCGACGCGTCGTCGTGATTCGCGTTGCGCGACGCGCCGTCCTCTCGTGTGACGTAGATGATGCGCGGCGTCGCCGGCATCGAGTCAGCGACGCGAGCCGATTTGTGTACATGCATCGCCGATGACTCGTCAGTGTCAACAGCGGTGTAGAGTGCACGCTCGACGTCCGAGTAGAAGCGCCGCTTGCGTTCCTGGAACGAAATGTTGAGCGCTGGCAGGCGCGGCTTGACAAACGCCGCCGCTGCCGTTGTCGTCGTCGTCGTGTCGGTTGTCGATGACGATGATGTTGTTGCTGCTGTCGTCATTTTGTTTCGAAAAAAGTCGTTGAAAAAGTTATTCTTTGTTTGACTTTGTAATAGAAAATTAATCTTTCAAAGGGGCAGAAGTGTTGTAATAAAAATAAAAAGGTGAATTCGAACTTTTGGCACCAACTGTTGCCTCGATACAACACCGACATCAACACACCACGCCTCGACATGATACTTTTACTTCTTTTGTTTGTTTTCAACACCCTGTGTGCCGATCCGCACGTCGTTCTGTACTTCAAGCCGCACAACTGCGTTAGCGAGCGCGTGGTGCGCGAATTGCGCAAGAACATCGAAACGAGTCAGGCGCGAATCGAGCAAGATAACGCGGCGCGGCAAGCGAGAGCGCAGCCGCTCACGCAAGAGGAACGGCAAGAGGCGTACGGAGCGGCGATCTTGCAGATTTTCAACCGCCTCAGTCTGAAAGCGCTCGAGGAGGACGGCTGCATGCGTGAGCAGTTGGAGAAGAACAATCCGTGTGTCAAGATTGACTACGACGTCGACACGAATCAGTGTCGGGCGCTCTACACGTGCTCGATGCAAGAGATCGCTGCCCAACAGCGCGCTGTCGCACCTGCAACACACGAAGACGCAAAGAGGCAATTCAAAGCAGCGGTGCAGTAAAACAGAATCGTTTTGCGAGAGGCAATCGTATTTGTTTTTAATCACTTCTCAGCCTTTTCTTTTGCGATGTTGCAGAATTTTTGATGATTCACTTGTGATGTTGCTGTTGTCGTCGTTGCTGTGGTTCAAAAGTTTTTTGCAGCCGCCTTCAGAACGCTGGCAACAGTCTTCTTCACATCGGGGCCAGAGAAGTAGACGCGGTCGGCGTTGGCAGTGACACGTTTTGTCGACCAGTCACGCGACTTGCCACCCTGTGACTCGAGAAACGGCGGCAGCATTGGGTACGCGCCGCTTTCGGTGTTGCGGTTGAGTCCGTAGCAGTAGCCGAGCGGGCATTGCGACGACGCCGTGCAGCGCATGCCAGAGTTGTCACCGAGCACGCAGATGCCGCCCGATGGTGTCAGGCTGGCGTTGAAGAACGCCGGCACGCCCTCTTGCGGGTAGAGGAACGGCTCGGGCACCAGGACGGCGAAGCCGTGCACCTTTTGCATGCCGGCGTAGATGTGTGTCTGTACGATGCACTGTGTTGTGCGCTGGCGCAACTCAAACGCCAACTGTAGCGACGGTGCCTTGGTGTAGCCGGCCGGCATTGTGATGAGCACCGTCGTCATGTGCTTCGCCTCGGCGATTGGCAGGTCAGCAACGGGGTTGACGAATGGCGAGTCGGCGGCGGCGTGTTGCGGCAGCGCGGCGTCGGTCGACATAATCAAGCGCAGCGTGTTGAGCGACGTGCACTCGATCGTCTCGGCGGTGAGCGAGTTGACGGTGAAGCATTCTTGCGTCGCGCCGACACCGTAGCGCACGATGTGCACGCGCGCGCCCGGCGGCACGCCAGCGTCGTCGAAGCGCATCTCGAGCGCGTAGTCGTGCAGACTGCCTGCCGCGATTGGCACCACGTTGATCGTCGACGATACCCAGGCACCGTTGGTGGCGTTCGTTGCCACTGTGGCGTACGAACGGAACACGGCATCGTTGAGGTCGTTGTCGGGCACGAACAGGCCGTCCAACTGATCGCACTCCTCAAACGCCAATACGTATGTGCCCTTGTTGATCAGCGCGGCGTCCTCGACGAGCAGGAGATCACGCTTGCGTTGTTGCCCGCCACCGTCGTTTAAGGATGCGATACCGCACCGATTTGCCTCGATCAGGCCACAGTTTGTGTCTTGTGTCAGCACCGCTTGTAGGATGTAGAGCGCATAGCAAGCAGACTGATACGCTTGGGCAGTATCGTTGGCGGCAATTTGCTGTCGCGCAAGCAACGTCAACTCTTCGACAATGAAGAGCACCTGATTTCGCGGCAGCGCATAATCACTGAAGAATGCCGTACTGCAGTTGGCGACATTGCTTGCGCCTGGGAGGTCGGTGAGGTTGACACTGGTTGTGCTCGTAAACGCTTCGGCGTCGCATCTGACGAGCGTCGTTCGGAGTTGGTCAACTGCTCCAAGGAAGACTTGAGCGTTGTTGTCATTGACATCCGTTTGTGAAATTCCGCATGGGAGAACGGTGCCGTTGGCCACACCACCCTCATCTAAAGGATACCCGGCGTCGTACGGTGGAATGTTGTCATCGGTTCCTGTCGTGCCGGTAGATTTGTCGCCACAACCAGTGACGTTGACAGGTCGACTCTTCTGCGGAATCGGAAGCGTCAAAGTGCACAAAGAATTGCACTTCTCCTCCTGGTAGTTATCTCCAACACCCCCCGGAAAGATTATCACTGCCGCAACCCCGCCTAGCACGACGTCGTATCCGGCGGGAACGTGAAGCGCAACGCCTTGATAAGCAGTGTTGATTGGTACCAATAGTGTGTTATCGAGACACTTGTTGTCGCAAATGCCACACCGCGTATCTTCTCCGACGCTCACACTACCAGCACTGCTTCGGCTGCTCTCGTCATCGCCGTCGCTCGACGACGATGAGTCAATACTTTCGATCTGGGCGATGAAACCACACTTCAGGTCTTCCTTGCGAGCCGATGTCGTCGTGCCATCGGCAAACACCGACGTCGTTCCAATGACCAGACCATCGAAATCGCTACAGCCACTTCCGTAGAAGAAGTATTCGATGATGTTCGAGTCGTCGCTCGCCGTGTAGTTAAACGCCGAAATGAAGCAGTTGGTTGAACCACATGGCATCAAGCACGGCTGCCGATCGAGACATTGGGTGCCATTCTCGGCGTCAGTGTACGGTGTGAACACAGCAAACGGATCTCCATCCTCGCAGCCGTCGCGCAGTTGCAGCGGTGTGCATGCAGCACTGCCCGGCGCAGTGCTGTTGTTGCAGTTGAGCGCGTTTGTGCCGGCCGTCAAAGAGCAGCACTGACCGCGTCGACACTGATCGACCGCCTTGTCGCGACAGTAGAAACCCTCGAAGAACGTTGAGTCAGCCTCGCCCTCGCACAGAGACTTTGGCGTTGCATCGAGACACACTCCCTGGTCATTGGAATCTAATGTGCAGCACGCACCAATCGGATCGCAAGTACCAAAATTGTTGTAAGACTGTGATAGGTATCTGTTGGTCGCTATACACGTTGCTGTTGGTGTTTCCGCCGTATTGTTCGTGCGATCGTTGACCGGACAGCAAATGTCGACGCACATGCTAGAATCGCACTGCGAAGTGCCTGTCAGCGGCGTAAACTGACTTGCCAGACAATTGGCGCTGTCGACATTGCACTGAGCAACGTTGGCTGAACTACAGCAAACACCGGTGCAGTTCTGTGTGCACTCTGTCATGCCCAGTGTAGTCAACTCGTAGACGATGTTGTCGATGCACAGCGGCGCCTTGGTAGTGACAACGACACGACTCACAGGCTCGCCGTCGCAGTGCGCGTGTGTCCATGCGTCGCTCGGGTACGTGTGTTGGACATATAGCGTCTGGTGCACGCTGAGCGGTCCCGAGACGTACTTGGCGTTGGTGCCGTGCGCCGGCACAGCGAACGAGCCAGGGCACTCAATGCCAAACTCATCGTAGAACTGCACATTCGTGCCGTGATGCGCGTTGATGAACGTGATCGACTCGACGTACGCGGCGCCGCAGAAGTCAAACTCGTACTGGCCGCCGCGCTTGGCGGCGTGCGGCGTCGCCAGGTTGCCGTTGTCGCTCAGCGCCAGACAGTTGTGCAGATCGACGCAATTCTCGCCCGACGTGTTGCGATGACCGCCCGAGCCGTGACCCTCGTAGGGCGGCGACTGGCGCTGACTCGTCGTGCAGCACGCGGCATTCGGTGTGCCCAGTGCGAAATCACCCGCGGTCGGCGACTCGCTGTTGAAGATCATCGGCTGTCCGACGCCATTGGACGACGCCGTCGGTGACGAGATGAAGAGACCGTTGGCCTGGTTGGCGGCGTTGATGTCGCGCAGCGACGTGCCAACGGGTGTCGACGACGAGTCAAAGTTGACTGTGAACTTCGTCGCGCTTCGTTGTTCGCATGGCATGCTACTGTCAAGCGACGAGCAGACGGCAGCGCAGTCGCTCGGCTGCGTGATGGGAAGATTGCACGGCTCGTAGTACACTGATCCAAGGTGCGAGCCCGTGTATGAGCATACGCAGGCATCGCACGAGCAGAAGTCACCAGTAGACTTGCCCGAGCATGCGACAAAGTCCGAATTTGATGGAGAACTCGAACCGCTGCACGGTACAGGGGTTGACTCGCGGTTGTTGTAAGTGCAGTAGAGTTGAGTGCAATTGGTGGTACAAGTCGACTGCACACCGGTCTGGCAGCCAGACGATATGCTGAGC
>VFSW01003619.1_pt1 | contig 23143 bp, 30 predicted proteins | sample 5358111 | NCBI WGS metagenome assembly VFSW01 (sample SAMN11554181, study PRJNA540505) | mine drainage metagenome | isolation source: sediment from site ElyBrook_90M | place: USA: Ely Copper Mine, Vershire, VT | collected 2017
CCCTAAGCGGGCGCACATGGTGCGCCCGCTGTTTTATTTCTTGAAGAACTCTCTCCGGATCTTCTGGACGTCGTGCGCGAAGGCGGCTTCTTGCTCACGGCGCGGGTAGGCTAGGTCTATCTTGAATATCTGCTCCGAGGTGCCGTTCTTCATCAGGATGACGCGATCGGCCAAGGAGACCGCTTCCTCGACGAGATGCGAGACCATGACTATCGTCTTCTTGGTCTCTCGCCAGATGCGTATGACGTCGTCATGGAGCTCGGCGGTCGTCATCACATCGAGCGCCGAGAACGGCTCATCTAATAGAAGGACCGCCGGGTCGACAGCCAAGGCACGCGCGATGCCGATGCGCTGGCGCTGGCCGCCCGAGAGGTCTGCGGGGAATTTCTCCTTGAAGGCGAGCATGTTGACCATGCGCAACTGATGGTCGACGACGCGCACGATCGTCTCTTCGGGAGTGTTCTTGGCGCGCAGGCCCAAGGCGACGTTCTCGAATACGGAGAGCCACGGGAAAAGCGCGCCGAGCTGGAACGACATCGCGACGACGGCCGGCTTCTCTACCGTACCCGAAGTCGGCGCCTCGAGACCGGCGATGAGCTTCAAGACGGTGGTCTTCCCTCCTCCGGAGGCGCCTATCAGACAGACGAATTCGCCCTGCATGACGGAGAACGACACGTCGTGGATGGCCGGGACCTTCTCCTGCGGATATATCTTGCCGACGCCTTTGAATTCGATTACGGGCTTCATATTTTTATTCGAAGCGGAATCGTTGCGCATAGTGCAGGAGCTTCTGCCACACGAAGAAATTGAAGAGGCCGATGATGACGACCATCACGAGGACGGCCTGGATGAACATCATCGTCTGAGAATTCGCGGCTGCATCGACAAGTATGGAGCCGACGCCGAAGAGATCCTGCGTAGAGGTACCTCCCGGGATGTATGTGCGCAATACTTCAGCGACGATGATGAGGTTCCATCCTTGCGCGACGGCGAGTATCGAGCCGGTCACGAGCTGCGGCACGATCGCGGGCAGGAGCACGCGCCGGAAGTACGCGAAGCCTTTGATGCCGAAGATCTGCGCGGCGCTCACGATGTCCTTGGGGATGATCTTGAGGCCGCCGACGAGCGTGAAGACGATGTTCCAGAGCATCGAGAGGAAGAGGATGAATATCGCCGCGCCGTTGAGAAAATCGAAGTTGATGAAGAGCATGATGATGACCGGAAAGAGCGCCAATATCGGCACTGATTCGAGGATGTCGAAGACCGGGAGCAGTATCGCCTCGGCGGTGGAATTGTATGTCGCGAGGATGGCCAGTGGGATCGCGCATATGACCGCGAGGATATAGGCGATGGCGAGACGCGTCGAGGTCTCGAGTGCGGCGACGAGTATCAGCTGGAACGATATCGGCTGCCCCGACGGAGCCGCGATGAAGGGAAAGAACCGTGCGATGAGATAGATGAGGGCGACGATGGCCAAGGGGCCGAGGATGAGCGTGTAGAGGCGCTGTGATAAGGATACGGGATAGCTCAGTACGAAATGATGGTGCGCACTGTGCACGTGCTTGGAATGCTGTCTCATCGCTACTATTGTAGCGCATCCCTGCGCATCAATTCGTTGGAAGTTGACAAAAATTGAAATCAAGTCTATAATCTTTCGCAGCATTGGGATTTCCCGACCAGCAACGCAGGAGAAGAAGCGATGGCAAGCGAAGTGACTGGGAACAAAGGCGGCCTTCCTAAGATGTCGCGGGGAGAACGTTCCTTCTATGAGACTCTCTGCCGGCATGAAGGTCTCGATGAGGTGTCGGCGTCGCTCGTAGCTTGGGTCACTGAAGCGAACTCGCAGCCGAGCGACCCGTTCTACAACCGCAACAAGACCTTGAAGACTGCGGACCAATTACTGCATATCACGACCAGGCTTGCGGCGTGCGTCGGCTACTACATTGGAAGAGAATTGACGACGCCGGACGATATCCTCGCCAATGTCAAAGAGCTCGCGGGGTCAAAGAAGATCAACTTCAAGCTCTGACTCGCGCTTGCGCATACCGCTCAATCAAATTGGCCGTCCCCAGTGGACGGCCTTTTGTTTTTACCTGATATACTTGTATGCATGAGCTTGCGCGATGACATTGCGAAGGTCGTGAAGGGCGATGTCGCCGACGACAAGAAGACGCTGACGCAATACTCCCGTGACACGAGCATTTTCGAGCGCACGCCCGAGGTCGTCGTCTTCCCCAAGGATGCCGATGATGTATCCGCAGTCGTGCGATACGTGCATGATACCAAAGAAGGCGGCAAGGATATCTCGCTCACGGCCCGCTCCGCGGGCACCGACATGACCGGCGGACCGCTGACCGATTCGGTCTCGATGGTCACCACCCGATACATGAATCATATCGGCGACATCGGTGATGACTACGCGACAGCCGAGCCCGGCGTGTACTATCGCGATTTCGAGAGGGCGACCCTCGCCAAAGTCGGCAAGATCGTCCCCTCCTACCCCGCCTCGCGCGAGCTGTGCGCCATCGGCGGGATGGTCTCCAATAATTCCGGCGGCGAATTGACCTTGAGTTATGGCAAGACCAACCGGTATGTGCGCGAGCTCGACGTCGTCCTCTCGGACGGATCGAAGGCGACCTTGGCGCCGATATCGACCGGCGAATTATGGAAGAAGGAATCGCAGAATGACCTCGAGGGCCAGATCTACACCAAGATGCACAAGCTCCTGCGCGAGAACGAGGCGCAGGTGGAAGCGGCGCGTCCCAACGTCACCAAGAACTCCGCGGGCTACGCCTTGTGGAACGTCATGGACAAATCGCGCGGCACGTTCGACCTCACCCAGCTCATCGTGGGCTCGCAAGGGACCCTCGCGATGGTGACGAATGCGAAGCTCGGCCTCGTGAAGACCAAGTCGCATCGCGCCATGCTCGTTGTCTTCCTCTCAGACATCAAGATATTGCCCGAGATCGTGCATCGCGTCCTCAAGCTCGGGCCGGAATCATTCGAATCCTATGACGATCAGACCTTCAAGCTCGCGGTGCGCTTCATCCCGCAGATAATCTCGCAATTCGGCATACTCAAGATGATACGCCTGGGCTTCGCCTTCATCCCCGAGATGTATATGGCGATGACCGGTGGCATCCCCAAGCTCATCCTCATGGCGGAATTCGCCGAGGACACCAAGGAGGAGGCGCTCGAGAAAGCGCGCGTGGCAGGAGCGTCGCTCGCTGACCTCGCAGTCTCGACCAAGATCGCGCGAAGCGAGACCGAAACCGCCAAGTATTGGACGATCCGCCGTGAGAGCTTCTCCTTGTTGCGCCGCAATCTCAGAGGACTCTACGCCGCGCCCTTCATCGACGACATCGTCGTGCATCCTGACGATTATCCGAGATTCCTCCCGGAATTAAACGCCCTCTTATCCCAGTACGACCTCCTATACACCATAGCGGGCCATATCGGCGACGCGAATTTCCACATCATCCCCTTGATGGATCTCGGGAAGCCCGGAGCGCGCGCCGAGATACTCGAGCTCCAACCCAAGGTCTACGAGCTCGTCGCACGATACAAAGGCTCCATCACCGGCGAGCACAACGACGGCATCATCCGCACGCCGTATCTCGAGCTCATGTACGGGCCGGAGGTCATCGCGCTTTTCGCGCAAGTGAAGTCGATATTCGACCCGCTTGGCATATTGAATCCCGGCAAGAAGATCGGCGGCACGGTAGAGGATATCGAGCGGAGCATGCTGCAGCATTCGTAATTTAATAGTGCGCAATCACTTATCCACAGATTTTACAAAGGACCGACCTTTGTAAATGCGAATCGAGACACTTCGCTCGCTGGACAGCGAGTCGCTTTCCCGCTAGCGTTACCGCATGGAAGAAGGCTATCGGCCCGAACACGGCTCGTATCTCGACGCGCCGTTCCTCCTGCAGGTCGTACAGCCGGGCCTCGCCGGCCTGATGGACGGCTCGGTCTCGACGCTCGCACCCATATTCGCCGCCGCCTTCGCGACCCACAGCTCGCACACGACGTTGCTCATCGGACTCTCGGCGGCGATAGGCGCCGGCATCAGCATGGCTTTCGCCGAGGCGCTCTCGGACACCGGGCAGATGACCGGCCGCGGGCATCCGACCGTGCGCGGCGGGGTCATCGGATTGATGACGCTTGTCGGCGGGATTTTCCACACGCTTCCCTTCCTCATATCTAATATAACGACCGCGCTCTATGTCGCGTTCATGGTAGTCGGCCTCGAGCTCATCGCTATCGCCTACATCCGGCACCATTTCTTCAAGATGCGATTCTGGCTTTCGATAATCCAGGTCATATTCGGGGGCGGTCTCGTAATCGCGGCGGGACTGCTTATCGGCGGCGCATAAGCTCCGGACTGCCGGGGCGAAAGTGAACGAAAGTAATTTCGAAGACGAGAATGCTGTCCGAGCGGAGCGAGTGTCGGAATCAAGAAATTACTTTCGTTCACTTTCGCTTATAAAAATTACTTCTTCGCAGGAGCCTTGCACTTCTTCGATCCGCAGCGGCAGCCGCTCGGCCGGATGAATTCATCAAAATATTCCTCGCCGTAATCATAGGTAAGCTCGTCGCCGGGAGCAATCTTGCGCACCGCGTTGATGAGGATGCGGTCGTCATCCGATATCTCGGTCTCGCAATTGCCGTCGCAGGAATGGTTGATGTAGCGGGCGATGTTACCGCGCGCCGAGCCGTCGATGGTCCACTTCTCATCGATCTCGAAGAGGTAGCGCGTCTCAAGGGTATCGGCGACCGGCGTCGGGATCTTCTCTCCGGTATATTCGAGCACGAAGTCGCTGCGTCTGAAGGCGACCGTCGTATAGAGCCCGAGGCCCTTGCCCGGCGTGCGCCGCACGACGAAGCGCTTATCAGTATGGCGGATATTTTTTTCCATGGACACGGGAGTATAGCACAGGCATAATAGGACGCATGGCAAAAGGCGACAAGCTCTCGACGGAACCGTACAAGGGCGTTCGCGATTTCTATCCCGAGGACCAGTTCGTCCAGCGATATATCTTCGAGCACATGGAGCGCGTCTGCGAGCTCTTCGGCTACGAGGAATACAACGCCTCGATACTCGAGAGCGCCGAGCTCTATCGCTCGAAGACCTCCGAAGAGATCGTGAAGGAACAGACGTATACCTTCACCGACCGCGGAGATCGCGAGGTGACCTTGCGCCCCGAGATGACGCCGACCTTCGCGCGCATGGTCGCAGCCCGTGGCCGCGACTTGGTCCTGCCGGCGCGCTGGTATTCCATCCCCAACGTATTCCGTTATGAACGTCCGCAGCACGGCCGCTTGCGCGAGCACTGGCAGATGAACGCCGACATGGTGGGCGCTACCGGAGTCGCGGCCGATGCCGAGATCATCGCGATGGCGCACGCCTTGATGAGAAGCCTCGGCGCCGAGGAGCGCGACTTCGAGATACGCGTCTCGGACCGCCGCATACTCGATACCATATACGACACCGTCGGCATTGATAGCGAGATGCGCTTCGGCATCACGCGCCTGCTCGACCGCCGCGCCAAGCTCGATAACTTCAAGGACGAACTCGCGAAAGCCATCGGCGACGATGTGAAGGCGGAGGCCCTCATCGATCACATTGACCGCACCACATCGACCGCATATCTCGAGAGCCTGCGCGTCGAGCTCGGACACATGGGCGTCAACAACATGATCGTCGACACCAAGATCACCCGCGGATTCGACTACTATACCGGGATGGTCTTCGAGGTCTTCGACATGGCAGAAGGCAACCGTCGCTCCATGATGGGCGGCGGCCGCTACGACAATCTCCTCGCGCTCTTCGGCGGCGACCCGATACCGGCGGTCGGATTCGCGATGGGCGACGTCACCGCGCGCGACTTCCTCGAGAGCCACAATCTCATGCCGGCCTACGCGCCCGCGACCGAGCTCATGCTCGCGGTCATCGACGAGAGCGCGATGAGCCATGCGCTGCGCCTAGCCCAAGACCTGCGCCGCGAGGACGTCACGGTAGCGGTCAATCTCTCAGGTAAGCGCGTCGGCGACCAGATACGCCAAGCCGATAAGATGAGGATACCTTTCATCATAGCTATAGGCACCCAGGAGCGCGACAGCGGCCGCTATACCATCAAGAACCTGGCGACGGGCGCCGAGACGGAGCTCGCGGCAGATCGCATCGCGGATCATCTCTTCAGTTCGCTCGGATAATCCGGATTTCCATGCGCGCGATAACTTTCGATATTGAAACGGCCAATTGGATCACCGATACCGGTTCCAACGATCCGGCCGACCTCACCATAGCGATAGTCTGCATCCATGATTCTGAGACGGGTGCATATACGAGCTATCTCGAAAGCGAACTCCCCCGGCTCTGGCCGATACTCGAGCGCGCCGATCTGCTCGTCGGCTACAATTCCGACCACTTCGACATTCCCCTCCTCAACAAATATTATCCGGGTGACCTCGGCAAGATCAAGAGCCTCGATATCATGTTCGAGGTGCAGAAGGGCATCGGCCGCCGGCGTAAGCTCGATACGCTCGCCGAAGGCACGCTCGGCGACAAGAAGCTCGACGGCAAGGGTGGTCAATCGCTCGTATGGTGGCGCGCTGGCGAAGTCGAGAAGGTCCGCGAGTACTGCATCAAGGACGTGAAGCTCACGCGCGACCTCTTCGACTATGCTATGAAAAACGGAGTCCTCAAGTACAAGGAGCTCGGCAAGCTGCGCGATATCAAGCTCGACACGACGAAATGGCTCACCAGGGACAGCGGCGCTATGACGTTTACTCTTGGGTTTTAAATTGTGCTTGGGGTCCAGGAACCTGGGAAACCGACGGTTTTCCCAATCCTTCCTGCACGGGAAAACAGATGTTTTCCCGACCCCTTTCTCATCCCGACCCCAATCACTTCACTTCGTTTGTGCTTGGGGTCGGGATCGAACCGACGACCCTTCCCTCTTCAGGGGAATGCTCTACCAACTGAGCTACCCAAGCATCGTCGACCACTTTACCACCAATGTGCGCCACTTTCTACTGCGCGCTCGTGGTCGTCCCAGGCTGCATGAATGCGGGCAGATATGACTCGAACTTCTTTATGGCATCCTCGAAGCCGGTGAATTTCTGCTGGGCGGCGGAGGTGGTGCCCTCGACTTTGTCGAGCGCACTCAGGAGATTGTCGACCGAGCTGCTGATGTAGGTCATATAGAACCATATCGGGGCAGCGAAGAGGATGGCGTAGATTATGAATTTGAAGAAGCCGCCGATGAAGGCGTTGCGGCGCATGTTATGGAGCATCTGATTGGTGTCGCGGGTAAGGCGGAGCATCTCGCGCAGCTCGCTCTGGCTGTTGGGGTCCATCCGCATCATTCTACCATCCATTCCTTCATGTTACAGTGCAAAAACCCCTCGTAGCTCAATGGATAGAGCAATCCCGTCCTAAGGGAGAGATGTAGGTTCGATTCCCGCCGAGGGGACTCGTGGTGTATACTCCCGACATAGGGGTTTTCATGTCCAGATTCAAAGATTTCCAGCGATCCCCAAGGACGAAGACCGTGGTTATTGTCCTGCTCGTATTCATCATCGGCACCGCGATTGGCGCCGTCGGCGTGTACTTCGCGGACCGGGCGATGACGCCGAAGGCAGCGGCTCTGCGCGAGAGCGACATCCCGTCGAGCTCCGGCTATACCTTAACCGATCCCCTCTTAGGGCTCTCGGCGAGCGGCAATATTTCCACTTCGCAGTACGGCGGCTTGGAGCGAGAGGTCACCTCCTATATCGCGAGCCGGAAAGAGAACGGCCTGTATTCCGCGTCCGTCAACTTCCGCGATATCGGGCAGTCGGACGGCTTCAGCATAAATCCCGATGAGACCTACGACCCGGCGAGCCTCACCAAGATCCCGCTCATGATGGCATATTATTATCTTTCCGAAACCGACCCGTCGATACTCTCCGACGAGATATATTATTCAGGACAGCCCGACCTCGACGTGCAGGAACAGGTCGAATCGAAGACCCAGCTCAAGCCCGGCACGAGCTATTCGGTCGACGAGATGATCGACCACATGATCCTCTATTCGGACAACAACGCCGAGCAGCTCCTCGCCGACCACCTCGCCGCTACGAACAATCTCGCCATATTGAGCGACCTCTTCGCAGATCTGGGCATCACGGTTGATCCGAATAATGCGGATAATTCGACCGTCCAGATCTATTCACTCCTCCTGCGCGTCCTCTACAACGCGACCTACCTCGACCGCAGCGACTCGGAGAAAGCGCTCAAGCTGCTCTCCGAGACTGATTTCGTGAGCGGCATCCGCGCCGGCGTCCCGGAGAATGTCCTGGTCGCCGAGAAATTCGGCGACGCACGCATGACGGACGCCGCGGGAACGCAGGTCGGCGCGGAGCTCCAGAATTGCGGCCTCATCTACTATCCGGAGCATACCTATCTCCTGTGCATCATGACGAAGGGAGACAGCGTCGCCGACCTCGAGACTGCGATAGCGGGGATATCGCAGATCATCTATCAGGATATGCTGACGCGTTATCCGCAGCAGGCTTCCTAAGACAAGATCCGCGAATATCCGCGGATTTTCTGTCTCGGGAATGTCATCCTCTTAATGGATGGAGAGCAGTTCGCGGAGCTTCGGCTCGTCGAAGCCGACGACGACCTCGTCGCCGACGAGGATCACGGGCACGCCCATCTGGCCGGTCTTCTCGATCATCTCCTGGCGCTTCGGCAGGTCGCTCGCGACGTTGAAATCGGTGAAGGCGACGTGATGCTCGGTGAAAAATTCCTTCGCCGCATGGCAGAAGTGGCACGATGGGGTCGAATAAATGCTTACTGTGGGTTGCGTGGGCATAAAGTATCTCCGCTTAGCAAATAATATATAAGCAGTATAGCATATCTTCTCTTTTGGTGCGGGCGGCGGGAATCGGACCCGCATCTAATGCTTGGGAAGCATTCATTCTACCACTGAACTACGCCCGCTTACCTTTACGATCACACCTAATGTATCAAAATTAACGGCTTACCACCACGAAAACGTACTGTGGAGCCACGCCTTGAAAGGCGTCGTGGTCGGCGCGACAGGCGCCGGCGCGGTGGGCTCGACGATCTCTATCAGCCCTTCGCCGGCGTCGCCGACGCTGTATTGCTGCCGCAGAGCCGCTTCCTTGCCGCGCTCCGTCTCAAGGTCGGCTATCGAGGCGTTGAGCTGGGCTTGCTGGGTCGAGAGATCGGCTAGCTGCGCCTGCGCCTCATCCTTGAGGACGACCGATTCCTGGTCCTTGTTGTAGATGCTCCAGACGCCGGATGCGGCGATGACGACCAAGAGGAAGAGCCCCAACAAGGTGAGGCGCCGCATGAAGATGCGTACCGGGTCCCTCCTTTCGCGCAAAGTCGCCATGATGTATATTGTAGCTTATAATATAAGACATCAGCATATGAGCTTTCTTTTCCACAAACGCACCCGCAAAGCCCTCAACATCGTCTGGGGCGTCGTCGCAGTCCTGGTGACCCTCGGCATGGTCATATTCTTCGCCCCGGGCCTCTCGACCTGGCTCACGAGCCTCTAGAGTCTCCCTAAATCAGCTTATTTGAGCGCGATTCATCTGCTCGATGATCGCGTCTTTTATGGCGTGTACTATTTCCATCGCAGCTGCATCCTGGGGATACGGTACATAGTTGTGCCCCCATCTCGGGTCTGCGAAGTCCATTCCGGCGAAGGTGCGCAAGTTTTGGTAGCGCGGGATCAGATGCAGATGGCCGTGTCCTTTGTGCAGGGGAAACAGATTGCCGAGCCACGCATAATTCATGTGATCCGGCTCCCAGAGTTGTTGTACTACCGCTTCATATTCTGGAAGAACAATACTCCAAAGCTCCGCGCGCTCGTCTTCGGTAAGTGATGATAGCCGTTGCATATCACCTTCGCGCTCCAGCCACGCTACAGATTGGCCCAGATATCGCTGGTGCTCTTCGAGCCGAAGCGTCCAGTGCTCATAGCGCTTTATATCGAATTGCTTGTAATATTCCGCGCTCTTCGGTGCTTCTTTTTCCATCCATCTGATTGTACCTTGTTGGGGCTTTTTTAGAAAAAGAAAGAGCGGTCGCTGTGCAGCAAACCGCTCATTGAGACGCCTCCTTTCAAGATTTCTGGTAGATAATGCTTCGTAGGTGCCAGTGCTTCCGGGTACCTACCACCGTGCTCCCATCGTATTCGCACTCACCCACTTCTTCCTCCGCCATCCCGCTGAAGCAACTGCAGATGAGTGGTATGTCGTCGGATGTAAAGACCGAGACATCATTGCCTCCGCAAGTCACCCATCCGTCCCTCTCTCCAAGAAGGTTGCAGGCAAACACGCCTTTCGGACGTAATGCTGCATGGACTTCCGCGAAGAGCCGTGTCACCTTCTCCTTGGGTACGAAGAAAAGGGTGTTACAGGAAACGATGAGATCGAAGCTTTCTACCGTGAGTGCGTAGTCTTCGACCGGTATCTGGTGATACTCGATCCCGACCGGTACCGGCGGGATGTCCCTGGACGAATCGACGGCAACGATCCGCTTGAATCCTGCTCGCTGAAGAAGCAGGCAGTCTCGGAAGTTACCCGAGCCCAGATCAAGAGCAGTTCCTCGTTTCGACGGAAGGCAGCTATCAAGCGCTTGTAGTACCAGCGTGTTTGGCCTATCGCCAACTCCCGCGTAGTACCGTGTCCAATTGGTCACTGGAGACCTCCTTTCTGTCTAAAAATATATTAAAACATTAAATATTAACTGTCAATTTTCTGAAGGCCGAGTCGAACTAACTCTCCCGTATGACTTTCAAGAAGACATCATTCGGTATGTCGACTTTGCCGCGCGCGAGCATGCGCTTCTTGCCTTTCTTCTGCTTCTCCCAGAGCTTCATGCGCCGCGTGATGTCGCCGCCGTAGAGATAATCGGTGACGTCTTTGCGCATCGCAGGCAAGCGGCGCGCCGCGATGATGCGGCCGTCGGCCTTGGCCTGGATCTTGAGCTCGAACATCTGCCGGGGAAGCAATTTCTCCAGTTTCTCAACCATCGATTCGGCTTCCTGCTGTATGCGACGGCGCGAGACGATGCGCGCGAAGGCCGGCACCATCTCCTCGGCCACGAGCACGTCGAGGCGCACGACGTCAGCCGGTTGGAATCCGACTATTTCATAGGAAAGCGACGCATAGCCCGATGAAACGCTCTTGAGCCTATCGAAGAACCCGCGCATCAGCTCGCGCAGGGGCATCGCTGCCGAGATCTGCGTCTTGCCGTCGGGTAAGGTCTCGGTGTCGCCAACTATCCCTTCATGGTCATAAAATAATTGCGAGATGCCGCCGATGTATTCCGGCGGAGTAATGACCGCGACCTTCGTCCCCATCTCACGGACGCCCTTGACGCTTCCGTCGTCCGGGAACTTGGCAGGCGCGTAGATCTCCTCGACCGTGCCGTTGTTTTGCGTTATCTCATACACCGTCGTCGGCTGGGTCACGACGAGCTCCATATTGAACTCGCGCTTGAGACGCTCGATGATTATCTCGAGGTGGAGCATGCCGAGGAATCCGCAGCGGAATCCCTTGCCCATCACGCCGGAAGATTCTTCTTCATAGGAGAGCGACGAATCTGAAAGCCGCAGACGGTCGAGCGAGAGGCGCAGTACCGAGAGGTCGTCCTGGCTCTCGGGATACACGCTCGCCCAGATGACCGGCGTGGGCGACATGTAGCCGTGGAGTGCTGGCGAGGGATTGCGCGAGGTCGTGACGGTCTCGCCGACCGATGCGATGCCCGCCTTCTTGATGCCGGTGACGATATAACCGATCTCGCCTTCGGTGATCTCGCTCGTCGGCTCCTCATCGGGCGAAAGGATGCCGACCTCGAGAGCGGTAAAATCCGCACCTGCCGCGACGAAGCGCAACGAGTCCCCTTTGCGTATCGTGCCGCCGAAGACGCGCATGTAGACGATGATGCCGCGGTGATCGGAATAGCCAAAATCGAAGACGAGGGCTTGCACGCCGTTGCCCGCCGACTTCGGAGCCGGCACCTTCTCGACGATAGTATTCAAAAGCTCGGCGACACCTGCGCCAGTCTTTCCTGAGGCGGCGAGCACGTCGGATTCGTCACAACCCAAAAGCAGCGCAAGCTCGCTCTTGATATCCTCGACGCGCGCATGTGGCGCGTCTATCTTGGAGACGACCGGAATGATGACGAGGCCGAGCGAACGCGCTATGGCAAGAACCGAGAGCGTCTGTGCCTCCACGCCCTGCGTGGAATCGACGAGAAGCACGACGCCTTCGACCGCAGAGAGAGCGCGCGATACTTCATAAGCGAAGTCGACGTGCCCGGGCGTATCGATGAGGTCGAGGATGTATTCTTCGCCCTTATACTTCCAATTCATCCGCACCGGCTGCATCTTGATGGTGATACCGCGCTCGCGCTCAAGGTCCATGCGGTCCAAGACCTGCTCCTGCATATGCCGCGGCTCTATCGTGCCCGTAAGCTCAAGCATGCGGTCGGCAAGCGTCGATTTGCCATGATCAATATGGGCGATGATGCTGAAATTACGTATGTTTTTCACCGCACAACTCTAGCATTTTTTGAGCTTTTTCGTAATTACTGGACGACTTCCCCGGCCAAATAGGTACGGTTCTTGTCCCGCGCATCGATAGTATCGGTCGGGTCATCGACCAGCTCGAATGTTGCCGGATCGGCTCCTGGTATGATACCGGTCCAGGGATCATAGACGTGATATTTATCCTTCCCTTCGGGCTCCGAGAAACGCCGCCCTGTGGCGGGGTTTCGAATTAAAGGCTGAGATGTGTATAACTTTAGAAAGTATTAGGCGGCGATGGGGGTACTATTCTCGATAGTTATCGGGGCACCACGCGCAACATTTTTCTTTAGATTATCAATCAACTCCTGTTGAGAAGATGCGTCGAGTATCTCGATGCCGACTACATTGCCTTTGTTATCAACGTCGACAAGAAACCGTTCTTCGGTCTTAATTGTCTTTGCTACCTTGCCGCTACCAACATTAACGTATACAGCGTCGGCCATTATGTCGTATTTGATGTCCATAGCTTATTCGTTAGACGTATAATAGGCAGTGATAATTACGTAATCGTTCGCGTCCTTGAATCCTTGCCTATAGTATATAACTTCTATCACCCTTTCTGCGTCGATTTGCTTACGAACCCTTATTCTACCCTGAAAAGTAGGCTCTGTAAAGTCAGGGTCTTTTATCGCTTTCTTCACGTGATCGACACTTATTCCCCGTTCCAGCATGCGCACTTGGAAGTGATTCGGGAATAAGAGGCGCATCATACTTCAATTATAACGGAATTCATATGAAGAGAAACTGCTAGTTTGCCATCCGCTCTATATCCAAATAAGAATGCTTATACGGGATGCTTTTTACGACACATCGCTCGGCTCGACGACGACTTCGCGCGCGTCGATGAATCGGCGCTTGAAGGCGGTCAGGGCTTCGGCGAATTCGGGGTTCTTGAGGAGCCGCAGCATGCCGGCAGTCACGGCGAGGCCGACCGTGCCGGCGAGGATCGATTGCGCGATGAGGCCGACCGTCGTGTTGATGGTGCCTGCGGTGCCGGTCGCCGCGAGGATGAGGTAGGTCACTCCCGCGCCGAGCGTCGAGGCGGAGAAGATCTCGAAGACGAGGCGCGCCGTGCGGGCGTGCGGGATCGAGAAGTCGCGGATGAAATACCAGTAGCTCACGATCCCTTCGGCTATAGAGCCGAGCGCATAGCCGAAGGCGAGCATCAGGACCGTCGTGCCCGGCACGTCCTGTACGCGCAAGAGGGCCTCGATGAACGCGCGTAGGAATGCGCTGTCGCGGAACGCGACTAAGAGCAGGAGCGCCGAGCCGATCGAGACGATGATGTCGGCGCACCCATAGTAGAGAGGCTTCCTCGTGTTGCCTATCGCGTAGTACGCGCGCGCGATGACCAATGTGATTGACTGCGCCGCGAGCGAGAGGACGAAGAGCGAGAGCGCGGCGGCGGTGAGCCGCGTGTCGTCCCAGTTGAACTGGCCGGAGCCGAGGATGATGCGCACTATTTGCGCGCGCATTACGATCATGAATATCGTCGCTGGCGTCGCCCAGAAGATGATGTGCCGCAAGGCCGCTTCGACGTACTGCAGGAACTCTTCCTGGGCGCCGCGCGCGTGCAGGCGCGCCAAGGTCGGGAACGCCGCCACCGCATACGAGACACCGATGATGGTCAGCGGCACCGATTGGAGGTTGTATGCGAAGGTGAATATCGTGATAGAGCCGGAAGCCAGATATGAGGCCATCGCGGTGAGAGCGACGAGCGATATCTGGGTCGAGGCGAGTGCGAGCGTGCGCGGTATCGAGAGGACGAGGACTTCCGAGATCCCCTTCCTCATGCGCGTGAGCGAGAGATGGCCGACCGTCTTCTCCGAGAGAAAGTACGGCAGCTGGACCGTCAGGTGCATCGCGGCGCCGAAAACGACTCCCCAACCGAGGCCTGCGATGCCGAACATCGGATACAAGACCACCGCGCCGAAGATGATGCCGAGGTTGTAGAGCAAGGGACTCACCGAATACAGGACGAAGCGGTGGCGCAGCTGGGTCAGGGACGCGATGGTGTTGGAGGCGCCTAGCAGTATCGGCTGCAGCAAAAGTATGCGCATGAGGAGGATGAGGCTCGCGCTCGAGGCCGCGGTCGTCGCGAGGCCCGGAGCGATCAAGGGCGCGAGCACAGGAGCGAGCGCGTAGAGTATGAGCGAGATGAAGGACATCCCAGCGAAGAAGACCCAGAGCGCGTCGCGCAAAAAGGACATCATCAGCCCTTCCTGCTCCGCTTCGAGCCTCGAGAGGATAGGCAGGAGCGCGTAGATGGAGAAGAGCGATGCGACGGTCGCGAAGAGGAGGTCCGGCACGCGGAACGCCGCGTAGTAGAGGTCGAGCGTGTGCCCGGCGCCGAATTCGAATGCCAGTATCCTGTCGCGGAAGAGTCCGATGACCTGCGAGGCAAGCGCGAATGCGGCGAGGATATACGCGGCCTGATGCATGCCGCGCGTCTCGCGGGATAGGAAGCGGAATGGGCCAATCATAATAGGATGTACTGTACCATATCAAAAAAGAGCCCTTATAGGGCCCTTTCTTGATTATTCTGCTCCGTAAGCCGGATTCTGTCCTGCCTGCGCATGCAGGCGTGAGCAGCCATATATCTGGGATCATTGTTGCCAATGACCTCGAGCGGCTCTCTTGTCACCACGCGTGGCGTTGACAAGCACGGCCTTGCACCGAAGTAAGGATTTTGCCGTTGCACCCGTATCTTCCGATACGATTATTCCCGAAGGAACCCTTCTCCTCTCGGAGTCGGCGTCACTGTTCGCACCTCTCGCCTTGCGGCGGACGGGCGTTACCCGCTACCCTTCTGCTTATCGCTAAGCCGGTGTCCGGACTTTCCTCCAGTTCTTGCGAACCGGCGACTGCTTGGCGCAGAACGATAGTATACGATAATTTACAAGTCCAGCAAAGTATAGTATAAAGCATCGAGATAACGCTACTGAGGGAGATACGAGATGCTTGAAATGGCAACGCTGTGCGTAGGCTTCCTTGCCTGCAGGCTCCACCCGGCACTGGCGCCCGTAGAACTGCCGATTAGGGCGCTGGAGCAGGAGGTCGTCCTGGACGAGGTCGTCGACTATCTGATGCGCCGGGATGTCTCGCCGAAATGCATGACGACCGGGGCGAATGATCCGTTCGAGCTTCCGGCGACGGTATGCACGAGGAATGCGGACATCTCGCTCACGCTTCCTGTCCAAGTATCGGTCGGGAGCAGCGAATACCGGTGCGTATGGCACTTCATGCTGCCGGTCTTGCGGACGTATCACGACGACATTTCTGCGCGCTATACGTGCCCGAACGCGGATGCGCTCTCCGCTTCCGGCGGCTTCTCCGAGGAAAAGTCCGTCGCGCTTTTCTGGTATTCGTTGGAGAGGCTCAGCGAATCGCTCAAGATGCCCGATACTCCAGGCTCTCCGGATGAAGATCCGGAATGAGCCGAAAGGCTGCCGCGATCCCGCGGCAGTCTTCTGCTTTTTACTGGATTCATACCAGAGACGCGACGACTCCCTACAGCTTGACGGAATCCCCTATCTTGAATCCATGCTGCGCCGCGTAATCGGCCGGGAGCTCGAGCACGTAGCGTGCGGGAGACGTCGGGACGAAATTCTCGGGATAGGTGGCCGGCGAGACGTCCTGCGCCATGTAGATGATATTTCCCGCTGCGGATATCCATACCATGTCGATCGAGAAATGCATGTCTTTCATCCAGAAGGCATACTCCTTATCGACGGTGAATATGAAGAGCATCCCCTCGCCTTGCGGCAAACCGTCCCTGTTGCCGAGGCCCAGCTCCTGCAAGGCAGATGTGTCGGCTATGGCTGCGTCGATCTTCTGCCCGTCTATCGTGACGACGGCCGCCTTGTAGCCGGGGAAATCCGACAGCGGCGCGGCCGTCCCGGCGCCGACCTCGTGCATATAGAAGAGGAAGAAAGCTGCCGCTATGAGGGCGCAGACTCCGGCGATACCGACAGCGATCAGGAATCCTTTTGTCGTCATAACATTGCCATATCCGTCAGATCATTTCTTAGAGCGACAGTATGAGCGCCATCATCGTGAGGGCGACCAGCCAATAGAGCGCGTTGATGAGATAGAGACGCAGGGGCTTCTGCTCCCAGATGACTGAGCCGATAAGAAGCGGCGCGGCAAATCCGATCCAGCACAAGAACGCGAACTGAAGCGCGCCCATCCAATCGTAGACGTATGCGGCGCCGAACCCTAGCATGACATACGCGATAAGCATGCTCGCGAGAAGCCCGATGAATGCATGGAGCGGCATGCGGCGCTTCCCGCGCTCGGCCATCTCCGGCGTGATCCCCGAATAGCGCATCCACGCCGTGCCGAATACGCGCGGATGGTACCAGATGTACCCGATGACCGCGGCTACGATGCCGGCACCCGCTACCGCCAAATAGGCCCAGACAGAGGAGGGATCCTGATACATATGGGCTTCATGGTAACGCACGAGGGCTTCGCGTCTAGCGCAGCCTGTGCGTAACGCTATTCCTTACTTTGTCGCAGGATTTATTGCAGGAAGGTGAAGCTCTGGGCGATGCTGCCGAGATTGGCCTTCAGGCTTGCCTCGTCGAACTGCTTGACCGTGCCCTTGGGGAAGTTCTCGAAATTGGCGTAATGGATGGTGTATTCGATCGCGTAGCACTGGCTATTGCGCATCGCGCGATAGCTCGTGGTGTCGTAGTAGTTGCCCGCGCCGGCGTCGGACGATTGGAAGACGGTGTACGTGGTGCCTCCTATAGAGGTCGACGTCGCCGCCTGCGCCCGGCCGCCGGTCGGATTGTAGGTCAGGCAGGTCGCGAGCGCTGAAGGATCCGCGCTCGTGCCGACCGTGAACTTAGCATCGGCGAAATTGGTGCCCGGCACGTAGGATTGGGGCACGTTGATCTCCGCGAGGATCATGCCGGACGTGGTCGCGTTGACCATCCAACCCTGCGTATATCCGCCGCCTCCGCCGGTAACGCTCAGATCAGCGGGATAGCTGAAAGAGAAATTCTTGCCCTCGTCGGTGAAGGCGTTCGTTCCGCTTCCGGCCGTGATGGTGCCGGCAAGGCAGTCCTGATACGTGGTCGAGGCATTCTCCATGAGATATGCGTTGTCACCCTCGCTCGAGAAGACCATGTCGTCGGGCGTGCCCGCGCTCGTGGTCGCCGAAAACTCATAGCGGATGCCTGAGCCGGATTCCGTCTGCGGCAGGGTGAGCTGCCTTCCGTCAGAGAGCGATAGCGCGACGTCATTCTGCGAATACGCGGCGCTGATGGTCGCTCCTGCATCGCAGGAATACGAGACCGTGTTGACGATTGCGGGAGTGGTCGTCGCTGTGGCCGCAGGCGCCGTCGTCCCTGCATTGAAGAGGTGCTCCTTCTTGATGGCGAAGTAGCCTCCGACAACGATGATAATGATGGCGATGACGGTCCAGAATGTTTTCATATGAATTATTATGCGAATGATTATGTAAGCTGCAGCCTCGCAATTATGACTAATGTATTCTGATGAAGCGTGCGTCCGCCCCAATATACCATATACCCCCTCGTCGGAATATCTGTTGACCGCATACTTGATCTTCTCCGGCGCATACTTGATGAAGTGGCTCGCCTGCCCGAACATCGGCCCGATGCTCGCCATCGGAACATCAGCCATTCGATCTGCGCGTACTTCATGCGCGTATCCGTGTAAAGGAACTTCCCCTGCTTTTCTGCGAGATACAGGAGGATAGCGACTAATTCGAATTACTTGGGGGCGTTCGGCACCTTGCCGCCCTCACGACGCGCTTCTGAGAGCCCGATGGCGATAGCCTGCTTGCGGCTCGTGACCTTTTTTCCGCTTGTTCCGCTCTTGAGCGCGCCCTTCTTCATCTCGCGCATCGCTTTTTCTATCTTGTCGCTTGCCTTCTTGCCGTATTTTGCCGCCATGCTTCCATCATGGGACATGCCGCATGAAGAGAACATTAATATGCTATGCGCGCGGCATCGCAAAGTGGATCGTATCGATCGCCGGCTGCAATATGATATATACCTCGCCCTTGGCGCCTGCCGTCTCGAACTTGAGCGCTTCGGTGATATCCGTCGAGGCTCCCGCGGCGAGCGTGACGGAATTCTCGTCGATGACGTCTTCTTCCCCGCTATTCCATTTCACGTAGACCTTGTACGGGAAGGCCGCCGCGCTCAAGCCGGTATTCTTGATGGCAAATGAGAACGGAACGACCTGCCCGGTCGCCACCGTCTGCGGCAGGGCCGCCGCATCGTCGAGGGTGACTGCCCCGGTAGCCGCCGCTGCCGGCTGTTGCGCAGGAGCGGCTTGGGTGCCAGCCGAAGCTTGGATACTCGTTGCGACAGTCGCCGGAGCGGAAGCAATATTATTGCCATAGAGGAAATACCATCCGATGGCTATGATCGGGAGCAGGATGACGAGCGCGAGGGCGCATACCTCTAGAAAGCCCTGAGTCTTTTTGCGGCTCATGATGACGAATAGTAGCAATTCTCAAGCGAAAAGCATCTTCCGGAATTCTTCCTTCTTGGCTTCATCGAGGCGCATGCGCAAGAGGCTCGAGACGAGATCGAGATTGTAAAAATGCCGATCATCGGAGAGCGCGAGGAATTCGTCGAAGCTTATGAGGCGCGAGGTGATCTTCTCGCCCGCATCCAGATGCGGCCTATCTCTCAAGATGCAGTTGCGTGCTATGTATGCGAAGATCGTCCATTCCATCTTTCCTACCGGATCCACTTCTTTCCACAATATCCAATCTTCAGATATATATCCCGTTTCCTCTAGCAATTCCCGTTTCGCTCCGTCGAGCGGATCCTCGCCGGGGTCGATCCGGCCGCCGGGTATCGAAATGAACGCTCCTTTGGAATCGGGCTGCTCCTGCGCCTGTATGAGTATCTTGTCGCCGACAACCGCTATCACCTGCGCGGTGTCCGGCCGCTTCAAGCGCTCGAATACCTGCGTACTCCCGTCGAACATCGATTGCTGCCATTGCCACACTTCGAAGATGGCTCCCTTGAAGACCATCTTTGCCCCGGAGGGGATTGGTTTGCGGCTGCTCATATATCCTCGGATTGTAGCAAAAAATCTCTCGCAATCTACGCACAGTGATAGAGATACATGCAAAAGGACCCGCAGGGGGTCCTTTTGCAATGTGCCGGAATGCTCGCCTCGATATGTAGCGCGCATCAGTCGTTATCGTCGAAGCTCGTGTCCCGCGAAGACCCGCCGGATTGTCCTCCTGTACGGCCGGCTTCGCGCCCGCTCTCTGAGTCGAACTCATGCGCGGTGCCTTTCTCGTGAGCGGCCTTGCCGCCCTTGCTCGCGATCTCGCGCTGCTGGTCTTCGTTCATCGCGGCGAAGCCGCGCTTGCCGTTCTCCTTGCTGTCCTTGTCGTCCTGCATATCGTTAGTAGCCATAGATGTGTGAGTTACTTTTTTAATACCTACGCCCATTTATGCTAATTCGACCTATGCCGGTCATTCTAAGAGACGCACTATGAAAGCGAGATTAAGAATCGTGAGGGTGCTCATCCCGCTCGAGTATCGAGTCGGCGAGTCCCCAGGAGACGAGCTCCTGCGGAGTCAGAAGCGTATTGCGTTCCATCAGATGCAGGACCTTTTCCGTGGTGAGATGGCCGAGGGAGCGCTCGGCGACCACCGATGCGTACTGCAGATCCTTGAGCTTGTCTTCGCGCAGCATCGCCTCGATCTCCGGCGCGGTGAAGCGCGTGCCGCCCTCGAAGACGCGGCCCGCCAGATGCAGGAGCAAGGTCGGGTTGGGGGTGGCGTAGCGCTTGTCGCCGGCGAGGAAGCTCAGTATGCCGGATGAATCGACGTCGCCCGCGCCGATGGTCGTGAGCTTGGGCTTCAAGACGTAGCGGATGCTGTCGTAGAAGCTCATCGCGGTGCCTGTCGGGCCGCCGGTCGAGGTGACGAGCATGCAGATCTCCTCGTGCGGGGATTCGATCATGAGCGCCTTTATCTTGCCGAGAATCCGCTCCGAGGTCGCATAATTCACCGTACCCAGGTATTCGACGACGCGATCCACCGAGGGCTCGAGGAATCGCGCTTCCCTTTTCAATATCTTTTTTCCCAAGCTCGCAACTTTCTCAGCCTTTGCAGTAGATAACATGAGCTAATTGTAGTCTGTAGATACGATGAAGCAAGCTCAACAGTACATCGGCGGATTATCAATCAGAATTCATGGAGCTTTTCGCGGAAATCCTTGATGCGGCCATCCTTGCCTATCTCGATCCCCTCCTTCTTATAGAGCGCCATGCGCTTTGTGCGGTATTCTTCGCTCACCCAGATGCGGCCGTCGCTGTAGACAATCCGATGAAAAGGAACCTTCTTCTCTCCCGCTTCCCATGCCTTCCCTAATATGCCGGTGATTGCTCGCGCAGCCATTCCCCCGCCACCCGCGGCCTTCGCTATCGCACCATAGGTCGAGACGTGGCCTGCTGGTATCGAGAGCGCGAGCTTAACCGCTCGCTCGCTGAAGGACATACGAGCGGCCTTGTGGGTCTTATCAGTCTTGTCTTCCCGTTCAGGAAAGAGGGTCATGGATGCATTCTAGCTGATTTCTAAAATATTCGCAGACGCTAGGCAGTGTTCCTCGAAAGAGTAGACTTTCCGAGCATTTTTCGTTACTGTCGCCTGAGACGAACCAAACCAGACAGGTGCGACCATGAAAATCCTAGTTCCTATCTCGATCTAATCGTCAGTTCCGGCCGGCGGTGTCGTTGCACCATAATCCTCAAAATAATAATACTTTCCATTGGTCGTGTTTGACCAACTCTTCAAGGCGGGAGCGACACCGTATATCGTAGCCGGCCCACCCGCATAGTTGGTTTTCGAAGTTGGTGAGAGCGGATTTGTCACCAATTGAACAGTGCTCCATTGATTATCTAGCGATAAAATATATGACATTTCTTGAGCAATGTTAGTCACTACCTTCCCCTCAGAATCTGAGAAAGCGGAGCTATTTTCCGAGACCTGCAATTCATGAGCAATGGTTGAATTAACATCGTTTATATATCCAATAGAAGAAGTATAGTACGGGCAGTAACCGTTTTGAGAAACATTGAAATAACTTCTGGAAGCAGAAGGCACTGTCGGAACAACATGGATGGAACAGGGGGTCATATTAATTTCCTCTGGTCCGATGTGATTGGTAACCGTAGCCATCGGACATGAAACGAGCCACGTACTCCCGTTTTGATTACTCTGCCCATTGGATAATTCACTTGCTATTACGCAAGTAGTTGTACCTAATGAATTTGAGTCGATCAATTGCTGTCCTGCTGCAACCGTTCCATTGAGCACAGATCCAACGGTTAAGACCTCCCAGTACGCTGTAATCGGAATTGGCTTTGGATTAATCCCCGTACCTGTCCGTAAAAACATAGTGTATGTTTCCACGTTAGGAGTTTGTGCGACATTTAATGTCGTGTTGTTGTTTTCATATGCTTTTTGCATAACGAGGTTTTCTTGATTAGTAAGTATGCTGCCAGAATAACTCCCATCTATACATAATTCACTATTTACATCACACAGCACTGATCCTATCGGAGGGCCCGCGTTACAACTCTGATTGGCGGTAACATTGAGAGAAACGTAATACGGATAGCCGCTAAAAGTGCAGTTGGCTGGAGTCAACGTGCTATTAGTGGTACTCGCAACTACTGGCAAATTGGAATTATTTACTCCGTTTATTCCATTTTGGAGCTCAGCCGCAGCTTGCGTAAAATTGTTGGTCAATTCAATTACTGCTGAATTCCACGAGTAACCCTGTGATGTAATAGAAACGACGCCTGAGCCGCTCAATTGGGTATTTTCCAAATTCCCCCCGTATATATGAGCTCTCGCCGGTAGAATAGGAAATCGTATGAAGCTAAGGACCGCGCTGGGGCAAATATTGTTATTAGGTACAAAATAAGAATTTGCAAGCTTTGTTTTTATATTAGTACTACCAAAAAAATTAGATACTGACGTTGAACTGGTAAATGAAAATACTTTGTCTGGTATCGTCTGATCAGTTGTATCTAAAATAAGACGACTGCATGGGAACGCCAGCGCTTTAGCGGCAGCAGCTGCTTGCGCAAAAGGAGCGGCTGATGCAACTGGTGACGTGGATTGGAGCCCGGGAACGAGTGACAGCAGAAGTCCCGCAATGAAACCGATAAGTTGCTGCAACATATATCCCAACGCCATTGCTGGATACTATACCATACTGTATTGAGATCACTGTAGCAGCCGCGTATTCGGGTCTGTCCGATACAAACGCCTCCGGGCGGCCCGATTTGAGCCAGAACCCTGGTCCGCCAGGATGGACTTGCCCGTTTAGCCTAGTTTGAGATCTTCAAAACAGCGCAACTTGAGTGCATCAAAAAGTGACAAAGTGACGCGAGAATGACTCGAGATTACTTATTATCAAGCAATATGGCCATCGCTTTTACGCTATATGCAGTGGACCCCCTTCCTCAGACACCAACCTTGTATGAGGAAATGGTAGCAGAA
>VFSW01003620.1_pt1 | contig 23142 bp, 22 predicted proteins | sample 5358111 | NCBI WGS metagenome assembly VFSW01 (sample SAMN11554181, study PRJNA540505) | mine drainage metagenome | isolation source: sediment from site ElyBrook_90M | place: USA: Ely Copper Mine, Vershire, VT | collected 2017
AATGAACTAAGATGTTTCGGCAACCCTATGAAATTCGGTTACGGAATCGCTGCCGGATGCCGGTTCGCAAGGCCGGGCGCCGGTCAAGTGTCGCTCGCGGGAGGTTTTGGTTTCGGTTTTGCGGATTTGGGGTCAAGTCCATTCATCACGCACCCGGCGCCGGCGAACGCCATAAAACCCGTCAGTGGAGTCCACCAGTAGTGAGCGCCCTTGAAGAGAAATACCGTCCAGACGGAGAACACCGGCAGGAGAATCAGGCCCAAAGCAAAGTCACTCCAGTTATAGACGGCGAAGCGGGACGCCCGTTCGCCCTTTCCGTACAGACGTCGTATTGTCTGCGTCGTGTGCGTTCTGACAAGCGAGGCGGCTTCGTCCGACGCGTCGAGTAGTTTCAGAATCTCCAGGTCCGCTTTAAGGCGCGTGCGCGAGGGCGGGATGAGGCCCCGAGTCTGAATAATCGATACGATTGCGCCGACGGCAACCGCTAACCCTTTGGAGATTTACTCCCAGTCGAGATGCGCCCAGTAGCCCATGCTTTGTGTCCCTTCCGGTTGTGAAAGCCAGCATAAAGCCGGGGCGTGTCTGAACGCAACAACATCGCTGCTTCCCACTGGCAACGTTCGTTTTCCGCGGCGGATGCCGCCGCAAAACCCGCGTTTGCGGTTCGCCCTCGACTCGTGTTTGACACGCAGTGCCCTTTCAAGGGAAAATGATAGTTTCGTTTCAAGCGGGAGTAACTCAGCTGGTAGAGTGCGACCTTGCCAAGGTCGATGTCGCGGGTTCGAATCCCGTCTCCCGCTCCAATCACCATCTCAAACAGCGTTCACAACCTGAGAAAGCCGGACTCCGTGGAACCTGTCGCATCCGCCCGTGAGATCGTTGCCGCAGCCATGCGCGAGTTTGGCTCTTCCCTGATTGTTCTCAGTAGTTTCCAGCGCGAAGACGTCATCGTTACCGACCTGGTTTTGAGCGCGTCTCCCTCGACGCGCGTGCTGACGCTCGATACCGGCCGGGTTCCAGAAGCGACGCACCGGATCGTCGCGGAGGTGGAACGCCGCTATGCGATCGCCGTGGAACGGATCGTGCCCGATCCGGCGGAAGTGGACGCTATGGTGGCCCTCCATGGGATCGACCTGTTCCGGGACAGCGTACCCGATCGGATGCTTTGCTGCGATATCCGCAAGTCGCGGCCTCTGGCGCGCGGGTTGAGCGGCGTGGCTGCGTACTTTACGGGACTGCGAAGGGCTCAGGCGAAATCGCGCGCCTCAATCGAGGTCTTCGACCGTTCCGCCGCATCGGTAAAAATCAGTCCGCTGGCCGATTGGACAACGGAAGACGTGCTTCGCTACACCCGCGAGCGCGGGCTTCCGGAACATGCGCTCTATGCCGCGGGGTACACGAGCATCGGGTGCGACCCGTGCACGCGTCCCATCGTGGCGGGCGAGGACGAGCGCGCGGGACGCTGGTGGTGGGAGTCGCCCGAAGCGGTCAAAGAGTGCGGCCTGCATTTCAGCGCGGATGGACGCGCCGAGCGCACGGTGGACGTGTTACTGCGCGAGGTGCTTGCGGCTCAGGCAGGAGCGCCGGCGCAATCCGCATGAAACACGAGGGCTTTACCGTCTGGTTCACCGGCATGTCCGGGGCCGGCAAGAGCACTCTGTCCGAGCGGCTGATGGCGCGCCTGCGGGAAGGCAACGCCCGGGCAGAGCTGCTGGACGGCGATATTGTGCGCACGAATCTGTCGCAGGGCCTCGGTTTCAGCAAAGAGGACCGCGATACGAATATCCGGCGAATCGGTTTTGTGAGCGAACTGCTGTCGCGCAATGGCGTGATTGCGGTGGTGGCCGCGATTTCCCCCTATCGCGAGACACGCGACGAGGTGAAGCGCAGGATCCCGAATTTCGTCGAAGTGTTCGTCGATTGCCCGCTCGATGTGCTGATCGAACGCGACCTGAAGGGGCTCTATAAGCGGGCGCTTGCAGGCGAGATGGAACATTTCACGGGGATTTCCGATCCCTACGAGCCGCCCACGGACTCTGGCATCGTGGTGCACTCGGAGCGCGAATCGATCGAAGAAAGCCTGGACAAGATCTGGGCGGAACTGGAGCGGCGGGGTCTGGTGCGCGGCGAATGATCGACCTGCACAGCCATACGGACCGCTCGGACGGCACGTTCACGCCGGATGAACTGGTTGCCGAGGCGGTGCGGGTAGGCCTGAAGGCGCTCGCGATCACGGATCACGATACGTTTGCTGGGTACGATGCGGCGGTCGGACCGGCGGCGCTGGCGGGGCTGGAACTGATTTGCGGGATTGAGCTGTCGACGCGGTATCAGGGCGGGTCCGTGCACCTGCTGGGCTATTTTCCGGTGACGCCGCCGTCGGAAGAGTTGCGGGCGTGGCTGCGTTTCATTCTGGAGATGCGGCGGGACCGGAATCTCCGGCTGATTTCGAAGCTGCAATCGCTTGGGGTCGATATCACGCTAAGCGAGGTGGAGACTATGGGGCGGACGCTTACGGGCCGTCCGCATTTCGCGCGCGTGCTGGTGGATAAGGGCTACGCGAAGGATATTCAGAACGCCTTCGATCTGTATCTGGACGAATCGGCCAAAGGCTTTGTGCACCGGCAGGAGGTTCCGATGGAGGAGGCGCTGGAGCGCATTCTCGGTTCGGGCGGCGTGCCTTCGCTCGCGCATCCGGTGCGGGTGGCGAAGAATAACTGGGAGAAGCTGGCGGGTTACGTGGAGGATCTGGCCGGGCTCGGGATGCGGGCGGTTGAGGTTTACCACAGCGACCATAGTCCGGAGAATGTGTCGTATTACGCTTCGCTCGCAGAGCGGTTTCATCTGGGCGCGACCGGGGGATCGGACTTTCACGGCGCGAACAAGCCGCTGATTTCGCTGGGCACGGGGAAGCGGAACAATCTGCATGTGCCCGATGCGCTGGTGGACGGTCTGAAAGAACTGGCCGCGCGGGCGTAGGCCGGAGGGCTGGTGGGCACGGGCAGATTCGAACTGCCGACCTGCCGCTTAGGAGGCGACCGCTCTATCCAACTGAGCTACGTGCCCGATCCAGAACTATTGTAGCGTCGCAATCCCTTCGCGCCGATGTCTTTGCGGTATTGCATGCCGTCGAAGTGAATTTTGTCGACGGCGGCGTAGGCGGCTTTCATGCTGGTTGCGAGGTCGGGGCCGGATGCGGTGACGCCAAGGACGCGGCCGCCGGCGGTTACGAGATCGGCGCCGTGGCGTTTGGTGCCTGCATGAAAGACGACCGCCTTTTCCACGGATTCGATGCCGGAAATGGGGTCGCCGGAGCGGACGGCGCCGGGATAGCCTTCCGCGGCCATCACGACGCAAGTGGCCGGGCCGGGTGACCAGTCGAGGGTGCTTCCATCGAGGGAACCTCGGGCCGCCGCCATCAGGACCTCGCCCCAGTCGCTCTGGAGGCGCATCATCAGGGGCTGGGTTTCCGGATCTCCGAGGCGCACGTTGAACTCAAGAACGCTCGGCCCGGACGGCGTCATCATGAGGCCCGCGTAGAGGAAACCGGTGTATGCGGTGGCGCGAACCACCGGTTCGACGATCGTATCCATGATGAGGGCGCGCTGGGCGTCCGTGAGGATACGGGAATCGGAGTAAGCGCCCATGCCGCCGGTGTTGGGGCCGAGGTCTCCATCGAAGATGCGTTTGTGATCCTGCGAGGGTTCGAGGGGCACGGCCCGTTTGCCATCGCAGAGGACGATGAAGCTGACTTCTTCGCCTTCGAGGAACTCCTCGATCACCATGGGGAAGGGCAGGGCGGCGAGCGCTTCATCCACTTCAGCGCGATTGCGGGCGATAACGACGCCTTTTCCGGCAGCCAGGCCGTCCGTTTTGAGCACCACGGGATAACGGAAATCGGCGGGGACTTCAGCCGCGCTGGAGACAGTCTGGAAACCCGCTGTGGGAATGCCCAGTTTCCGCATGAAGCGCTTGGAGTGGATCTTGCTGCCTTCGAGGGCGGCGTTTTGAGCTGTGGGGCCGACGATAGCCATCCCCCGGGCGCGAAAACGATCGACGACTCCCGCTACGAGGGGGAGTTCGGGTCCGACGACGGTGAGGTCAATCGCGAGATGTTCTGCTAATTCGACATAATCCGGCGTGGAATGACATTCGGCGAGGGCGGCGATGCCGGGGTTGCCCGGGACTGCGTAAACGACCTTCACCGATGGAGAACGGCTCAGTTTCCACGCGAGGGCATGTTCCCGCCCCCCACCGCCAATGACCAGTGTTTTCACAGCTTACAATGGTACCAATGGTCTCAAAGTGAGCAACGCCCTGGCATACGACGTGGTGGTTGTGGGCGGCGGACACGCCGGCTGCGAGGCTGCGCGCGCCTGCGCCCGTCTGGGCATGCGGACGGCAATGATTACGATGAACGCCGATCTGATTGCGCAGATGTCGTGCAATCCGGCCATAGGGGGGATTGCAAAGGGGCATCTGGTTCGGGAGATCGATGCCTTGGGCGGGGCTATGGGCGAGGTGACGGATGCCGTGGGGATCCAGTTCCGGTTGCTCAATACCAGCCGCGGCCCGGCGGTGTGGTCTCCGCGCGCGCAATGCGACAAGAAGCAGTATCGCGTGCGCATGAAAGAGGTTCTGGAGCGGGAACCGAATCTGCACATCAAGCAGGCCGAGGTGGGCGCGCTCATTATCGAAGATGCCCGGGTGCGCGGCGTGCATCTGGTGGACGGCCGGAAGATTCGCTGCGAGGCCGTAATCATTACGACTGGCACATTTCTGAACGGATTGGCCCATATCGGGGAGCAGCGGTTCAGTTGCGGCAGGAGTGGCGAAGCGCCGTCCGAGGTGCTTGCCGACCAGGTGCGGGGTCTCGGGCTGGGGTGGAAGCGATTGAAGACCGGGACGCCTCCGCGTCTGGATGCCCGGTCCATCGACTTTTCGAAATTCGAGCCGCAGTTCGGGGATGCGGTTCCCGTACCGTTTTCATTTCTCACGGAAAAGATCGACAGGCCGCAGATCCAGTGTTATCTGGCGCGCACCACGGCTGAGACGAAGCGGATTATGCTCGACAGCGTGGCGCGGTCTCCGCTGTACAGCGGCCAGATTGAGGGCGTCGGGCCGCGGTATTGCCCGTCGATCGAGGATAAGTTCGTTAAGTTCCCCGACAAGGAGTCTCACCAGCTTTTTTTGGAGCCGGAAGGGCTGGATACGAACGAGATCTACGTGAATGGCATGTCCACGAGCATGCCGATCGATGTGCAGGCGGCGGTGATCGCGTCGATCCCCGGGCTGGAGCATGCCGAGATGATCCGGCCGGGTTATGCGATTGAATACGATGCCGTGGACGCCCGGGAGCTGGATCACCGGCTGGAGGTGAAGAAGCTTCCCGGACTGTTCCTGGCAGGCCAGATTAACGGCACTTCCGGCTATGAGGAGGCTGCGGGACAGGGTCTGATGGCCGGGATTAATGCGGCGCGGACCATCCGGGGTGAGGCGGCGGTCATTATTCCGCGGAACGAGGGCTATATCGGGATCATGATCGACGATCTGATCACGAAGGGCGCGGATGAGCCGTACCGGATGTTCACGTCGCGGGCGGAGTTCCGTCTGCACCTCAGGATCGATAACGCGGATGAGCGGCTTACCCCGCTGGCCGAGGAGATTGGGCTGGCCTCGGGGGAGCGGCGGGAGTTTTTCGCGCGGAAGAGAGAGCAGACGTCGCGCTTGCTGCATGCGCTGAACGCGAGCCCGAAGGCGGCCTGGTTGCGGCGGCCTGAAGTGAAAATTGAGGAATTGCTGCCGTGGATCGTTGAGACGATGGGCGGTCCGGTGGAGCGCGGCGTATTGATGACGGTGGAGACGGAGACGAAGTATGAAGGTTACATCGACCAGCAGCGGCGGCAGATCGACCGGATGCTGGGTTCGGATGCGAGGGCGATTCCGGCAGGGATGGAGTTTGGCCGGATTCCGGGTCTCTCGCGGGAGGTTGGGGAGCGGTTGACTCGGGTGCGGCCCGCAACTTTGGGCCAGGCGGCCCGGATTCCGGGTGTCACGGCCGCGGCTGTGGCGATTCTGGATGTTTATCTGAGTGTTTCACGTGAAACATGCTAGATTGAGGCTTTGACGAAACGCCAGTCGCACGGAGCGGCCGGCACCCGGTAACGCGGAAAATCATTGGCCCGAATCATAGCTATCACCAATCAAAAAGGCGGCGTCGGGAAAACGACCACTGCCATCAATCTTGCGGCGGCGCTCGCTGTCAGCGAGGTGCGAGTACTCCTCATCGACTGCGATCCTCAGGGCAACACCACGAGCGGCCTGGGAATACAGAAAATCGAGGGCATGGCCACCACCTACGATGTCCTGGTGGATGGCAAAGACATTCGCTCCGCCATCCAGCGCACCGAAATGGAGGGGCTTGACCTCCTGCCCGCGGATAAGAACCTCATCGGCGTCAACGTCGAACTGGTTCATGCCGACGACCGGCAATCCATCCTGCGCCGGCAGCTGGCCAGCGTCCGAAAGGACTATCAATACGTTCTGATCGATTGCCCGCCCGCCCTCGATCTATTGACCCTCAATGCCCTGATGGCCGCGGACTCGGTGCTGGTTCCCATCCAGTGCGAGTTTTTCGCCCTCGAGGGCGTTTCGGGCCTGATGGATACGATCGACCGTGTCCGGGACTCGTTCGGGCACCCCCTGCAGATCGAGGGCATCCTGCTCACGATGTACGACGAGCGGACGAACCTGACCCGCCAGGTAGCGGCGGACCTGCGGGAATTCTTCGCGGATGAGGTCTTCCGGACCGTCATTCCACGGAGCATCCGGCTGGCGGAGGCGCCCAGCCACGGAAAGCCCATCCTGCTCTACGATCCCGGTTCCAAAGGATCGGAAGCCTATATCCAGCTCGCAAAAGAGATTCTTACCAATGAACAAAAACGACACGCGAAAAGCGCTGGGTAAGGGGCTGCATGCCCTCCTGCCGACCCGGAATACCCCTTCTATTACCACCGCCGGCCCGATGGCCCCGGCCCGCGAAGCCATTCCGGCGACGGAGGGGAGCGTCTCGCGCCTCCCGCTGGAACACATCACGCCCAACCCCGATCAGCCACGGCGCGAGTTCGACGCCGCGGCCCTGATCGAACTCACGCAGTCGATTGAACGAGACGGGATTCTCCAGCCCATCATCGTGCGCAAGACTGCGGTAAACGCGTATCAGATCATCGCCGGGGAACGCCGGTGGCGAGCGGCGAAATCCGCGGGCCTGAAGGATATACCCGTGATTGTCATGACCGCGGACGATCAACAGGCGCTTGAGATCGCGCTTGTCGAGAATATCCAGCGTGAGGACCTCAATCCGATCGAGCTCGCCGTCACCTTCCACCGTATGGCGACCGAACTGGGGATGAGTCACGATCAGATCGGGCACCGGACGGGGAAAGAACGCGCCACGATCACGAATTCCGTGCGGCTGCTGCAATTACCCGTGGATCTTCAGGAACTGATTGCCGCCAAACGGCTGACAGCCGGTCACGCGAGGGCTCTGCTCAAATTCGAAGACGAGCAGATGCAGCGGCAGATCGCCGGACGCTGCATTGCCGAAGGCTGGTCGGTGCGTCAGATCGAAGATTTCACGCGCCCCAAAACCACGCCCCGGCACACGCTCGCCCCGCCCGATAGCCCTGTGGATCCCAACGTCAAATTCGCTCTGGCCGAACTCGAGCGCGTTCTTGGGACGAAAATCCGCATCGTGGAAGGCGGGAAGGGCAAGGGACGCATTGAAATTGAGTATTATTCACCCGACGATCTCAGCCGCATCTACGACCTGATCGTCCCTTCTCACGAGTAACTATACAAGTAGTTTCAGTATATCCGCAAGCTCTTTCCTGATATCGGAGAGCGGATCGACCGCTCGAACCGGCTCCTGCCAGGCGACAGGGGCTCCCGTCCCCTTTCCGGTCTTGAGCGCCTGCCGGGCGCCCTCTATCGTAAATTTCTCCTCGTACAGCAGATGCTTGATGTCGAAGAGCATCTGCACGTCCTTGCGCCGAAACATCCGCTGACCGCTGCTCGATTTCTTCGGCGACAGTCCCGGAAACTCCGATTCCCAGTACCGCAGCACATGCGGTTCGACGCCCACAAGCTGGCTCACCTCGCCAATTCGAAAGAAAAGCTTGTACGGAATCGGGGGAGTCGCGTCACTCATCCTGCAATAGCCATCGTATATCCAGAGCCGCTCCGCCTGAAAACCCCCTGAACCCGGCATAACCTATATTGGGTATCAGGCATCCAATGAATATGAACATGAAAACTTCCAATCCCGTCTTCGCGGGGAACACCTACACCGTCAACGGGGTGGCGGCCGGGTACGGACCCACCATGACCATCGCGGGGACGGTGAACAAGGCCGGAATCCTCATGCTCTGCGTTCTGGCGACGGCGATGTGGACCTGGAACCAGTTCTTCACCAACGGACCCGCAGCGGTCGGTGGCTATATTGCGATTGGCGCGTTCGGCGGCTTCATCGCCGCCATGGTCACCATTTTCAAGAAGGAATGGTCCCCCGTCACGGCGCCGATTTACGCGCTCCTCGAAGGTTTGTTCCTGGGCGCGTTGTCGGCGATGCTCGAAGTGCGGTTCCACGGTATTGCCATCGAAGCCGTAGCGCTGACCTTCGGGACCTGCTTCGGGATGCTCCTCGCATACCGTTCCGGCCTGATACGGCCCACCCAGCGATTCATGCTGGGAATCGTGGCGGCAACCGGCGGCATCGCCATCGTGTATTTCGCCAGCATCGTTCTGAGCCTTTTTCACGTTCAGATTCCGGGAATCTTCGGAAGCGGCCCGATCGGCATTCTGTTCAGTCTGGTGGTAGTCGTGGTTGCCGCGCTCAATTTGATTCTGGATTTCAACGTGATTGAAGAGGGCGCCCACCGGGGAGCGCCCAAATACATGGAGTGGTACAGCGCCTTCGGCCTCATGGTGACGCTCGTGTGGCTCTATCTGGAGATGATCCGCCTGCTCTCGAAGCTGCGCGAAGAGAGATAGGAGCGGCCGCGACCGCCGCCGCCGCTCCCCCTTCCGGCCTACGGATTCGCTTCCAGACTCTTCTCCAGCCGGTCGAGAGTCCGCATCGCCGTAAGACACTGGGCCACGCTCGCGTTGGGCTCGCGGCCCTCCCGGATCGCGGCGAAGAATTCCCGGTCCTGCAACTCGATCCCGTTCATGGACACGTCCACTTTCGACAGGTCGATCGGGTTCTGTTCGCCATCCACCAGATCGTCGTAACGGGCAATGTACGTTCCGTTATCGCAGATATACCGGAAAAACGTACCCAGCGGCCCCTTGTTGTTGAACGACAGGGCCAGTGTGCAGATCGCGCCCGACGGCGTCTTGAGCTGAACGCTCATGTCCATGGCAATCTTCAGTTCCGGGTGCATCGGACCCTGCAACGCATTCGCGCGATGCGCAATTTCGCCGGTCTGGTACTGAAACAGATCGACTGTGTGACACGCATGGTGCCACAGAAGATGGTCCGTCCAGCTGCGGGGCTTGCCGGCGGCGTTCATGTTGGTCCGGCGGAAGAAGAACGTCTGTACGTCCATCGCCTGGATCTTCAGCTCGCCGGACAAAATGCGCTTCCGTATCCACTGGTGGCTCGGATTGAAGCGGCGGGTATGGCCTCCCATGGCGATCAACCCCGTTTCCTTCTGCACGCGCACCAGCCGCTCGGAATCCTTCAGATTATCGGCAATCGGAATTTCGATCATCACATGCTTGCCCGCGCGCATGCACTGCTCGCCCTGATCGGCGTGCATCTGAGTCGGAGTCGTCAGAATCGACGCCACGACGCCAGGCTGCGCCAGGCTTTCGGAAAGATGCGTGGTCCAGTGCGGAATGCCGAACTTCCTCGCCACCTCTTCCGTGGCGGACAGGTTTCCGCCGGCCAGAGACACCACTTCGATACCGTCGATCTTCGAGATGGCCTCCAAATGCTTCACGCCGAACGCACCTTGTCCGGCGACACATATCTTCATCGTCTTCCCTCGAATGGATTCATCTTCACAGGCACTCCATCTGAGCATGACACGCCGGGTTATAGTTTCCAAGTCCGGCTACGGGCACGGACAAACTGCGATCCCGCGCCGCCGTGAGAAGATAAGCCATGCCGCAGAATCCGGCCCTCCTCTTACGGCAGACGATCGACCGTGAACTGCCGTGGCTTCGGGCTCTCTCCGAACAAGACGCCGCAAAAGCGCCGCTGAAGCCAGGAGCATGGACGCGGAAGCAGGAACTCGGCCATCTGATCGATTCTGCCGCGAACAACCACCTCCGCTTCGTGCTGGCATCGGTGGACGGCGAATTTCGCGGACTGGGATACGCTCAGGACAAGTGGGTCGAGGCGCATGGATACAACGATCTTCCTTGGCAGGACATCGTCGAGCTCTGGTACCGATACAATCTGCTCCTCGCGCACCTCATCGAACGGATCCCGGAGGAACGCATGGGCAACCGCTGCGTCATCGGATGGGGTGTCAACACGCTCGGTTTCGTCATCGAAGACTATGTTCTGCACATGCGGCATCACATCGATCACACCCTGTCAAGGAGCGTCGTGACGCCCTATCCCGCAGCCGCCTCGACCGTTCCGGCGACAGACCTGTGATCTATTGTTTCAGACATGCGGATGGCATATTACAACCGGATTTAACGGGCAAATTCTGTGTTAGACTCGTGCTGTTCGCAGAGGCGCGGTCGATTGAAGAACCGCCATCCTGTAGTTAAAAACCCGGGACAGTCTGACTGAGGCTCAAGCCTCGAAACTGAAGCCCTGTAGCTTCCGGAGGAGAAGTTTGTCGTTGTGAACGCCGATCATCGCAGTCCCTGGGACCTAATCAAAGAACAACTCCGGAATACTCTGAGCGCCGAGAGCTTCGAAAACTGGATTGTACGAACGAAGTTTGCCGGAATCGAAGGCAAGATCATGCTGGTCACCGCTCCGGACCGGCAAACCGCAGCCTTCCTGGCCGAGGAGTATGGACCGCGTATCGACGTTCTGGCGGCCTCTTTGGGCCTTGGAGTCGAACGGGTTCAATGCAGCGCCGAATCTTCCAACCGGACTCCGGGACTACCGGGATCGGCCGGCGACACACAGAACGAAATCGAATCGCCGATTACGCTGAACCCGCATTTTACGTTCGATTCTTTCGTGGTTGGAGCCTGCAATCAGTTCGCCCATGCGGCGGCACAGTCGGTCGCCATGAACCCTTCCCGAAGTTACAATCCGCTGTTCATCTACGGCGGCGTGGGGATGGGCAAAACACATCTGATGCACGCCATCGGGCGGGCGCTGATGGCGCGCGGCAGGATGCGGATTATCTACACGACGAGCGAACGTTTCACCAACGAAGTGGTCACCGGGATCAAACACGAACGGATGCCGCAACTGCGGGCCCGGTACCGCACCGCGGACGTGCTGCTGATCGACGATATTCAGTCGCTCGGAACGAAGGAACGAACGCAGGAAGAGTTTTTTCACACCTTCAACGAACTGCATGACGCGCAAAAACAGATCGTGATCTCCAGCGACTGCCCGCCGAAGGAAATCACGGGTCTGGTGGAGCGCCTGCGATCCCGCTTCGAATGGGGTCTGATGGCCGACATCCAGCCTCCCGATCTTGAGACAAAAATGGCGATTCTCGAGAAGAAGGCCGAGGCCGTTGGCATCGTCCTGCCACCGGAAGTCTGCACCTACATCGCACAGAAGACGAAATCGAACGTGAGGGAACTGGAGGGCGCTCTCGTGAAGCTGACCGCGTATTCCTCATTAACCCAGACCGCCATTACCATCGCCATGGCGCAGCAGGTGCTCAAAGACCTGCTGCAGAAGCAGGACCGCAGGATCACGATCGACTCCATCCAGAAAGCGGTTGCGGAGCGGTTCGCCATCAAGCCCGTTCAGTTGAAGGAAAAGAGCAATCGCAAGGAAATCGTATTGCCGCGGCAAGTCGCCATGTACCTGGTCAAAGAGTTGACCCAGGCGTCTCTGCCGGAGATCGGACGGGCGTTCGGTGGCAAACATCACACCACCGTCATCCACTCGATCAACAAAATCGACGGCGCGCGCGCGAACGATCCCGACCTCAACAAGTTGATCCACAGCCTGATCGATTCATTCCAGTGAACTTATCCAGTTTTCAACAGAGGCCTGTCCGCAAAACCTGTGGGCTTCTGTTTAAAAAGCGTTACACCGGCGGACGTTCGACATTTCCCCACCCCTCTTCCCACCGGAACGCCGGTGATAAATAGCGGAAAGTTCTAATTTTTTGTATAATTTAGGGAGTCTTCCACTTTTCGACAGACACTATAACTACGGTTCTATAGACGTATTTATTTCGAACGTCAGAAGAAGAGAGGAATCGGAGCCAAATCCATCTGGACCCCGGCTACTGGAAACTGGAAACTGGAGCAAACCAAAATGGAGTTCACTGTCAGTAAGGCCGACCTGGTCCGCGAACTGAGTTTGTCGCAGGGCGTAGTTGAGAAAAAGACCACCATCCCGATCCTCTCGAATGTGCTCCTCGAAGCCCGGGAAGACCGGCTTTTCCTGACGGCCACGGATCTGGAGCTGGGGCTGCGGACTTCATGTCCGGCGAGAGTGAAAAAAGAGGGCTCGGGCACCATTCCGGCGCGAAGACTGCTCGACTACGTACGGCTCCTGCCGGACGCCGATATCACCGTCAGGTTCGCGGAAAACAATTGGGCGAATTTCACGTGCGGCCGGTCGAGAACGCGGATCGCCGGCATGAGCCGTGAGAGTTTTCCCGAGCTGCCCGTCATGCCGGAAACGATTGCGGAGATTCCGGTGAAGCAACTGGCGGCCATGATCGCCCGGACAATGTTCGCGATCTCGATGGAGGAAAGCCGGTTCACGCTGAACGGAGCGCTGTTGCTGCTGGATGACAAGACGCTGACGATGGTGGCGACCGACGGACATCGCCTGGCTTACGTACAAAGGCCGGCTCATCTCGACGGAGCCGCAACTGCGGTTACAGCGGTGGCTTACAGAGCGCTTGTACCGCGCAAGGCGATGGCGGAAATCGTGAAGCTGTCCGACGATGCCGCGCCCGACGCCACGGTACGGTTTGGCGGCGACGACAATCACCTGTTTTTCCAGTTCGGGCCACGTCTGCTGATTACGCGCAAACTGACCGGTAATTTCCCCGACTATGAGCGTGTGCTGCCACAGGACAACACGCACATAGCGAAACTCGCGAAGGACGAAATCAAGAGCGCGATCGAGCGCGTGGCCCAGTTTGCCGACGAACGGTCCCGCGCGATCAGAGTGCAGTTCACGGCGGGTGAAGTGAAGGTGTTTTCCTCGGCGCTCGAAACCGGCGAGTCCGAAGAGAGCATCCCCGGCGAGTATTCCGGACCGGATCTGGAGATCGGCTTCAATGCCCAATATCTGCTCGATTTTCTGCGGGCCGTGCCGCAGGATCAGGTAGCCTTCGGTTTGAAAGATCAGAAGAGCGCGGGCGAACTGCAACCCCTGGGCGGCGACGACCGGGAGCAGTACCGATACGTAATCATGCCGATGCGAATTTGAAGTCCGGTGAACGAACATATTTTTTATGGCAAATGAAGTTTTGACGTCAACTCCCGACGTCTACGATTCCTCGTCGATCAAAGTGCTGGAGGGGCTCGAAGCCGTCAGGCTCAGACCCGCCATGTACATAGGGTCGACGAGTGAAGCGGGTCTGCACCATCTGGTGTACGAAGTCGTCGATAACTCGGTCGACGAAGCGCTGGCGGGGCACTGCACCGAAATTAATGTGACGATTCACATAGACGACTCTGTCACGGTCGTCGATAACGGACGCGGCATTCCGGTGGATATGCACGAGGAAGGCGTATCGGCGGCCGAGGTCGTGATGACGAAGCTCCATGCCGGCGGCAAGTTCGACTCGAACAGCTACAAGGTTTCCGGCGGATTGCACGGTGTGGGCGTCAGTTGCGTGAACGCGCTGTCGGAGAAGCTCCATCTGGAAATCTGGCGTCCGTCGAAGGAATCCGGGTCGTCATCGCTCACCTGGGAGCAGGATTACGAACGGGGCGCCCCGAAGGGTCCTTTGACCGCGACGGGAAAAGCGGGACGAAAGCACGGAACCAGGATCACTTTCCTGCCGGACCCCACCATCATGGTGGCGACGAAGTTCAACTTCGACACTCTTGCCCAGCGTCTGCGCGAACTCGCGTTCCTGAACAAGGGACTCAAGATCACTCTGGTCGACGAGCGGGAAGACCCTTACAAGACCGCCGACTTTATCTACAACGGCGGGATCGCGGAGTTCATCAAGCATCTCAACCGCGGTAAAACGGTGCTGCACGACAGCCCCATCTATATCGAGGGAGAGCGGCCGGGGCCGAGCGGAACCGTCGGCATCGAGATCGCGCTGCAATATAACGACGGTTACGCGGAAACGCTGTTCAGCTTCGCCAATAACATCAATACGGTGGATGGCGGCACGCACCTGAGCGGATTCCGCGCGGCTCTCACGCGCACCATCAATTTCTACGGCCGGCAGGCGGGCCTGTTCAAGGACGCCAAGGACGAGAATCTCAGCGGCGACGACGTGCGTGAAGGATTGACGGCGGTGATCAGCGTGAAGGTCCCGCAACCGCAGTTCGAGGGACAGACCAAAGGGCGTCTGAACAGCGACATCACGGGCCAGGTCCAGCAGTTGATGAACGAGAAGCTGGGCGAGTTCTTCGAGAAAAATCCCAGTGTGATGAAGCGGATTGTCTCGAAGGCGATCGATGCGTCGCGCGCGCGGGAAGCGGCGCGCAAGGCGCGCGACCTGACGCGGCGCAAGGGAGTTCTCGATTCGGGCGGCTTGCCTGGCAAGCTCGCCGATTGCCAGGAACGCGACCCCGCGCGCTGCGAATTATTCCTGGTCGAGGGTGAGTCGGCGGGCGGAACCGCCAAGCAGGGGCGCGACCGGCGGTTTCAGGCGATTCTGCCGTTGAAGGGCAAGATTCTCAACGTGGAGAAGGCCCGGTACGACCGGATGCTCGGCCACGAGGAAATCCGGGCGCTGATCACGGCGATGGGCACGGGCATCGGCAAGGACGATTTCGATCCGGCGAAGCTCCGCTACCACAAAATCATCATCATGACGGACGCCGATGTCGACGGTTCGCACATCCGCACGCTGTTGTTGACGTTCTTCTTCCGGCACATGAAGGAGCTCATCGACAGGCAGCATGTCTACATCGCCCAGCCGCCGCTTTACCGGATCAAACGGGGCAAGAGCGAGAAGTACATCAAGAACGAGGCGGAGTTCACGCGCGAGATCATGCGGCGCGCGACCGAAAGTCTGATCGTCGAATATTCCGGCGACCCGGGTGGACGGCTCGAAACAGGGGAACTGCGGGCCTTCCTCATGCACCTGGACGAATTCCAGCAGATGTTCCACAAACTGGAGCGCCGCGTGCGCGAGTCGCGCGTGGTGGAGGTTTTGAGCAACGCGGAATTGAAGATCGACTCGAAGGCGGACTTCGGCGACCGGGCTAATCTCGACCTCCTGGCGGAAGAACTGCGAACGGCGGGCATTCCCGCCGAAGTTCAGGCGGACGAAGAACACTCGGCGTTTTTCGCGTTGTTCCACGATTCGACCAATGCCGAACGGCGGATCGGCGTGGATCTCTCGCATCAACCGGAATACCGGAAATTCCGCGTGCTGGCAAAGCAGATCTCGAAATTCAACCGGCCGCCGTTCACCGTCCTCAAGAACGAGAACCGCTACGTGAAGGAGAGCTGGCGCTATCTTCTGGAGCACGTGAAGATCGAGGGCAAACGCGATGCGTCCGTGCAGCGGTACAAGGGGCTGGGCGAAATGAATGCCGAGCAGCTGGCCGATACCACCATGGACCCCGACAAGCGCACACTCCTCGTCGTGCGTCTGGAGGACGTGGTGGCGACGGACCTGATCTTTACCACGCTGATGGGCGAAGACGTGGAAAGCCGGCGCCGGTTCATCGAAGAGAACGCGCTCGACGTCAAAAATCTGGACGTATAGCGGGCCTGTTTCGCGGAAGCCGGGACGCCCGGCTCACCAGGTATTTACAATTTGTAACGCGCGGCCCGTTTGCTCCGCCTAACCCGGTATGTTATCAATGGGTAAACGGCTGGAAGCATCCCTGTCGATTCTGAAAGTCCCTGGCGTTCTCAGCCCCTGCAGCCCATGCCTTCTTTAGCGCGGAAAGGAACCTCTGTGGAGTCCGGCAACCGGAAACTAATTCGCCCCTCATTCAACGAGTTCAAAGAGAAGAGCGACCCGCCCCGGAAAGCGGCGCCGGCGCAGAAACGCCAGGTGCCTCCGGATCAGACCAATGCGGAGAATTTCTATTACGTCAAGCAGATGCAGTCGAAAACGCCCATGGCGATCACGCTGAAGGACGGCGAGGTGCTGAAGGGCGTGATCGAGTGGTACGACCGCTCCTGTCTGAAACTCAATCGCGAAGGGGCGCCCAACCTGCTGCTCTACAAGAGCAATATCAAGTACATGTACAAAGACGAAGAAGCCTGACCGGGTTTTGGCGGCGCCCGGGTTCGCTCATGGGTCAACTCATGGGTCAACTCCGCCGTTGCGAGAGCCTGTATTCGCGGCGCGCGCCTGCGTTTTCGTAGCGGCGCTTTTCTTCTTCCGTTTCTGGAATCACCGGTGGAACGGGGACGCCGCGCCCATCCGCGTCAATCGCCACGAAGGTGAGGAAAGCGGATGAAACGTGTTGACGGGAGCCCCGGATCAGATCCTCCACCCACACTTTGACGCCGACTTCCATGGAAGTCCGGAACGCGCGGTTCACGCTGGAGCGGAGCCGCACCAGTTGTCCGATTTTGACGGGGTGGATGAAGTCCATGTGGTCCACCGAAGCGGTCACCACGACGTTGCGGCAATGCTTCATGGCGGCGATGGCGCCGGCGAGATCCACCAGATGCATGATCTTGCCGCCCAGAAGATTGCCGAGACCGTTGGCATCGTTGGGCAGTGCGAGTTCCGAGTATTCCGAAACCGAATCGGCCACGCGAAGTCCTTCCATGAAGCTCCTTTGAATTACGAACAGCCGTTTGGATTTTTGCCGCTGATTGGATTTTTGCCGCTGATAAGATACTCGGCGGCGTGGGCGCTCGCCTGGCGTTCCAGCGGTATGTGTGAAACGGCTCCGCCCGGTCTCAAATGCAGCGTTCCCACGGCAACCGGACGATGATTGCGCTCGACGGACCACGCGACTTCAATTGCGCCTTCGCGCTCCGATTTGACGAGGAAACGGTTGGCGTCCGCATCCGTTTGGGCCGCGCGCTCGCACGTGCCGCGCGCATAACCCGAATTGCAGCAACCGCGGAGTATCCCGGCCGGTATCGGGCTCCCGGCAGCGGCCGCGCATTCGCCGCCGGGGGACGCGCTCCCGCCGGCTGGCGATGCGGGCAGGAACAGCGGACAGGCCATGATTTGCGCTTCGACGCTATAGTAGCAAGTGCAAATGCCAACCAATCGTTTTGAAATGCTGCGCACGCTGGTGGAACAGAATCCGGCCGACGCCTTCAGCCGTTTCGGTCTCGCGATGGAGTACGTGAATTCCGGCGATCTGTTGAACGCCGTCGACGAGTTCATCAAGCTGCTGGACCACAATCCGAACTACGCGGCGGCGTATTTTCACGGCGGGCAGACACTGCAGAAACTGGGGCGCACGGACGAAGCCAAAGGGCTCTACCGGAAGGGAATCGAAGTCACCAGCGCGCACGGGGACGAACACACGTGCAGCGAATTGCAAGCCGCGCTCGACACGCTCGGCTGAGAGATGGTATTCCCGCCCGAAGAAACCCGGCTTTCGCCCGTGGCGCTCTAATGTAAAACCAGGAACCGCCGATATCTGTATATAGTGAAACTGCGATTCTTCATGACGCCTCCGGGTCGGGCGCCCGGCCTGAACGAACCCTGTCTTCACCTCCTCGAAACCAAACAATGGCAGGCGGGCTGCGCGCGACGCGGCTTCGAAGCATCCAACCAGACAGCGCGACGTTTCCTGTCGCAGGAATAAGGAGCACATGCAGAGCGCAACCCTGTTGCTTACCGAGTCGCTTTCGAAAACATCGGACCACATCGCCCGAAGCGCCGGAAATCTGGAAAGTATCGCGGGCGAACTGGAAAAGATACCGGAGGCCGGGGACCTGGCTGAGTTCTCAGTCCTGCTCCAGAGATGCCTGACAGCGCTCCGCGACGAAGCGGTGCGCCACAAAACCCAGCATTCGGCGATCCAGAGCGATCTGGCGCGAGCGGGCGAAAAGCCACACGGCTCCCTGACGGAAATCGATCCCGTGACTGGACTGCCGGGCGAAATCGCCGGCGCGAAGGCGGTCCGTGACGCCTGTGCGCGCGGCGACAGTTCTTTCGCAGTGGCTTTTGCCGCCGATCGCATGCAAACCCTGAACCTGAGGTATGGTTTCAAGGCGGGCGATGAGATCCTCCTTGTACTGGCGGAACGAATCAAACAGTCTCTGCAGCCAGGCGACTTGCTTTTCCGCTGGCGCGGGCCGTGTTTTCTGCTGCTGCTGAACAGAGCGATGCCAGAGTCCAGAGTTACGGTCGAACTGAACAAGACGCTGGGTTCGAAATTCACCCACATGCTCACGATGGGAACGCGTGAGGTTGTCGTGCAAATCACCGGATCGTGGAGCACATTGCCGCTCTCAGCCCAAAGCGATGCGGACGACGTACTGCGTCGCGTGGACGAATTCGTGGTCCTTCGGGCCGGGGCTGCTCCTCCCGCGGCAGCAACGGGAGGCTAGCCTGGCTGGCGACGGACACCCTCAGTGTTGGAATTCAATGGCCGTCGCCTCGCCGCCGGCGCTTTTGGCGGAAACCCCTCCGGCCGGCGTCGCGGCGGGCTTATAAGAAACCGTCACCCGCGGCGATTTCTGGGCGCCGCAAGTCAACGCAGCCGCGCCCGCGATCTCGAACTGTTGCGGATCGGGCACCAGCAGACTTTGCGTCTTGCCATCGTCATCTTTCACGTGCAGCCGCAGCTGTTTGCCGATGCAGTCGACCCGCACCAGAACGCCGCTGATTTTCTGCGAACCGGAGTTGTCGAACCAGTCGACCGTCTTCGCCGCGGCATCTTCCCGCGAGAGCGGGCGGGTGTTGGCGCGTGCTTCAAGATCGGCCAGTTCCTTGCGCGCCTCGGCCTTCAGGCGGTCTATCTCCTTCGCTTTAGCCTCGGCATCCCTGCGGCGCTCGGCGTCCTCCGCCTCAAGGCGTTCCTGCTCGATCTGGCTGCGCGCGGTCAGGTATTGCTCGCGCAACTGAACGTCGGGAGCGGCCTGCGCGGCCGCCACCCATGCGCGTCCGGCCTCCGCATACTGCTTCTGGTTGATGCAAAGCCGGGCATATTGAGCCCACCATTCGTAATTCCGCGGAGCCAGACTCACGGCCTGCTTCCACTCCGCCATGCGCCGCGCCGGATCGGTCAGCTTTTGCCCGAAAACCCAGTGCGCCTGCGCGTACTTCGGGTCGATCCCCAGCGCCTCCTTCAGGACTTCGATCGCCTTCGCGGGATCTGTTTCCAGTTCCGCGTATGCGGTGAGCGCGACGAAGTTGTGCGTGCCCGCTTTGCGCGCGGCCTCCATATAGGTCCGGGCCTTCGCCGGATCGTTTGCCCGCATGGCGAGCACCGCGAGGCCTTCGTTGTCTTCGGCAACATGCTTGCCGTGCTGCAGCAGAGACTCGTAAATGGCGGCGGATGCGGGCGTGAGCAGGTCCGCGCGCATCAACTCGCCTTCATCGGCGGTAAGCGCGGTAATGTTGAAGTCCCGCTCCGGATTAATGGCGCGATTGGGAGCGGCGGAGGTGTCGAACACGCCCGCCGCGTAGTATCGATCCACCTCGGCCTCGAACTTCGGCCCGTCCTCTCCGAAGGCGTTGCGGCTCGCGCTGCCTGCATCCATCCCCCCGGCTATGTTGTGCAGATAGATATTCGCGCTTCCGGCATAATCCGGCTGCGTGACGATGCGGTGGATCAGCGCCCATTCGCGCGTCCTTTCGTTCGGCGGAGGGGGGGTTCCCCACGTCACATGGACGGCGTTCGATTCCACCGTGCCGAAGAACGTTTCAATAGCCGTCTCGACGGGCGCCGGCATCCTCGAGAAGTTATTTTCGAGCAGCGTCCGCGTCAGCGTCCGCAGCAGACTTTGCGGAAGCCGGCCTTCGGAGGCGGTGCAGGCCATCAACCGGTCGCGTCCCGTTATCAGGCCGGGAGGGCATTGCGCCTGGAGTTCCTGCGCGTTACGAAAGACGACGATGCGAAGCGGCGGGTCGAGCCGGAGCTCCGGCTGGCCCATAGCCGTCCCGAGGGCAAAACTGAACTGCTCGAATTGACTTAACGCCTGGGTTGCGGCCCGCCGTCCATCGTCGCTGATGGCTTCGAACGCTCCGAGCCTCGCCTTGATCCAGTGCGGTTCGGCGAACGCGGAACTGGCCGGCAGCGTGGCCAGGAGCGCCAGTGCGCGCAGAGAACGAATCCCGAAGGACATTAACTCGATTATGGAACGATTTCAGCCAGGGCGCGGGGAGCCAGGGCAGATAAGGGTAGATAATCGAATTGAGTCACTCTGGAAAATGGTTGAAGATCTTATCCGCCGGGCGCGGCGCCGGTTTCTCCTCAACGAGACGCTGGCGCAGCTGGCGTTCGCGGCGGCTGTTGGCGCCGGCGGTTTCGCGCTGCTGCTGATCGTCGGTACGCGGTACATGGAATGGTGGACGCTCGGCGCATTCGTGGCCGCGGGACTCGCGGTCGGCGCTTACCGCGTGTACCGCCGCACACCGGGCCGGTACGCGACGGCAATGCGTCTGGACCGGAATGCGGACCTCCGGGATACGCTCGCGACCGCGCTCCATTTTTCCGGCGAAGAGTTTTCCGGCTCCGCGGAATTCCGGCGGTCCCAGCGCGAGCAGGCAGAGTCCGCGGCGGGCACGGTGCGGCTCGAACTGGCGGCCCCATTCCACTTTCCGCGCGCTCTGTACGCGATGGCGGCGCTGTGCGTCGTTGCATCGGCTCTGATTGGTCTGCGCTTCGGGCTCGGGCATGGGCTGGATCTGCGCGCTCCGATTACGCAGTTCCTCCTCGAAGATCAGGCCATTCGCGACGCGAAGAAGCAACCGGCGCATGGGCCGAAATCGCAGAAGCCGTGGATGCGGGAGGCTCAGTCGCTGCTCTCGAAGCTGGGTATGGGGCAGAACCCGGACGCGCCTTCGCCGAGCGATCCGGACGCGCTCGACAAGGCCATTGAGGAAGCGCTGCAGAGTCCGCGCGAACCCGGCGGAAAGGATCGAAAAGGCGCGAGTTCGGGGAAAAGCGGGCAATCGAAGGAAGGCGCCGCTCCGGGAGACGAGCATGCCGGCGACCCGATCGACAACGGCGAGCAATCCGCTGCGGACCAGAGTGGATCCGAGGCATCGAATTCCAGGAAGACCGATGCCGGGTCGAAGGCCAGTTCCGGCAAGAGCGCCAATTCCGGCAGCCGCGAAAGCCTTCTCTCACGTTTGAAGGATGCCGTGTCGGGTGTGCTTTCGAAGTCCGGCAAGGACAACGATGCTTCCGGGCAGAAGAACGAGCAATCGGCGAAGAACGAGTCGCAGGACGGTTCGAAGGGGCAGCAGGGAAAGAGCGATCAGCAGGGGAAGAGCCAGTCCGGCGCGCAGGACGGTCAGCCGGATGCGAACGGGCAGAGCGGCCAGCAGGCGCAGGGCAAACTGACCTCGAAGGCGGATACCCAGCCGGGGCAGGGCGGCAGCGGGATCGGCAGCCAGGATGGCTCGAAGGAGATCCGGGAGGCGGCGCAATTGAAGGCGATGGGAAAGATCAGCGAGATCATCGGCCAGCGCGCCGCCACGGTGTCGGGCGAGACGATGGTTGAAGTGCAGTCGGGAAATCAGAAACTGCGCACGGACTATTCGAACACCAGGGCGGCGCACGTGGAAACCGACGGGGATGTGACGCGTGACGAAATCCCCGTGGCCGTGCAGGCCTATGTGCAGCAGTATTTCGCGGAAGTGCGCAAGTCCGGAGGCGCCCCGAAGCCGAAACTGGATTCCAAAGAAGCGGAACCGAAGGCCGCGCGGTGAGGTTCTCGGCCGGCGACTGTGGTATCTTGTCGAAAGACCGCACAATCAGTTGAAATCTGATGACATCGGACACGGAGAGGTGGCTGAGTGGTCGAAAGCAGCGGTTTGCTAAACCGTCACAGGGTCTAAAGCTCTGTCGGGGGTTCGAATCCCCCCCTCTCCGCCATATTTTCAAGGGCTTGCAAGTCGTAGAAAATATTCAAATCCCTTTGCTGGTCATAGCGGCTTGCAGGCCCTTTAATTCACTCTTTCTCACCGTTCTTCATTCGACTTGACCCGGCTGTAGTAGATAAGGAAGAGGCCATCCATGACAGTCACCTTGAATCTCCCGCCACAGGTCGAACAGGCGTACCTTGCTGAGGCTCACGCCAAAGGGCTGTCGCTTGATGCCTTGGTGTGCGATGTCTTGCTGGCGCGCCAGCCCGTCCCTTCCACAGCCGACATGAGCCCGGAACAGTGGGTAGGCGAGTTTAGAGCCTGGGTACACAGCCATTCCGGCGACGACCTTCCACTCCTGTCGGACGATGCCATCAGCCGTGACTTTATTTACCAGGAGCGCGGCCTGTAGATGCCGGTCCTGATTGACAGCAACGTGTTGCTGCGATCCCTGCATCCCGGCCATCCCCACTACGCCGGAGGATGCCCGGAAATTCGTAGAAAGTAGCGACTCTCGGACCCTGGGGGCGTGATAGCCTCCAGGGAATTCTTCGGCCAGAAGAAAAAGGAGAGTCGCTGTGAAAAAACGATATCAGATGGAGCAACAGCGGGCGGTGAACGAATTTCGCCGGTTCGCTAACGAGGACAACCCAACCGTGCAGATGCCGCTTCCGATGAAGGAAGTGCTGGGCATGATGCAGTCCGGAGTGGGGAACCTGCTGCGGCAGGCCGGACTGGAGCTGATGAAACTGGTGATGGATGAAGAAGTGCGACATCTTGCCGGTGAGAGGTATGAACA
>VFSW01003621.1_pt1 | contig 23139 bp, 24 predicted proteins | sample 5358111 | NCBI WGS metagenome assembly VFSW01 (sample SAMN11554181, study PRJNA540505) | mine drainage metagenome | isolation source: sediment from site ElyBrook_90M | place: USA: Ely Copper Mine, Vershire, VT | collected 2017
ACTGCCCCTGCCGGCTCCTGATTTTCATGCTCATCTTGCATTGGATAATTCTGCGTGACGCTACGGGCTGCATTAGACAAGACTGCTGGTTTATACTGGAATATGCCCTGAGCGCGGGTTTTCGCGGGCCGTGATCGAACCGGCCGGCAACGGCGGCGCGGGAGCTTCCGAGGTGAGGTATGTTGACGGTATTTTTGACGATCATCCACGTGCTGGTGTGCTTCTTCCTGGCGATCGTCGTGCTATTGCAGAGTGGGAAGGCCGCGGATCTGGCGGGTGCGTTCGGCGGCATGGGCTCGCAGACTGCGTTCGGGCCGCGAGGTTCGGCCACTATTCTTTCGAAGGCGACGACGATCGCCGCGGCGATATTCATGGTTACCTCGCTGTCGCTCGCGGTGATGGCCAACAGGAACGCCGGGCGAAGCTTGGATCGCAGCGTGCTTGACAGCACGAAGACGAAGATCGTTAAGCCCGCCCCGGCGCCGGTGCGGCCGCCCGGCCAGCCGATGGGTAATGTTTCGGTTTCGCCCGTCGGCGGCAACGCCCAGCCGGTGCCCGTGCCGGCGCCGGCCGCTCCGAAGAAGTAAGTTCAAGGATCATCGGGCAACGGAGTCACGTCACGCGGAGGTGGCGGAATTGGCAGACGCACTAGCTTGAGGTGCTAGCGGGAGTAATCCCGTGGGGGTTCAAGTCCCCCTCTCCGCACCACTCATTCCACAGGAGTTGGCCAGACAGATCAGTTTGGCCTCTCCAAATTTTGTGACAATGTTTGTGACAATCTCTGCTCGTGCTCACGAGCCAGGAATTCCTCGGCCATCCGGCCGGCTTCCTGAGTGTCGCTCTGATCGGTGATGTTGTACCGCTCGAAGACGCCCCTCGTGCGGTGACCGGTAATTTTCATGATCACGGTTTCGGCCACTCCTGCCCGGCGCAGGTTCCGAACCGCCGTCCGTCGCAAGTCGTGAAACAGCAGATCGGGCACGCCCGCACGCTCGCAGGCCAGGTCCCAACTTCTGCGGAAATCCTTGATCGGCCGCGATCCCCGAGCGAATAGGAGTTCGCTATCTCTCGGTTGAGTATCAAGGAACTGCTTCATGTCGCCGTATATGGGCACGGCCATTGGCTCAGGTTTTCGATTGACTCGCTTTCCCTCCATCCAAATACACGAGGCTTGAAAATCGACTTGCGACCACTTAATTCGCAGGAGGGCGCCGCGGCGCAAGCCGACGTGGTAAGCGATGACAAATAGAAGCCGCAAGTCTTCCGGAAGTTCTACGAGCAATTTCCGGTAAACCTCGGGCTTCAGGAAGCCTTTGCGGGGTTCCCCTTCCGGCAGTTTGGGAAACCGGGGAACTCGTCCGACGAGCGGGGGATCGTGTTGATAGCCAAGTTGGTATGCGCGGTGGAGCAGTCCCAACTCTCGATTTACCGTGCTTGCCGTCACTGTCTTCCGGCGGTCGCGGATGTACTGCTTCACCTGCTCAGTGGTGAGCTTTGCAGCCTTGAAGTCGCCCAGCTTCGGGTTCAAAATCGATTTCACTTTCAGACTGGCGATGTAGGTCTGGGCCACACCTCGAACGTCATAGTCCTCCAGTAGCAGCGCGAACAGGTCGCGAACCCGCACACGGTCCGGGGCGAGCATTTCGCCGGATGCCAACTTCCCCTGCTTGCGCTGAAGCCACGCGAGTGCTTCATCGCGATTCCGGGTCTCGCAAGACTCGCGATGCCTCACACCATGTATGCAGTAGCTGCACCACCACCAGCCATTCCTTTGGAAGAGCGATCCTTGTCCGTATATGCTTCGTTTTTTCGCCATCATGCGACCCGTTTGCTCTTTTCGATCATGTTGTCGAGATCGTGCCGATCGAACCTGAGCTTCTTGTCCAATTCCACCGTTGGAACCCGCCCCATGTGAACCTTGGCCTTGAGGGCATCTTTTGTCAGTCCCAGATACGTCGCGGCTTGATCAAGCGTCAGTAGTCTTGGAATGAGAACCCCGCAGTCCAAGAGGCGCGTCACAACCGCCTCAGCAATGGTGTCTGTATTAATATCGATCGCCATCGACTCGCTCTCCTCACCGAAGTTCTACTTCGTCCTCCGTTGCGGGGACACGTCGATCCCTTTCATCCGTAGGGCTTTCCGAAGGGCAAGAACCACAATTAGCCGCCTTCTGTGCCTTGGATTGCACTTGGTCTTGCTTGCATCGTACGCCCAAATCATCCAGAGACATCGCGATCCAAGGTCCTTGCAAATTTCCGTGTGACGTCAGGAGGGCACCGGTCGTGTAAGGAACTCCCGTCGCGATGGCTCCGCGTCATTGGGGGCAGTAGCTGGAGCGGGTCAGCGAAACCATTTCGGGGCTGAGCAGACAGGGGAGCCTTCCACTCAGCATCACGAAACGGCAGCTCCGGCAAGTTGAGCGAATCCAGGCTGCTCGCGAGCAGCAACATTCGACCGCCCCCAATCTTCTCTTCGGCGTGAGGCCGCTGATCGTTTGCGGCATGCCCGTGAAACGGCCTCCCGCCGGACGCCTCGTTCACCGCCGCCACAACGGGCGGTTCTTTCTCGAGATCACCGCGCATCCCGATTACGGGTTGCCTTTCGGCCAGGACCGGCTGGTGCTGATCTGGGTGGCCACGCTCGCCATCCGGCAGCAGAGCCGCATCGTCCGCTTCGACTCCGCGGCGCGGCTGTTCGAAGAGTTCGACCTTCCCGTCGATGGGCCGCACTATCGGCGCATGGTGGAAGCATTCCGGCGTATTTTCACGAGCACGATCTTCTTCGGCGTAACCGCTGGTCCGGCGGACACCGTCGACAGCGCCCGGGTGCACTTCTTCGATTCCCTCGATCTTTGGTTCTCCCCAGCCGCAACACGAACGGCGGACGAGAACGTCGTCACGCTGAGCGAAGCGTTCTGGGATGAGCTGCGCAAGCACCCGATCCCGATCCAAAGGGATGCCGTGCGCGCGTTCGCGTCGTCGCCGGGCTGCCTGGACCTATACCTCTGGCTGCGCTGGCGGAGCTTCGGGCTTCGTGGAGCGCAGTTCATCCCGATCGTCGGGCCGTACAGCCTGGCTGCCCAGCTTGGGCTGGACGACTATGGCCGCGAGCGCGACTTTCGGCGAATGCTCGTCCGTTGGCTCGACCGGATTCGTCTGGTCTGGCCGTCATGCCCGTGCCGGCTGAGCCATACCGGCCTCACGCTCGCCCCTGCCGGAATTCCACAGAAGCCTGTGGATTGACCGAGTTTTCCACGTTATTGTTGTCGCGCCCGCGGGACGTGGAATCAGTGCTTTGCCCGTACCCCATACGTTAATCTTGTCGCGTAGGCACGTTATTCTTGTCGCGCAATGTGGCGGCAGGCTATTGAAAATAATAGGCTTAACTCGTCCCACAAGAAGTTCTTCTCCTGAAGAATACATACCTGAAGTAGGTGCTGCTATTCTGTGGAAATCCCCTCGTCTTGCAAGACCACAAGAAAAATGCGTTTGCCTGGTAAGAACCCGCCCCGCTAGCGCCTCTTGATAAACATACCGGTGGACCGTCTGTTGATTCGAGGATATTGTGATTCAGCGTGTACTCATATTTTGTTTCTTTCTGATTGGGATCGGCATGGCTTCGCCCGCAGGCGGTCCGCCAACGAAGTCCAAAGATCCGGACAAGCTGCTGAAGGACGCCGACCGGCTGGCTTGGCTCAAGAACTGGACGCGTGCCGAACCGCTGTTCCGCGAAGCCGAGGCCGGCTTCCGCAAGCGCAATGATCAGCGCGACGCGCTATATGCCCATATTGGGCGCCTGCGCGGCGAGCTGCCACACCTGGCCCTGCTCAACGTCTCGAGGCAACTTGAGGACGACTTGAGTCTGCCCATGGTGCAAGCGGACGCCCGCCTCGAGTTGCGCTGTCTGACAGTGAAAGGCGACGTTGACATGGACGTCGACACGGACCTTGCGGCCGACGATTGGGAGCGGGCGCGCACCGTCGCCGGGCAGCTTGGCGACAAGCAATGGCTCGCCCGCGCCAACGGCGAGCTTGGGATTCTCGCGTTTCTGCGCGGAGACTCTTCGCAAGCTCTCCGCCTTGTCTACGGAGCAATGAAGTCGGCGAAGGCGTCGGGCGATGTCGCGGCCGAGATTCGCTATCTCACGCTGCTCGGCCGGGGCATGGCGGAGTTCGGCAATCGGGAGCAGGGGCTGAAAATGATCGACCAGGCCATCGCTCTTGTTGCCGCCGAGCCCGATCTGAAGGACCCGATTCTCGAATGGTCTAACAAAGTTGACGTGCTCGAGCAGATGGGCCGCACAAGAGACGCGGAAGCGCTGATTCGCACCGCGATCATGGTGGCCCAAAGAGACCGGCGCAGCGGCTACGAGGCTGATTTGAGCATCAGTCTGGCGAGGGTCTACATGGACCGGCGCGACTTCAACGGCGCGGTGGCGATACTCACCGGCGCCAGACATACAGCCAAGCAGGTCGACGCCCTCCGACTCGTCTCCGAGGCCGACCTGGCCTTGTCGCAGTGCCTCGAAAATCTCAGGAACCTGACACGCGCGCGCGAGGCGAGCGTCGAGGGCGTTAGGATCAGCCGGCAATTGGGCGACAAGTCCCAGCTTCCGCCGCAGCTTGGTCAGTTGGCGAAGCTGGAGGCGGCTATCGGCCATGCGGCCGCCGCGGAACACCTGTACCAGCGAGGGGAGGATGTGATTGCCGGGCTGCTGGTCAGCTCGAGTAGCCCATCGGCAAGAGCCTCATTGATCGGAACGCTGAGCGACGTGTACCTCGGCCATTTCAATGTCGAGGCGTATCAGCGGCACGATGTGGCTCGGGCGTTCTCCGTGATCGAGGAGGTTCGCGGAAGATCCACGGCCGATACCTTGAGGTCGCGGACCAGGTCGGCTGTGACTCCTGCTGAGCGCCAAATTCAGGGTAAGATCAGCCGCCTGCAGTTTCAGTTGATGCAGACTTCAAACCGGCAAGCGCGCCTCGCGCTCTTGGACCAAGTCTTCGCGGAGGAGCAGGCGTTGGCGCCGGCGGAGACCCGCCCACGGCCCGTGCAAGCCTTCGGCACCCCGGCGCGCTTGAAGACCTTACAACGGGTGTTGAACGACCAGGAGGCTATTGTCGAGTATGTTCTCGACGATCCGCACTCCTCCGCGCTGGTCATCACCCCCAGACGTGGGCGAGTCGTCGGCCTGCCCGCCCGCGCAAACATCGACGCGCTCGCCGGCAGGTTCTTCGAGCAGGTAGCGCGCGGCGGAGACTTCGCGTCCAGTCGCGACCTCCTGTTCACTGCGCTGCTCGCTCCGCTTCAGCTTCCGTCGGCCATTCAGTCGCTGGTAGTCGTGCCGGACGGACGGCTGAACAGCGTCCCGTTCGAGATGCTCGGACCCGGCAGCGATCCGCTGTTGAAGCGAATGGCCGTGTCCTACGCGCCATCCAGCACGGTTTTGGCGCTCCTTCGAACCCGGCCGATCTCGACGTCACACGAGCTGTTGGCGATCAGCGGAGGGTCCGACGCGAAAGGGCCACCAGCTGGTGGCGGCAAGAACCACGCGCGGCGTCTATGATGCCGACTTCGGTAAGCTGCCGCCTCTGACGGCCGCTGACGACGAGGTGGCGAATGTGGCTGAGGCGCTGCACGGCAAGGCGACGGTGCTCCGCGGCGGCCAGGCCACTGAGGCGGAGTTCAAACGGCTTCCACTGAGCGACTACGGCGTGATCCACTTTGCCGTTCATGGCGCCATGAGCACGAAGTACCCAGACCGGTCGGCTCTGCTGCTCCGGCCGAGCGGCGACGGGGCTGAAGACGGGCTATTGCAAGTACGAGAGATTCGGCAATTGCACTTGAACGCCGATCTGGTGACTCTCTCGGCCTGCAATTCAAGCGCCGGCAAGGTCAAGGGCGAAGAGGGCGTGGACAACCTGGTTCAGGCCTTCCTGGTCGCGGGCGCAAAATCGGTGGTGGCCACGCTCTGGGCCGTGAACGACGAGTTCAGCCGTGACTTTATGACGCGGTTCTACAAAGAACTTGCGGGCGGACGCTCTGTTGCTGAGGCGCTCCGTCAGACGAAGCTGGAAGTTATGCGCGACTATGGTTCCTCTCAGCCTAATCTATGGGCGGGATTCGTCGTCTACGGCGACGGATCGAGGAAGATTCAATGACAACTGACGAACAGAGGCTTACGCAGGCCGATCGTCTGGAAATACTGGATCGCACGGCGCGGCTCGTTTGCGAGAAGCTCTACGACGAGCGTCTCAACGGTGTCGATTGGCCGGCGGCGGTCGACGCCGCGCGCGCGGGTATCGCGGCTGCGGAAGATCCGGCCGACTTCGAGCGGCGCGTCAACGATTTGCTAAGGGAGCTGCGGGTGAGCCATCTGGGCTTCTTCCGCACTACAGGGCAGAACGCACCGGGGAAACAGACGATCGGCGTCACGTTCCTGGAAGACCAAACGCTGAACCCGGCCCGATGGGTGTTTCAAGACGTCCATGAGCACAGCCCGGCGGCGGCAGCGGGCATCGAGCGCGGTTGGACGCTGATCGCAGCGAATGGCGAAGAGGCGATCCCGCCGAACCAGCCCGTGTTTCGCTTCAATGCGGCGAATACTGTCGACGCGCTCGACCGCGAGATGCGACCGCGTTCCCTCGTCATCGAAGTGCCCAAGTCGAAAAAGCATGCCAAACCGTTCGCGAAATTTCCGCCGGTGAGCGCGCGGAGACTTGAAGACGGCGTTGCGGTCTTGAAGGTCAGCCACTTTCCGGGGGCCGTTGGCATCGACGTGGCACAGGCCATCTCGCATGCGATTGAAGAACTCAATCCCACGCGGCTGATCATTGACCTCCGCGGCAACACCGGTGGCGGCCTGGGCTGCATTCGCCTGATGAGTCTACTGGTTCCCGACCGCAGACCGATAGGCTACAGCCTGACGCGGAAGGCCTACGGGCGCGGGGTGAATCCTGAGCGCCTGCCAAGATTTAACCGCATCCCGAGGAACCGCCTCGAATGCCTTCCTCTATTCCCGCGCTTTGCGTTCCGCGATAAGTCGGTCGTGCTGGAGACCGAAGGATTGGGGAAGAAACCATTTCACGGGGATGTCGCAATACTCATCAATGAGCACTCGGCAAGCGCGACCGAAATGGTCGCGGCATTTGCAGCCGACACCAAAGCCGCAGTCTTAGTAGGTAAGAGGACGCCCGGCCGAGTCACCGGCGCGAAGTCCTTCCCGGTGTCGCACGGATACCGTTGCGCGATTCCGGTTGCGCGTTACAAGACTTGGAACGGGACGGTCTTGGAGGGTGTCGGCGTTCGTCCGGACATGTGGATCGAGGAAGACGCCATGGCTCTGAGATCTGGCCGGGATGATGTCCTGCAGGCGGGCCTGGAGCTACTTCGGGTGCGGGTGTTGGAAAATCGTGCTGCCGCGGGATCATGACGTGCTGACAGGACTGAGCGCCCAGACGCCTGAAAACTCAGTGCCGCCTTTCCGTCGTGCACAATCCTCTCGGAACGGTCCTCGCCGTCAAGGGTTCGTTGCGCCGCGAGACGTCGTGCGCCCTTGACTGTTCAGGGCCGTTCTCGACCGCGGCCCAATCAAGAGAGAAAGGCAGCCCTTGAAAAGGTCTCGTTGGCGTCCGAAATTCGGCGGTTTGCGCGTTATGCGTCAACTTGTCACGATTCCGCCCATTACCGTCGCCAAGCCGACTCGCGGTACCGATTCAGGCCTTCTCCACGGAATAGGCTTCGCCCGGGCTGGACTATAGTGAGATGAGACTCGACGGCTGAAGGCAGAAGGATACTTGCTCCCAACTCTGTGAGAGCCAGTGGCCCTCCTCGTGAGTGACGTTCTATGCTGGGCGGGGAGACGCAGATCGTAGTAAAGGTCGGTGAGTACTGATGCAGTGGAGAGATTCGGAGACAAGGAGATGAGGGCAAAGGACACGAAGCAGCCGCGGTCTGGAACGTTCACACTGAACTCGCAGAACGAGGTCTATGGCGAGCTAAAGATCGACGGAGAAGAGAGTTCCCTTTATGTGCATGACAAGGAATACTTCGCCACTCACGCTATTCCAGGTCACTGCATAAAAGGCGTGCTCCACGACCTGACAAAGGTGACGCTGATCGACTGTGTTGCACCACATGTTCCCGGTTCCTACAGTCGAGGCGAAGACGGATACCACTTCGCAGAAATCTTTCCTCATTACGTAGTTCAAGGGCAGCGGCACATCGATCCCAATGAGGAGATCATCGATGAAGTATCTTTCCTCGTCGACGATGCAGCAACACTATGCAGCGATTTCGACGCGTTCGGATTTGTCCTCGACGCGCGGCCCTTCATCGACGAGATTGTGAAAGCCCATGTGCCAGATCGAAGAGTTGAGACGGGAGAGGACGCGCGGCTCATCTACTTTACGGGCAAGACGAACATTTCTACGGTTGAAACTGTCTACGGGAAGGTTTCGGTGGACCGCCGCCCAGAATTCGATTTTGGCGGTGCCGGGGGAGCCTATATCCGGAACAAGGTGGTTATCTCGATTCGATTTAAAACCGGCCTAGCGTTCCATGAGGCACTGAAGCGTGCGTCGGTCTTGATCGACTACCTGGGGATGCTTGTCGGCCGCCCACAAAATCTTGCCGGTCTAGGCCTGCGCATCGGGATGGAAACCGACAGTCCCGCAGCCCTCGATGTCGATTGGAGCAGGGCGCCCAGACGCGATAAATCCATCGAATCCTCGCAACCAGGTTCCTTCGACGTGCTGGTGGATGCAGTTCAAGCCCCGGCGGAATTTGCCGATGTTCTCAAGGACTGGCTGGAGAGACATGAGGCGTGGCGTGGCGCACGATGGCGTTTCTTCCGGTCTTTTGAGAAGCAGCGCCGCTACGATCCCGATCGTTTGATCGGGGCCGCCAACATGTTCGACATTCTACCGCCCTCGGCGGTCCCTTCCAACATTGCGTTGACGGAGGAGTTGAGCCGTGCGCAGATTGCGAGCCGGGACCTGTTCCGGGGGCTGCCGCCAAGCCCCGAGCGCGATAGTGTTCTTGGGGCTCTGGGACGCTTTGGAAGAAGCAGCTTGAAACACAAGGTTCGCTTTAGAGCGCAGAAGTTGATCGACGTCGCTACCGAGTGGGCTCCGGAATTCTTTCCGGAATTCTTTGAAGTTACTGACCATGCAGTGAACTGTCGAAATTATTACGTTCATGGTGCGGAACCGCACTTCGACTACGACAGGAATTTTGACCTGGTGACCTTCTTTACAGACACCTTGGAATTCGTTTTTGCAGCGTCAGACCTAGTCGAAGCCGGATGGGATTTGAAGTCGTGGATGAAGCGTGCCACAGCCATGTCCCATCCCTTTGGCCGATATTGCGTGAACTATCGAATGCGCTTGAAGAGACTTACGGAGGCTCTCTCGAATGCCAAGGCCTCAGCCTGATTCTTCTGAGGTGACCGTCGGCCAAGATATGTTCCACCACCGCGGCCAACTTACTCTTCCAGTTCAGCTTGCTGCCATAAAACCGGCGGGCCGCCGGATCACTAATGGTAAACGCGATTGCGGCTGGGGATCCGCCTTCCACAAGAGCGTATACCCGACCCACCAAAGTGCAGGGGCACGACTTCGCCCACCTCGACACGAAATCGGCGATCTGGCGACACAGTCCAAGTCGGGCTTAGCTCTGCGCAGCACTGGCATCGAGCATCGCGCGACGGGCACCGACCTCGGCGATCACACGACACACCAAATTCACCTTACATCCAACGGAAAGTCGCGCCAGGACCGGTTCTGGCGGCGGATCCAGAGCCGGTAGGAACCGGCCTTCAGGCCGCTCAGATTCAACTGGGCTGACAGCCGGGTTTCCTGGTCCTGAAACAGGGCCTGGCCGGTGGTCTCCTGAATGACCTGCAATTGATCGTTCATCAGCCGGATCTCGTATTGGCCGGTCTCCGATCCGAGCGGGAGCATGACGGACAATCGCAGGTTCTCGCGCGGCAGGACGGGCGTGGCGCTCGATGGCTTGGCGGAATCGTCGCGCAGGGCCGCAAACGGACGCAGATCGAGGGTCACCACCTGGGCCGCCGCAGTCTGCGTCGGCCAGCTTTGGCGCCGGCTCGCGACGAGTCCAAGCACGAGGAGGATCGCTGCGACCAGGCCTCCGACCGCTACCACCCTCCGCCGGCGCCTTCGGGCGTGGCGGATCCGATTGACGTCGGCCAGGCACGAGTCACATAAGCCAACGTGCTGAACGGCAGGATGATCGAAGGGAAGCGATTTAGCGGCGACGCGTTGCAACACTTCCGGAGTTGGACACTGCTCGCGGCCCCGGCCGGTCTGCCTCGGATACTTCGCTTCGTCGTTCAGATCGCCTCTTCCGCCGCTGTACGCCGCCATCTACGTTTTGATTTTCTTCCACCACCATGGCCGCCAGCCCGAATTTTTCGACCACCCGAGCCAAGCCGCGGCAGTAGCTGGTGTAGAGAGCGCTGGTCGTGATGCCCAGGCGCATCGCAATTTCCTCCCCAGTGTATCCCGCCCGGCGGCCCGCAAAAATGGAAAGCGTCTGCTCATCCATTGCGTCCAGGATCTGAGCGATCTGGATCTGCCGCTCGAGGTTCGCGACTTCCTCCTCGGACACAAACTCCCTGCGCACCCGCTCCGAGTCGCCGTCCAACAACATCGGGACCAACCGCCGTTCGCGGCGAAGATACCGGTTAACCGCATGCTTGAATGCGGCTTTCAAGTACGCGCGGGGATTGCGGATCTCGCCGTGGGCCAAAGCCTCGCAAGCGTTGTCGACCGCGGCTTCGGCCAGTGTATTGGCGAGTGATGGGCAGCCCAACTCCGCACGTCGATACCACAGAAAGAAGGCCTTCATTCCACGGGCCGCGGCCAGCACGCGCGCATCGCGTACCGCCCCATCGGCGTTGGTGTCGCCGATCCAGATTTCATAGGAAACCTCTGAGATTGTGAGAAATTCGGAGCCAGCGGCGGCATCGAGTATCATGCGGACACCTTCTTGAATTTATACAGGTTCGATTCCGAAAAATCAAGCTTTATTTGAGAAAAACATTCTCTGGTAAAAGTGCAAGCTCTTGCCGTCGTGACTGCTCTGAGGAAGTGAGGGACGTGGTTCCTCACGAATCCAGCCAAGGAGTCTTTTCATCGTGAAGCACACGAACGGAACCGAGCGAAAACTGCTCTCGATTTGCCGCCATCTCTCCGGCGCGGCTCTTCTGTTTGCGGCGGGAACTCCCATCTTTGCGCAGGCAGGGGGCAGCCCGTGGGAGAACGCTGTCAACGTTCTTCAGATCAGCATGACCGGCCCGATCGCCAGAGGTCTTGCGCTGGTGGCGATCGTCGTCGGAGGACTGATGTTCGCGTTCGGCGAAGGCGGCAGCAAGCGAATGTTGTCCGGGATCATCTTCGGTCTCGGGATGGCCCTGGCGGCGGTCAATTTCATGAACTGGCTCTTCCCGGCCTGAGTCTGTCAGCCTCCGTACGGGCACTTCGACGGGCTGGTCCAGACCGCGCCAGAGCTAACCCTCCGGTGCCGAGCATTACTGGGCCCAACCGCCGGTTCGTCCGTCAATTCGGGGGAATTCCGCTTATGAATTATCCTACCTATCGTCCCGTTTACCGCTCGCTGAACAAGACGCTCACCGTGCTCGGAGCCGAACGCAAGCTGTTCTTCGTTTCGGCGATCGTGGGCGCAGCTACGTTCACCGCCTTCAATTCCTTCTGGGGCGGGCTCTTGATGTGGCTCATGCTTTATTCGCTCGCACGGTGGATGACCGTTTACGATCCGCAGATCCTTCATGTTCTGCTGAATTCCGCAAAATTCCGGCGGCAGTACGATCCCGCGAAATGCGCGCACACGGAGGTGAGGATTGGTTAACCTCGGCCGCGCATTCAAAGACTACAAGGAATCCGGCGCATTCAACGCGCTGCTCGCTCCCGCCTGCTTCGTCGATGATTCCGCCTTCCTGACAAAAGCCGGCGATCTCGGCGTTGTTCTCGCCGTGGGCGGCATCGACTATGAGTGCCTCGACGCCGGCGTTCTCGATGCGCTCACGCGCCGCTTCGAGGCCGCGATGCGGACCTTCGACGAGCGCTACTCCATCTATCAATACCTCCTGAAGCGTGACGGAGCACGGGTTCCTCACAAGGGACAGTACGCGAACCAAGTGGTGGACGAGGCAATTCGAAACCGTGTCGCCCACCTCGAGTCAGAGGCCGGTCCGCTGTACTCGATGGAGGTCTACTTCGTCGTCCTGTACCGTACGGAGCACCGCAAAGAAACGCTCGCGGATCTGGCGCGGCGGATGTGCCGGCAGCCGAAGCGCGCTCTGCTTGACGCGCTCTCAAACGATCGCACGCTCACGGTCCTCGAGACGGAATTCGCTCACTCGCGGGAAGCGCTCCGGAACAAGGTTCAGGCGTTCGTCGTGCAGCTTCGAGACATCTTCGCGGTGCGCGTGTTGGAGAAGGCGGCGGCGTTCGCCTTCCTGCGCCGCCTCGTGAATCTCGACCCGGTCGTGGCCGACAACGTCCGCCTCAAATACGACCGGCACACCGACTATTTCATGGCCGATTCCCCGCTCGCGTGCCATCCCGGTCACTTGCGGATGGGCGAGAACTTCGTGAAAGTGCTCACGCTCAAGGAAGCGCCGGGAATGACGTTCCCGCACCTGCTTCGCGGCCTTCAGGAGCTCGCGTGCAATTTTGTCATCTGCAGCGAGTGGCGGCGGGAGCCCAACCTCGGCATGTTAAAAACCATCCATTCCCGCCGGCGGCATTTTCACAATTCCAAGACCTCTCTGCACAGCTACCTCTTCAACCGCGACGGGGAGCGGCCAGACGACGCGCTCATCGACGATTCCGCCGTAGCCCACGTCGCCGACCTGGGCAGTTGCCTGAAGGAGATCAACAACCGGGGCAATTACTTCGGGCGTTTCTCCTTCACGGTGGTCCTGTACGGGGCCGATCTTGCCGCCCTTCGCCGCGCGGTGGCTGAAGTGTTCAAGACGTTCACTACTTACGACGCCGTTCTCATGGAGGAGTCCTACAACGCCTTGAACGCCTACCTGGCGATCATCCCCGGCAATTTCGCGTTTAACCTCCGTTCGCTATGGCTGCTGAACACGAACTATGCGGACCTCAGTTTTGCGTTCACGCTGCACAACGGGGACACGCGGAACGAGCACCTGCGGGAAGAATACCTCGCGGTGTTCGAGACGAACCACAACACGCTCTACTACTTCAATCTGCATCAAGGGGACGTCGCGCATTCCGTGATCCTGGGCGCGACCGGTTCCGGCAAGAGCTTCTTGCTGAATTTCCTGCTGACCAATCTGCAGAAGTACGGGCCGTTCACGTTCATCTTCGATTTGGGCGGCGGTTACGAGCATCTCACGAAACTGTTCTCCGGCCGCTACGTCTGCCTTGGAGCGCCCAATCCCAGCTTCACGATCAATCCCTTCTCCATCGAGCCTACGAACACGAACCTCCAGTTTTTGTTCAGCTTCGTCAGCGTTCTCCTCACCAACTCCGGCTATCGTCCGACCGCCGAAGACGACCGGAACCTGGCCGACGCGATCCGCAACGTCTACGAGGTCGAACCGGCGCAGCGACGGCTCCTTACGCTCACGAATATGCTGCCGAAGGCCCTGGCAAACCGGCTCTACAAGTGGGTAGGCGAGGAAGGCCAATACGCCCGGCTCTTCGACAACGTCGAGGATACGCTCAGCTTCGCCCGGTTTCAGACCTTCAACTTCGAGGGCATGTCGCTCTATCCGCAGATCCTGGAGCCGCTTCTGTTCTACATCCTCCATCGCGCCAACTCGTTCATCTATGACCCGGAGCGGGCGACCGTCTTAAAATCGTTCGTGTTCGACGAAGCCTGGCGGTTCTTCGAGAACCAGACGATCAAGGACTATATCGTCGAGGCGTTGAAGACCTGGCGCAAACACAACGCCGCGATGACGATCGCCACGCAGTCGAGCGATGACCTTCAGAAGAGTAACATCCTGGACGTCATTCTCGAGTCCTGCCCAACTCAGATTTTCCTCGCGAACCCCGGAATGAACGCGCACGCCTATCGGGAGATGTTTCGACTTTCCGAGCGCGAATCGGAGCTTGTCGCCACCCTCATTCCGAAGCAGCAGCTCCTGGTGAAGATGCCGGGCCAGTCGAAGGTGTTGAACTTGCGTGTCGATGACCTGAGCTATTGGATCTACACGAACTCGCCGCACGACAACGCCTTGCGGCGCGACGTGTTTGCACGGTACGGATTCCGCGAGGGGTTGCGGATTTTGGCAGAGAGTGCGGCTAAAACGCATCGCGCCGCAACAGCTTGATGCAACTGGAACAGTCAACCATGGAGGTCAATTCTCATATGTATCCGCATCTTCCGATCGTTCTCGGGATTGCGCTGCTCACGGCAACCGGCGGGCTCGCCAACGAGCCGAAGGCCCTGGCGGGGCCGCCCAACACGGTAAGCCGCAAGGTGCAGTACCGCGAAACGGATCTGGTTCCGAGCCAGACCGAGATTCGCTATACGACGCTCATCATTCTGCCCAAGGCGGAGAAGATCCTCGACTACACGTGCGGCGACAAGGACTTCTGGGTGATCAACGGCTCGGAGAACTTCGCCTATGTGAAGCCGGCCAAGATCGGCGCGAGCACGAACGTCAATCTCATCACCGCCAGCGGCAATGTTTACAGCTTCATTCTCCAGGAAGTGAGCGAGGTTGCCGGGGCGCAGGCTGATCTCAAGGTGTTCGTCGCGCCCACCGAAACCTCCATGATCGCGGCCATGGACGACAATCCGCGCTTCGTCTCCGCCGACGCCGTCGATCCGTATCGCAAGGCAGCGGAGGCCGCCGTTCGGGAAGCGCATAAAACCGAGATCGCGTATCAGCAGATGGCTGCTCAGGACGAGGCGAAGATCCGCCAGCAGTATCCCGGCTCGCTGCAGTTCGATTACCGCTACGACCATGAGAACGAGGCGCCGTTCAACATCGCCGCCATCTACCGCGACGACAAGTTCACTTACATCAAGGGCACGCCGCAGGAGGCGCCGGCGGTCTACGAAATCAAGGACGGGAAGCCGAATCTGATTCAGTACGAGTTCAACGCGGGCCTCTACACCATCCCAAAGATTCTCGACCAGGGCTACCTTGTCGTGGGGAAGAAGAAGCTGATGTTCCGCCGCGTGAGCTCCGCTAACTGACCGGTCTTCAGGAGCCGCCATGCCCGACTACTTCACCGATCCAACTGCTCCGCCGGAACAGACCGCGCCTCGAAAGCCGCCGATTCCGGACACAACAAAGACGCAGCCCGCCGGAGTCGTGCCGAAACGGGCGCAGATCTACGTTATCGGCGGCCTGGCCGCGCTGCTGCTGTTTGTGATGTTTTTCGCGGGAAGCACACAGCCCCGGCAGCGAAAATCCACCAACTCTCAGCCTTCGGCGAACACGCTTACGCCCGAGCGAATCAAGCAGTTCGAGAACGAATTGAACGACGAGGTCGCGCGTCAACGTCAGCAAACGAAGCAATGGGCGCTCGCAGATCGCCCGCCTGAAGCGGCGATTAGCGCGGCCGTCCCAGGCGCTCCCGCTAGCCCTGAAGCCGAAGCGCAACGCCTCGCCGCCCAGCGGAGCGCGGTGTATCCGCCGCCGTATCCGGATTATGGCGCGGGGGCGAATCCAGCCCCTCAGCGCACACAGACCGGGACGAGCCAAGTCAGAAAGGCTCACGACTCATTGTTCGCCAGCAACGTTGCGCTGACTTACCGCAGAACCGGCCAGGCGGCCACGTTCCAACACGCGACAGAGCCGTCCGGCGATGCGACCGAAGCCGTGGCAGCCGAGATGGAAGAGCGGCGTCAGGCTCCGCAACCTTCGTCAGAACGGAACGACGGTGTCGCCAGCCCGTCCCAGAGCCTCAGCGCGAAACAACGAGACGCTCCCAACCCGAATGCCCCGGGTCTTTATCGCCTCTTCGAAGGAACGATCATCGAGACCGTTCTCACCAACCGGCTCGACGGTGGCTTCTCTGGCCCGGTGAATTGCATGGTTACCACCGATGTCTACTCGCCGGACAATCAGGATCTCCTCATCCCGCAAGGTTCGCGCGTACTGGGCGAAGTGAAGCCCGTGACGCAGTTCGGCCAACAGCGTCTCGCCGTGATATTTCATCGGCTCATCATGCCGGATGGCTACGCCGTTTCGCTCGACCAGTTCCACGGTCTGAGCCAGGCCGGGGCGACACGATTGCGTGACAAGGTGAACAACCATTACGTGCAAATCTTCGGCGTCAGCTTGGCGCTTGGCGCCGTCGGCGGCCTGGCGCAGATCGGGAACAACTACGGCGGGTACGGCTACGATGCCATGACGCAATACCGCATCGGGGTGACCGAGAGTCTTTCCCAGAGCGCCTATCAGATTCTCGACCGTTTCCTCAATATTTTACCGACGTTCACGATCCGGGAAGGAACCCGGGTCAAGATTTACCTCTCGAATGACTTACTGCTCCCGGCCTACTCCCAACATCCCTTGCTGGGAAGTCGATAGCGCCGGGCATAGGAGCACACACTCATGGAACCGAAAACAGAACGAATCTTACGAACGTATCTCGGATTCAGGCTTGCGGGACCCGCCGGATGCGCGCTCGCGTTTCTTGGCTTCCTCGCTTTCTTCCTGGTGATCGGCCTGCTCGGCGTCGCCAAGTCCTGTGAGCGACACATCGAGGGCGCGGTGGACGTGCCGCACTCTGCCGCCTTCTCCAGTGCAAATAGAGGAACGAAATGATGCGACGAAGCACTGCCGCCATGGCCGCTGCAGTCGTGTCGGCCATTCTGATCGCGCCGTCGGCCGCGAATGCGTTGTTTGGCTTCGGAATGCCGGTGATCGACGTGACGGCGATCCTCCAACTGATCAAGCAACTTGCGCAAATGGAGCAGGAATACCAGGAACTCGTCCAAACCTATGACGTCATCTTCAACCGGTACAAGCTGGCCGTGAAGATGGCCGAACACTTCGACGCGAAGTCGATGTGGGCGGGTTTCCAGGTCGGTACCGCGCCCAACCTCACCCTCAATACTTACGGGGAGACCGCAAACTGGCAAGCGGCCGTGACCACGGGCGCCGGAGCCTTCGAAGCCTGGCAGGAAGCGACGCTCTCGCTGCGGAATGACCCCACTCTGGCCTCTCAAGTTCCGGGACAGAGCGACGGCCTCGCGTTGCTCGCAACGGTCGAGGTGGCCGACGGCGCGAACCGGGCCACTACCGAAGCACTCGGAAACTCGCGGGCGCAACAGAGCGCGATGAGCGCCTCCATCCAGGAGTTGGAGGGCACGGTACTCGACGGCTCAGATGAGACGAACACCGAGGTCCAGCAGCTCAATCTCATGAATGCCGGCATGGTGCAGAGCCTTCGCATGCAGCAGGACACCAACGCCGTGGCGACATCCGCGCTCGAGGAATCCATCGCCACGAACAAGATGTACAGGGACGCCGCGGCCGCGTTGTTCAACACCTACGCCGTTGCGAATTTGCATAAGGGCGAAGGCCAGTGGAGCACGGCGGGCAGTCCGGCCTACCGGCTCCCGTGATTGGAGCTTCGTCGACATGCGCCGCCTATTCTTTTTCACCGCGATCTTCGCACTGGCGTGCCTCGCAGCCCCGCCGATATTGGCGCAAGCCGGGATTTCGATCCTGGTCAACGCGCAGAGCGTCGACTACCTCGGCTACGTTTACGACGCCATCAACCAACTGGTCTCCATGCACGCGGACGCGTTCCAGATCATGGGGCTCCACATCTTCCGCGGACTGGTGATCATCATGATCGTCTGGCACGGCACTCAGTACGCGCTCGGTAGCGTGTCGGCGTGGCACGGCGGGTTCAACTTCGCCGGCTTCGTTGAGTTCCTCTTTATGGCCGCGCTTGGCCTCACTATGCTGCAGTTCTACAACGCGCCGTTGCCGGGCATGAGCACCAGTTTCCACGGGCTGTTCACGGACGAGGGGAGCTATTTGGCGTCGGTCATCAACATCGAAGTGATGAACGAATTCCTCAGCAAAGTATCCGCGATCGTTGCGAATACGCCCTGGCCAGGGTTCCTGAACCTCTTCCTTGTCGTGATCTACGTCGGCGTTCTGATCAACATGGCGATTGCTGAAATCGCACTCTTCGCCATCATCGCCTTCGGGTATGTCGCGGCCGGCGTTCTCATTCTTGTCGGCCCGCTCTTCGTACCGTTTTTCATCGTGCCCAGGCTGTCGTGGCTGTTCTGGGGCTGGTTCCGCTCGCTCATCACCTACGCGTTCTACCAGGTGATTGCGAACGCCTTCGTGTACGTGTGGTGCACCGTTCTGAACACCTTCATCGACAACACGGTCGCCGGTGATTATTCGCTCGGCCACTTCGCCGTGCTGCTGGTTCCGATGGCCATGCTCAACGTCAGCTTCCTCATCGGACTCCTGAAGGTCCCAGCGCTCACGGCGGACCTGTTCAGCGGCGCAACTTCGGCCGGGGCCGGCATCGCGAGTGGAATTAGCGGGCTTGTTCGCGGCGCATTCGCTTAAGGAGATCAACCACCGTGAATGACATCGTTCTTCTGCCCATCGACCCCGACTTCAAGGCCGCCGCCCGGCAACACTTCGAGCACTACGGCTCCACGCTGGTCGCCAATACTTACCTAAAAATTGCGCTGTTCTGCCTTTCCTTGGTCGCCCTTGGCCTGATCGTGCTGAACTACAGAACGTTTCGGGTGGTCGCGGATTTCAAGCCGGTAATCATCCGAATCAACGACATTGGCCGCGCCGAGGCGATCGCCTATTCCGGCTTCAACTACAAGCCACAGGCGCCCGAACTGAAGTACTTCCTCATCCAGTTCGTCACCGGCTACTACGGGCGCATCCGGGCCACGGCGCGGCGCGATTATCCGCAGAGTCTTCTCTTTCTGGAACAGAACCTGGCGCAGGGAATTCTCCAGTCCGGGCACGCGACGAAGTGGTTCGAACGATTCCTCGCCGGCGAGGGCGATGAGGTCGATATCCAGGTGAACAACGTCACCATCGAGGACCTACGGGAGCCGCCCTACAAGGCGAACGTGGCCTTCGACAAGATCTACTACTCGTCGGCGCAGCACATCGAAACCCGGCGCGAACACTGGACTGCGCATTTCGTTTTCATCGTCCGCCGCGAAGTCGTCAACAACCTCGTTCCGTACAACCCGCTTGGCATCACGATCCAGTATTTCCGTGAGGACCAGGCGTTCAATTAGCCGTCTATTTGCACGCGAAAGGAGATCCACTTTATGCCTCTGCTCGACTCCGAAATCTTCTTTGAAAAGGTGGCGTTCCGGCTCCGCGCCGATGTCTCGGCGAACCTCCAGGCTTACGCCCGGTACCTGAACAGCACGCCCGATCACATTCTGAATTCCGCGCTCACTTTTGTGTTCAGCAAGGACAGGGAGTTCCAGGACTGGAAACTCCGAGAGACCACCGCTACCGGCGAGCCGGTGTCTGGAAAGGGTAAGCGTGGGAAAAAGGCTGGTGGCGCGAGCGTCCCTAACGACGGCAAGCCGGCGGGCGCGACGTCCTTCCCCGGATGAGGTAAGCCATGCGTCAGCAACCTGTGTCTGGCAACGTGCCCGAAGCTCGACAGAATCGTGAAATCCCAAGACGGTGCTGCGCACCGGCTGTTTGGAATCGACATGCCACCCCTTGCAGGTACACGCCGGTGGACTTACTCAAAACACGGCACTTACTTAGTTCTCGTCCACGGTGGTACACGTGGTGTCCACGGGCGTGGATGTCGTTGAGTTTTTAGGCACTTGGAGGCGCAATGGGTAAATCTCCCAGACTCGATCTCAGCTCCCATATTTCAGCCCGGCTGACGTTGGCCGAGCGAAAGCTCGTCGCGTCCGCAGCCGATCGCGCCGGCCTCACGACAAGTCAATGGGCGCGTTCGATCATCGTAAACGCGCTGTGCTCGCCCATTGAAACGCGCGCGTTGATGGCGGAATTTCTGGCGCTCCGCGCGGTGATATTGACGCTCCACGCCAACGTTGCGCAGGGGCGGAAATACACACCGGAAATGATCGAAGCTTTGCTTGCGCAAGCCGACGAAGCCAAGTTCCGGCTGGCCGATCAGCGGCTCGCCGATGCAATCGCCGCGCCGCTGGCGATTTCGCTCGAGACTCTGGCGACGCCGCGCGAGGGCAACAATGCCTGACGAAATTCCTCGTGCGCTCTGGCCCCGGCGCGGACCGATTGCGTCCCTGATGTCCGTCCTGCTTTCGCTCACGGCGATTCCGCTCGTGATCGCGATACAACAGCAGTCGTGGAGCCCTCTACGGCGGTTCTATTTGTCGTCGTACCTTCGCTCCGCGATTCTGCCAGGGCGGCAGACTTTCCCGGTGCTTTACATGGGTGGGCGAAGCGAGCCGCGATTCGCCCTCGACGCCTGGGTCGCGAAGGTTCCGGCCGGTGTCCCCGTGCCGCCCGGACGGCCTGGGTTAATGCTCACGAGCGAGGGCAGACAGCGGGGCGGCGAATGGCTGCAAGTCGTCCAGGTCAAACGGGTCGATAGCAACGCCTTCCATGACGGGCTGCGCGAGTGGGTTTACGGCGGCCGGTCGCTCGCCGAATTGCTTCGGCTTCCGGCCGCGCTGTCGTGCCTCGGTCTCCTCGCGCTGCTGCCGTTCGGCATCCGCGTCGACCGCCGCCGCTATCGCGAGCAGCGCCTGGGGAAAAAGATACGTGGCCCGGATCTCATCACGCCCCGCCAGTTCAACCGGCGCTTGCGCGGGGACGGTCTCGCGCTCGTTCTGTCATCGAAAGCGAATTCCCTCACGCGGCTCTTCCGGCAGCATCCGCCTGTCATCCGCTTGCGCTCAACGGACGAGCCGTCGCACGCTCTGATCATTGGAGACACGGGCAGCGGCAAGAGTTCCTTGATCCGTCAACTGCTGCACCAGGTACGCGACCGCGGGCAGATCGCGGTCGTCCACGATCCGCACCGCGAGTTCGCCGCCGAATTCTTCGACGCCGAACGCGGCGACTGGATCCTTAATCCCATCGATGTTCGATGTCCGTTCTGGCGTCCCGGCGCGGAGATCCGGCACGAGGCGCAGGCGCTCACCATTGCCGCGAGTCTATTCCCGGATCAGCCGAACGAGCAGCGCTTCTTCATTGAATCCGCGCGCAAGGTCATGGCGCACCTGCTGACCTACGATCCAACGCCGGCTGAGTTGACCTACTGGATGGAGCATCCGGAAGAGATTGACGTGCGCGCCAAGGGCACGGAACTCGAGTCGCTGCTTGCGCAGAACGCTCCGGGCCAACGTGCAGGCGTCCTGGGCACGCTCAACCAAACCGCGAACGCATTCCGCCTGCTGCCCGAATCGCCCGAGGGGCGACGGACGTTTAGCGTCACGGAATGGTCGAAGCGGCGCGAGGGTTGGGTCTTCGTCACCAACACGCAAGACACGCGCGAGGCCTTGCGCCCGCTGCAAAGCCTTTGGCTCGACCTGATCATCCTGCGATTGTTGAGCCAGGGTCGTGACGACAGCCTGCCGCCAGTCTGGATCATTCTTGATGAACTCGCCAGCTTGCAGAAGCTGCCGCAGTTGCACACCGCTATCACGGAAAACCGCAAGACCGACAACCGGCTTGTATTGAGCTTCCAGGGCAAGAGCCAACTCGACAAACGCTACGGGCAGGACGCCGAGACGATCCTGTCGCAGCCCTTCACCAAAGTTCTTTTGCGAACGAGTGAGCCGCGCGCCGCCGAGTGGATGAGCAAGGCCATTGGCGATATCGAACTGGAGCGCGTGCGTGAAACGCGTTCAAACGGCTTCGGAAGCCGGCATGGCCGCAGCTACACGCATGAGCGGAAAATTGAGCCGCTCGTGCTGCCCGCGCAGATCGAAGGACTGAACGCGTTGCAGGGGTATCTCCGCGTCGGCAACTACGTTGTCCTGATCGATTTTCCCTATATCGCACCGGAGAACGTTGCCCAGCCACTGATAGAGCGAGAAATCCCAGTGCTGCGCCGGCGCAGCCTCGCGCCAAACCCCCCGGGCACCGACACTGGCTGCGACGCGTCTTCGGGGCCGATTGATCTGGGTGGAATCGGAGGGCGCCGGCAACAGACGAGAGTCACCGCGGAGGCGCGCGAGCCGGTGGAGCAGCAGGCCCTCGAATTCGAACGGAGACCAGCGGAAACCATCGTCGCAAGCGAGGAGCCGGAGCTTCACGACGCGAACGAATCAAAGACGATGTACGGGCTGTAGCGAGGCGCAACTATGGTGAACATTTCAAAACCGCTCACGACCGGAAAGGCCCAGCAATACTACAAGTCCGAATACGCAAACTCCGAGAACGCCTACTACACGCAGGGCGGTCAACTGCAGGGCGAGTGGCATGGCAAGCTAGCGGCCGAAATGGGCCTGACTGGAATCGTAAGCGAACGGCAGTACGACCGGCTCGTTCTCGGACAAGATCCGCACTCCGGCGCGCAGATGATCGAGCACCGTGACACGCTGCGCACCCGATCGGGCGAGGAACTGGGCCACCGCGCCGGCTGGGACCTCACGTTTCAAGCGCCCAAGACCATCTCGCTGACCGCTCTTGTCGGTGGCGACGAACGCGTGCGCGAGGCCCACCGTTCCGCAGTGAAGACCGCTCTGGATGAAATGGAGAAGTATACGCAGGCCAGGATGGGCGGAACGATGCCGCCGCGAAACACGGCGAAGTGGGCCGCGGCAATGTTCGAACACGACACGGCCCGGCCCGTGGACGGCTATCCGGCGCCGCATCTTCACACGCACGTCGTGGTCTTCAACATGACCAGGGATGAGCAGGGCCAGTTGCGTTCCGTGCAACCGCGCGAGTTGTTCCGGATTCAGTCCATGGCCACGGCGGTGTACCGTGCCGAGTTGGCGTACCGGCTTCGCGAGTTAGGCTACGACATCGAACGCGGAGAGCAGAATGCGCCGGAGATCAAAGGATATTCGCGCGAGTACCGCGAGGCGGCGAGCGCTCCCCGCCCCCAGATAACCCCAGAGAAGACCCAGAACCATTCTAATATAAACATAAGAACCTGCCCACCAAAACGATAGTGTAGATCAAGGA
>VFSW01003622.1_pt1 | contig 23130 bp, 28 predicted proteins | sample 5358111 | NCBI WGS metagenome assembly VFSW01 (sample SAMN11554181, study PRJNA540505) | mine drainage metagenome | isolation source: sediment from site ElyBrook_90M | place: USA: Ely Copper Mine, Vershire, VT | collected 2017
CGACCTGACCCTCAGCCGCGCCATCGTGGGCCGTCGAACTCTCGAGGTCTAGAAGAAGCGCACGACCAGGATGAGGCCCACGACGACCGAGTAGGTGGCGAAGGGTCGCAGGTTGTGGGAGCGGAACCACTTCGTGAGAAAGCTCACCGCCAGGTACGCGGAGATCATCGCGACGATTGCTCCGACGAAGGCCTGGGTGCGTACCCCGTTGCCCAGGTGCCCGAGTAGACCCGGCAACTTGTAGAGACCGGCGAGAAGTATGACCGGAGTAGCGAGGAGGAAAGAGAAGTTAGCGGCGTCCTCGTGATCAAGTCCTCTCGCGAGTCCCGCGGCCATCGTGATTCCGGCGCGCGAGATACCGGCGAGGAGAGCGAAGACCTGGGCGAAACCAATCGTCATTGCTTGTCGGGGACTGAGGTTCCCCAGCCGAACGGAGCGGGTGCGCCGTCCCCGACGTCGCTTCAGGGTTTCGGCGGCGAAGAGGATCACTCCGTTTAGAGTCAGGAAGATCGCGGCGGCGAGAGGCTTCGCGAAGAGCTCCCGCAGGGGCTTTTCGAGGAGTAGTCCGGCGAGGCCCACCGGAATCGTGGCGAGAACGAGCAGAGCGAAGAGTCGGTACTCCGGCGCGAGGCCTTCGTCATCGAGGTGAACGAGTCGACCCCAGCCGTCCGAGCGAGCACGCACGAGTTGCTGCCAGGTACCCGACAACAGACGCCACCAGGTTTGACGGTAGTAAACGATGAGCCCGACGGCAGTCCCGACGTGCAGCGCAACGAGAAAGGTGAGAAAAAAGGACTGGGCCTGGCTCTGGGACGAGACGAGGTTGTTCCATCCGAGGAGGGCGGGGACGAGCACGCTGTGACCGAGGCTCGACACGGGGAAGAGTTCGGTGACCCCCTGGAGTAGTCCCATCACCACGGCCTGGAGGTAACTCAGCGTGGCAATCACACCGCCCACGCTAATGCGCGACACTGGGGAGATGAGGTTCTTGCTGATCGTCCGTCACTGCGAAGCCCGACCGGCGAGCGGGAGTGAACGGGACTGGGATCGCCCCCTCACCGACCGGGGCCGAGAACAGGCCGCCCAGATTCGCGAGTGGATGACCGAAGAGGCGCTCACGCGGGGTTACCTGCCCGCGCGCGTGCTGGTCTCTTCGGCGCGTCGTACCCGAGAGACCTTCGCCCTGACCTTCGAAGCGGCGGGAGTCGTCGAGGAGTCCGTCGTAAGCAATCTCATCTACAACGGAGGACGCGACGTGAGTGGTGAGGACATCCTCGCTGATCTCGGAGCCCTCGACGACGTGAGAACCAATCTCGCCGTCGTCGCGCATAATCCGAGCGTGAGCGAACTGGTCTACGGGCTCGTCGGTGGGTGGCCCGAGGGTCTCTCCGAGGGTCTGCCCGTCGGGGCCGTGATCGTTCTGGAACTCGACGACACTCGTCCGGTGGGGCTCTCGCCCTACCGGTGGATCGAGAGTTTTCTGCCGGTCTAGAGACGACGAAGAATCGCGGCGTCGCCCTGGCCACCCCCGCCACAGAGGGCGACGGCGGCGTACTCGTCACCGCTCGCGCGCAGGGCGTGGAGTGCGTGAACGGCGAGTCGGGCCCCCGAGGCCCCAATCGGGTGCCCGAGGGCGATAGCACCCCCGTCGGGGTTGACCCGTTCGGGGTCGAGACCGAGGTCGTCGAGTGATGCGAGGGCCACGGCCGCGAAGGCTTCGTTGATTTCGACGTGGGCGAGGTCGGAGATCTCGAGGGACGTCTTCGCGAGGGCGGCCCGTATCGCTCGACTGGGTTGGAGGAGGAGCGAGGTGTCGGGGCCGGCCACCTCACCGTAGGCCACGAGTTCTCCGAGGGCGCTCAGCCCTTCGCGTTGGAGAAACGAGTCGGAGACCAGCACGAGGACCGCGGCGCCGTCCGAGATCTGGGACGCGTTACCCGCGGTGATCGTTCCGCGGGGATCGAAGGCGGGCCGTAGAGCGCCGAGAGAGTCGAGGGAGATATCGGGTCGAATCCCCTCGTCGGCATTGAACACTCGGGGGTCCCCTCGCCGGCTCGGGACGCTGACCGAGACGAGTTCGGCGTCGAATCCACCCCGCGACTGCGCGCCGGCGGCCCTTTCGTGGCTCCGCTGGGCGAACTCGTCCTGTCGCTGTCGAGGGATGCGTCCGTCGGCGTGGGTCTCCGTGGCTACTCCCATGGCGCAGTGGTCGAAGGCACAGGTCAGGCCGTCGTGGGTCAGGGAGTCGAGGGCCGTCACGTCGCCCAGCCGGTAGCCCTCGCGGGCCCCGGGGAGAAGGTAGGGGGCGCGACTCATCGACTCCATCCCTCCGACCACGACCACGTCAGCCTCGCCCGCACGAATGAGGAGGTCGCCGTAGCGCAGGGCGGCGAGTCCGGAGAGACAGACCTTGTTGAGAGTCGTCGCGTGAGTGGTGAAGGGGATGCCAGCACTCACGGCGGCTTGCCGAGCGGGAATCTGTCCCGCCCCGGCGGTGAGGACCTGACCCATGATGACCGCGTCCACGCGGCTCGGGTCGAGTCCCACCGCGTCGAGCGCCCCCCGGATGGCCTCGGCCCCGAGATCGCTCGCGGCGAGCGACGAGAGGGCGCCGTTCAGTTTGCCAATGGGGGTTCGGCGAGCGGCAACGATTAGGGATCTGGTCATGGTCTACCTCCACCAGGACCCTAGACCCGCTGTAGGGTCCTGGTGGAGGAGGCGTCATGTTGCAAGAGATTGACCACGTCGCCATCGCCGTCTACGACCTTGACGCGGCGGTGAGTTTTTACGAAATCTCGCTCGGGGCGCGGGTGGTCCACCGCGAAGACGTGTCGAGCGACGGAGTTCGCGAGGTCCTTCTTCGGGCCGGATCGAGTTACGTGCAACTGCTCTCCCCGCTCTCGGACAACTCGCCCGTGGCCCGATTTTTGGCCTCGCGCGGCGAGGGCCTTCATCACGTGGGTTACCGGGTCGCGTCGTGCGCCGAGGCCCTCGAGTCGATGCGTCGAGCGGGGGCTCGACTGATTGACGAAGCCCCCCGGCCGGGCTCACGGGGTACGACCATCGCCTTTGTTCACCCCACGGGAGCCTTCGGTACCCTCATCGAGCTGGTGGAAGAAGGCGCGAGCTCTGAGCACTCCGGTCCGGGGCTTGGGTAGCCTGGACCTCTATGGAGAACGCGATGGGGAGCCGACTCGACGAACTCGAGACTCGTAAGGCCCAGGCCCGGATGGGCGGAGGAGAAGCAGCGGTCGCCCGACACCGCTCGAAGGGCCTCATGACCGCGCGTGAGCGCCTCGAGTACCTACTCGATGAGGGCTCCTTCCAGGAACTCGACATGCTCCGGCGCCACCAGGCGGCCGGTACCGGACTCGAAGACTCTCGTCCCTATACCGACGGAGTTATTACCGGACTCGGCATGATCGATGGGCGTCGTGTCGCCCTCTACTCCCAAGACTTCACCGTCTACGGAGGGGCCCTTGGAGAAGCCCACGGACAGAAGATTCACAAGGTCATGGACCTCGCTCTGTCCCTCGGCCTCCCGATTATTGGCCTCAACGACGGGGCCGGAGCTCGGATTCAAGAGGGCGTCGCCGGACTGAACGGCTACGGCGGTATTTTCCGACGCAACGTCCAGGCGTCCGGGGTGGTGCCCCAGATCTCGGTGATTCTCGGCCCGTGCGCCGGGGGAGCGGTCTACTCACCGGCAATTACTGACTTCATCGTGATGGTGAAAGACACCAGTCATATGTTCATTACGGGGCCGGACGTGGTGAAGGCGGTGACCGGTCAAGACGTCACGCTCGAAGAGCTCGGTGGCGCTCTCACCCACGCGTCGAAGTCGGGGGTGGCGAGCTTCGTCTTCGCCGACGAGAAGGCCGCTCTGGACGAGGTTCGTTACCTCCTCTCCTTTTTGCCCTCCAACAATCTGGAAGAGGCTCCACGAACTCCGAGTGGTGATGATTTAGATCGCGAGTGCCCGGAACTGCGAACCATCCTTCCGGACTCGGCTACGAAGCCCTACGACGTGAAGAAGGTCATCACCTCGGTTGTCGACGACGGTGAGTTCTTGGAGGTTCAGGCGGCCTACGCGGGTCAGATTACGTGCGGTTTCGGCCGGATCGACGGCTACTCGGTGGGAGTCGTGGCTAACCAGCCCAATGTTCTCGCCGGAGTGCTCGACATCGACTCGTCGGAGAAGGCCGCTCGCTTCGTGCGCACGTGCGACGCTTACAACATCCCCCTCGTGACCTTCGTCGACGTGCCGGGATTCCTCCCCGGTCTCGATCAGGAGTACGACGGCATCATTCGGCACGGAGCCAAGTTGCTCTACGCGTTCTGCGAAGCCACGGTGCCGCGCGTCTCGGTCATCATGCGCAAGGCCTACGGAGGCGCCTACGTGGTGATGAACTCCAAATCCATCGGGGCGGACCTGGCCTACGCCTGGCCGAGCGCGGAGCTAGCGGTCATGGGCGCGGCCGGAGCGGTGGAGATTGTTCATCGTCGCGAGCTCGCCGCGGCCGAGGATCGTGAGGCGACTCGCGCCCGGTTGGTCCGCGAGTACGAGGAGCGCTACTCCTCGCCCTTCGCGGCGGCCGAACGCGGTTACATCGATGACGTCATCGATCCGGCTGACACCCGCCGGGTCCTCGCTCGCTCGCTCGCCCTCCTGCGTTCGAAGCGCGAGGAGTTGCCGAAACGCAAGCACGGGAACATTCCCCTGTGACGAGTTCATCGGCTCACGACGACGAGGCACTCGCGCTGGCCGTCGTTCTGCAACTGCTCACGCCGACCCCGTCGTCCGAGGTGGCCACGGAGACGTCCCGGTGGCGCTTTTCGGGCCGCTGGTTCCAGCCGGTCCGCTAATCGTGCTCGTTCTCGCCGGTTCCCTCGACGCCCTCGACGCGTGGGAGCCACCGGACGGACCCGTCGCCGTCGTGGGGTCGGCGGCGGCGTTTCGGGGCCTCGAGGGGGCGCTCGACGAGGCCCGCACTCACGTCACGAGCGACCCACTGTGGTGGTACCCGGCCTCGTCTCGCACCGAGGTGGAGTCACTCGCCGATCAGATTCCCGAACCCGCTTGGTGGCTTCTTCTTGAAGGTAGTCCCCTGCACGCCCGCAGCCTCTGGCGTCACTCGAAACTGGCCGAACGATGGCGTCACGCCCCGGGCCCCGTGGTGGCCCTCGGCTCGTCGGGGTCGGTCCTCGGGGAGGTCATGATTGACCCACGTGGCGGGGCTCCGACGACGGGCGTGGGGCTCTACCGGGACCGGGTGGTGACACCGATTCTGGCGGAGCCGCTGCGAGATCGCACCCTCACTCTGCTGGGGACCGGGACTCGTCTAGAAGAACTACTCCCGGACTCTCTTCTTCTCCTCGAGGTCTCCGAGTAGGGCCTACTCTTCGGTGATCGTCACTGACTCGATGACGACGTTCGCACTGGGGCGCCCGGATCGGGTGCCGAGCTGGTCGATCGCGGCGATGACGTCGAGACCGGAGACGGCCTTACCGAAGAGGGCGTAGAGCGGGGGCAGGCGGACCCCGTCAGCACCCGAAATCACGAAGAACTGGGAGCCGTTGGTGTTCGGACCGGCGTTGGCCATGGCGAGAGAACCAACCTCGTAGCGACCCGGCTTTGGGAGTTCGTCGGCGAAGCGGTACCCCGGACCCCCGGAACCCGTGCCGGTCGGGTCGCCACCCTGGAGGACGAAGTTCGGGATAATGCGGTGAAAGACAATTCCGTCGAAGTAGTGCCAGCGGGCGAGAAAGACGAAGCTGTTCACCGTGACCGGCGCGGAGCCGGCGTCGAGAAGAAACTCCATCTCCCCGTGGGAGGTGCGCATCAGGGCTCGGTAGGACTTAGCGGGGTCGATAATCATCGGCGGCGCCGCGTCGAACTGGCGACGCGGCGGGCTGGAGCCGTCGGGAGCGGGTACCAAGTGGTCGGGCACGGTCATCCAATCGCGGCGGTGGGTAGGAACCCTACGCGGCTCGCGAGGAATCTCGGAGTTGTGGTGGCGGAGTGTGCCCCCACGCCCGGGACTCCCCGTCGGCCCTACGAGTTCGCCGAGTGGTGGGGGGCTAGCCGATTTTTAGAAGATTGACGACGAAGACCAGGGTGTCGTTAGAAGCGATGCCCGAACTGAGTAACTGGGTCGTCGGGCCGTAGCCGAGGGTGGGGGGAACAATGAGTTCGCGCTCTCCGCCCACCTTCATACCGGGCAGTCCCTTCACCCAACCGGGAATCAGGCTGGACAGGTTCAAAGTCGCCGAGAATCCGGCGGGCCACGAGGACTGTACGACGGCGTGGCAGGAGTAGGTGGCGAGTTCGTACTGAGCGGTGAACTTGTCACCTGGCTTCAGCGCGGCCCCGGTGCCCACGATGATGTCCTTCGAGACGAGAGTCGTCGGCTTCGCGCCACTCGGGAAGACGAAGGCGGGAGCTCCCTTACCGAGAGTGGTGGGAGGGCAGGTCTCCTTCGCGGTGGCGACCGTCGTGGTGGTGCTCGACGTCGGTATGGTGGCCGTCGAGGGACCGTTCTTCGTGAAGAGCAAGACGGCGGTCCCGATGACGACGACCGCGACGACCGCGACGATCACGATACGGTTTCGAGTCCGGCGCAGTTTGCCCGCGCGCTGTTGTGCCGCGAGTTTCTCCCGCCGGGCGGCCTTTTGACGCTGTCGCTTGGTGGTTGCCATGGGGGCGAGCCTACTCGCGGTCCTCGGGGGGTCTCTTCACCAGGGGGGTAGGATAGAGCCCCTATGGCCCTCATCGTCCAGAAGTTTGGCGGCACGTCGGTCGGAGACCACGAACGTATTCAGGCGGTCGCTGAACACGTGGCGCGCACCCGCCGAGACGGTCACGACGTCGTCGTCGTGGTCTCGGCCATGGGAAAGTCGACTGACGATCTGCTGGCCCTGGCCGACAAGGTGTCGACGGAGCACCCGGCTCGAGAGATGGACATGCTTTTGACGGCCGGAGAAAGAATTTCAATGGCTCTCGTGGCCATGGCGATCTCTGGTCAGGGCGTGGAGGCGGCCAGTTTTACCGGCTCCCAAGCCGGAATTATCACGGACACTGACCACACCCGGGCCAAGATTCTTGAGATCCACCCCGGCCGACTACGCGCGGCGCTCGACGAGGGCAAGGTACCCGTCGTCGCGGGATTCCAGGGCATGTCGACGGAGAAGGACGTGACCACCCTCGGCCGGGGAGGTTCCGACGTCACCGCCGTGGCGCTGGCCGCGGCACTCGGGGCCGACGTGTGCGAGATCTACACCGACGTCACGGGAGTCTTCTCGGCCGACCCGCGGGTCGTTCCGAAAGCGCGACGACTCAACCGAGTCTCCTTCGATGAGATGATGGAAATGGCGGCCACCGGTGGTCGGGTGCTGATGCTGCGATCGGTGGAGTTCGCCCGACGTCACGGCGTGCCCCTGCAGGTGCGATCGAGTTTTACCTGGGAACCCGGGACGTGGATTGTGGAGGAGGACCCCACGATGGAAGAAGCGGTGGTATCGGCGATAACCGACGACATCTCGGAGGCGAAATTGACCCTGGACGGAGTTCCCGACCGTCCGGGAGTGGCCGCCACTCTGTTTAGGCAGTTGGCCGTTCGCGGGGTGAATGTGGACATGATCGTCCAGAACACGGGAACCAACGGACTCACCGCGATCTCCTTTACCGTTCCGAAGACCGACGTGGACGCAGCTCGAGAGATTTGTGACGCCGTGGCCGTCGAGATCGGGGCCACCAACGTCACGACCGACACCGGCGTGGGTCGAGTCTCGCTCGTGGGGGCGGGCATGAAGTCGAGTCCCGGGGTGACTGCGCTGATGTTCGAGACTCTCTACGAACACGGCATCAACATCGAGATGATCTCGACTAGTTCTATTCGTATCTCGTGCGTCGTTCGGGCGGAAAAGGTGGGAGAAGCAGTTCGCGCTCTCCACACGGCTTTCGGACTCGACGCGGCGTAGGGGGGAGTGTCGTGAGAGTGGCCGTCGTTGGAGCATCGGGTCAGGTCGGGACCGTGATGCGTCAGATCCTCGAAGAACGAAACTTCCCCTTGACCGATCTCCGCTTCTTCGGTTCAGCTCGTTCGGCGGGTCAGACACTCGAGTGGCGTGATCTCTCGATCGTGGTTGAAGACGCCGCGCGGGCGGATTTCTCCGGCATCGATATTGCCCTGATGTCGTCGGGGGCGACCTCGTCCCACGTCCTCGCTCCGAGACTGGCCGCCGCCGGGGCGGTCGTCGTGGACAACTCGTCGGCCTGGCGTATGGACCCTGAGGTTCCCCTCGTCGTGGCCGAAGTTAATCCCCACGCTCTCGCTCACCGGCCAAAGGGCATCGTCGCTAACCCCAACTGCACCACCATGGCGGCAATGCCGGTTCTCAAGCCACTGCACCGTGAGGCGGGTCTGCGATCTCTCGTCGTGTCGACCTACCAAGCGGTGTCGGGGGCGGGCCGAGAGGGCGTCGACGAGTTGTGGGGTCAGTTGACTGACTCGGTGGAGCAGTCGCGTCAATTGACCTTTGACGGGCGGGCTTTCTCCCTCGAGGGTGGCGCTAAGTTCCCGGTCGCCATTGCCCACAACGTGGTTCCTTTCGCCGGAAGTCTGGTGGATGACGGGCGGGGCGAGACGAACGAGGAACACAAGTTGCGCGACGAGAGTCGCAAGATCTTGGAAATCGCCGACCTGGCGGTGGACGTCACCTGTGTTCGGGTTCCGGTCTACACCGGTCACTCCTTGTCGGTGACCGCGGGATTCGAACGGCCCCTCAGCGTGGCCCGAGCGTGCGAAATCCTGGGCGACGCACCGGGGGTGGTGTTGGCCGACATTCCCACACCTCGGCTCGCCGCGGGTCACGATCCCACCTTCGTGGGGCGGGTGCGCGCCTCCGAGGTGGTGGTGAACGGATTGACCCTCTTCCTCAGTAGCGACAACCTCCGTAAAGGCGCCGCACTGAACGCGGTGCAGATCGCCGAACTCCTGGTCGCCGGCTAGTCCACTCCGTCTCGGCCCAATTGACGGCGGGCCAGATTGACGCAGTGATCACCAAAGCGTTCGTAGAAGCGCGCGAGGAGGGCCACTTCCACCGCGACTGGCAGAGCCATGGAGCCCGAGGTCAACTCGGCGGTGAGAGCGACGTGGAGTTCGTCGAGTTCATCGTCAATATCCTCAATCGCTTCGGCGGCTTCGATATTGGCGTCGAGAATGATGTCCGTCGCCTCTCGCCAAATGGTGCTCGCCACTTCTCCCATGCGCTCGATGAGTCCACGCGAGCGTGGACTCATCTCGGAGCCCATGCCCCTCGCACCTCGCCGAGCGATGTGTGCCGCTAGGTCCCCGTTGCGTTCAATCTCGGGGAGCATGCGCAACAAGGTGAGTAGTTCAGCGCGCTGGGTCGGGGGGGTGGTCTCGGCGAGAAGGGACCGTTCTGTTTCCATGAGTAGCCCGTCGATCAATGCGTCGATGGTCACGTCACGCTCCACGATGATTTTGGCGGCTTCGCGGTCGCTGTTTAACAGCGCGTGGGTCGCTCCGGCAATCGCTTCACCCACCATGGCGAACACTTGAATGACACGACTACGCATCTCGGGAGAAATAATCGGCGTGACGTTGTGAGGGTCAGGGGCTTTTGCTGTGCTGAAGAGCCGAGGCATGGGGTCATGTTAGTGACGTGTCACGGGCGCCACGTAGCGTACGCCGCGAGGAGGTGGTGTGATGAACGGTGTCACGGGAGGGCTCGCGGGCCTGGTGGTCGGGGCGGTGGTGAGCGCCCTCTGGTTCTCTCTGAGGTGTCGACTCGTCACGGGTGAACTCCGAGTGGCGACCCGGGTGGCCCAGGCTCGGGAGGAGGATCTCCACGGTCAACTGGATCGAGAGAGACTGGCCCACGCGGAGGCCCTCGGGAATCTAGACACGGTGTTTCAGGCCCGCTCCGCCGAGGTTCTGGCCCAAACGGTGGACCGTTTCGCTCAGAGTCAAGAAACGGTGCAGCGCGAACGAGAAGAGCGGCTGCGCGACAATCTACGACCGCTCGCCGACGCCCTGCAGATTTACCAGGAGAGACTGACCCAGTTTGACGAAACTCACCAGCGTGCCCTCTACGACGTCCAACGACGGGCCGAGGAGTTGCTCCATGCCCAACGCGACACCCAGAACGAGACTCAGCGGCTCTCCCAACTCCTCGGTCGTTCCGATCAACGGGGCCGTTGGGGGGAGGTGCAGTTGGCCAATCTGCTCGACGCCTCCGGACTGCGCGAAGGGGTTGACTACGACCTTCAGCGCTCCACCACCGAAGAGGGTCGGCGTCAGCGTCCGGACTGCATCATCAACCTGCCCCGGGGAGTGCGGATTGTCGTGGACGCGAAGTTCCCCTACGACGCCTTCGAACGAGCCCTCGCCACGACGGACGACACGGAACGTCAGCGTGCCGCGAAGGAGTACTCCGTAGCCCTGAGGAGCCACATTCGACAGTTGTCGGCGAAGAACTACTTCGCGACCTTGGACTTCTCACCGGAGTACACGGTCTGCTTCGTACCTTCCGAGTCGGCGCTGTCGCTCGCGCTCTCGGCCGATCCCGAACTTCTGACCGGAGCGACTGATCAGCGCGTTATTGTCGCTTCTCCGACGACCCTCCTCGCGCTGCTCTGGACCGCCGCCGAAGTAGTGCGCCACGCCCAGGCCGCGCGCAACGCGCAAGAGATTATGGGCCTTGCTCAAGAACTGTTGTCGAGAATCCGTAACGTGGCCGACCCCCTGATCAAGCTGGGTCGATCGTTGAAGGAGGCGACCGAGTCGTACAACCAAGCGGTGCGCTCGGTCGAGGCCCGACTTCTCCCGCTGGCTCGACGAGTTCAGGATCTCGCGGCGGTGGAGGATGCGGTCCGGGAGTTGCCGGAGATCTCCTCGGTGACGACGGTGCTCGACGCGTCGCGATGGGGAATTGACCCGGCCAACGACGAGTGGGGCGAGCGTTCCGTCATTCTTGACGCGACGAGCCCGGACGTTCCCGAGACGGCTGACTAATGTCGTAGGCCATGGCCCTCACCCGTTCGCGACATCGTCGCAACGTGTGGCTGGGCGTTCTGGCCCTGACCAGTGTGGTGGTGGTGATCTTCGCGCACGACGTCTCGACTATCGCTCACCAGGCCACCAGTGTCCGGGCGAGCGAGAACTCGAGTTTCGTGACGTTGGCTGACTCGCTGATTAGTTCGGAGAACGCACTCGACACGAATGTGGTGTCTCTGGTCGAGGGCACGGGAGCGTCGACGCGTATGAACCTCCTCATTGAGTTACGGGTGCTGAACGCGCAGCTTGCTTCCCTCGACGCCCGAGCGTCGCTGCTCCCCGGACCTTCCGTCGGAGGTGGGCTCGATCGCCAATTGGCGGTGATGACGCGCAGTCGCGTCGTGGCCTACGGGGACATTCTGGCCTACGTCGCGGGGAACTTGACCCTGCCGTGGACGACTCCGCCACCCCCCAGTGTGGGGGTGGCGCAAGCCACTCTGCTCTCCAGCGCCGATTCGTGGGGGGCGTTGCGTCATCGTCTCGAGAGTTCTCCGGGCGGAGGGACCCTGAGCTCGTTGAGTAGCGCCCTCGGTAGTTTGAACCTTCCCCAGGCTCTCTCCTCTTTGAACTCGCGGAGCGCTTTCGTCCTGACTCGACAGTTCAGCATCGCGGCGCTCGAAGTACAGCCGTCACCACTTCAGGCACCGCGCGGGACGCTCTCGATGCCCCCGGTGCCCTCGATGAGCGTGACGGCGGCCCTCGACAACAACGCCGTCGATACCCAGGATCTCGTCGTGACCTTTACTCTGACCCTCTCGACCGGTCGGTCGCTCAGCGCGACGCGTAGCGCGATAATCGGCCCCCTGAACTCTGTGGGCCTCAGTCCGGTAGTCCTCCCACTCGCGGCGGGTGAGACGGGCCGGCTCACGGTGACAGCCACCGGGAATGGCCTTACTCGCAGTCGCACGTACGCCCTCGTGGTGGCCCCGAACGTGCCCCTCTCGCTCGGCTAAGCGATCTGGGGAGTGAGTCGTGAGTGGGCCCTCGAGCCCACGAACCCCCTTGAGAGAGCTCGGTGAGTGGCGCCTATCGGCACGTCGTGCGGGCCCCGGAACGAACCCCGCCGTTAAGGTTTTCCGGTGTCCCTCGTTTTGCGCCCGTTTGAACTCACAGACGAAGTAGCCGCTCTCGCTGCCGCTCAGGAGTTTCCCGACTCCGGTTTCGACTTTCTCGGCTTCGACTTCGACCCGGAGGTTCCCTGGGAGCGGTGGATAGGGCTGATGGAGAACTACCGGCGAGGAGTCGACCTGCCCGCGAACCGGGTGCGCGGCGCCATGCTGGCGGCCGACGTCGACGGCCAACTCGTAGGGTGCTCATCCATCAGATTTGCACTGAATGACTACCTCGCCGTTCGTGGGGGCCACATTGGCTACGGAGTTATTCCGAGATTTCGGCGAAGGGGCTACGCAACCGCAATTTTGGTCGAGTCCATCAACATCGCTCGAGAAGAGGGTGCGGGTGATCTCCTCGTGTCGTGCGACGACGACAACGTTGGCTCGGCCACGGTGATTGAACGTTGTGGCGGGGTGCTCGAATCGGTGGTGGTCGCTAACGACGGGACCATGTTTCGCCGCTACTGGATTCACTAGCGCAGCCCTTACGCAGCGTCCACGGGCGAGCCATTCTCCCCTCCGATTTCTTTTCACTCACCCACCGCGGAGCCAGTCTGGTGATGGGATGGTGACCATGCGGCGAACGGCCGGAGACTTCCTTCAGGGGTCCCCTCCTTCGTCATCTACCATGGGGGTTACTCCCCAGTTAGAAAGTAGGACGCCGTGGCTGAGTCCATCACCGTGACGAATAATCAGACGGGCGAGAGCCGGGAAATACCGATCGTGAATGGTGGAGTGTCAGCCGCCGAGTTCTCGAAGTTGGTGCCCGGAGTCTGGTTCCACGACCCGGGATTTATGGTGACCTCCCAGGCCGAGTCGGCAATCACGTACCTCGACGGAGAAGCCGGGATTCTGCGCTACCGGGGGTACCCGATTGAACAGCTCGCCGAGCAGTCCACCTTCATCGAGGTGTCCTACCTGCTCACCCACGGAGAACTACCTACGCCGGAGCAGTTGGCGGTCTGGACCCGCGAGGTGACCTATCACACCTACATCCACGAGAACATGCGTAAGCGCTTTCTCGAGGGTTTCAACTACGACGCGCACCCCATGGGCATGCTCGTATCGGCGGTCGCCGCACTGTCCACGTACTACAAAGAGGCGAAATCCATCACCGACCCCTCGACGCTGCACAAGCAGGTCGTTCGCCTCATCGGAAAGATGCCGACGCTGGCCGCGGCGGCCCACCGGTACTCAGTCGGTATGCCCTTTGTGTACCCCGATAACTCCCTCGGGTACGTGGAGAACTTCCTGTCGATGATGTGGAAAGTGGCTGAGCCCCGTTACGAGGCCGACCCGGTCCTGACCCGGGCGCTCGACATTCTCTTCATCTTGCACGCCGACCACGAGCAGAACTGTGGGACCACCGCCATGCGCGTGGTGGCCTCTTCCCACGGAGATCCCTACGTGGCGACCGCGGCGGCCGCGGCGGCGCTCTACGGGCCACGACACGGCGGCGCCAACGAGGCGGTACTGAAGATGCTGGCCAAGATTGGTCACGTGGACAATATCCCCGCCTTTATCGAGACGGTGAAGTCCGGCAAAGTTAAGTTGGAGGGCTTTGGCCACCGGGTCTACAAGAACTTTGACCCCCGGGCCACGATTATCAAGCGAACGGCTTACGAGGTGTTCGAAGTCACCGGCAAGAACCCCCTCCTCGACATCGCTCTCAAACTGGAGGAAATCGCCCTCGCCGACGACTACTTCATCTCGCGTCGGCTCTACCCGAACGTGGATTTTTACTCCGGGTTGATCTACCAGGCGATGGGCTTCCCCCCCGAAATGTTCACGGTGCTCTTCGCCATTCCGCGTACCGCGGGTTGGCTCGCTCACTTCCAAGAGTTGCTGGAACAGGACCTGAAGATCGCTCGGCCGCGCCAGCTCTACGTGGGTTCCGCTCAGCGCGACTTCGTGCCGATGGATCAGCGCTAGGCCGACGTGGGAGGCTCGCTGACAACGCGAGCCAGACCTTCTTGCACCATGGACACTCGCAGTTGGCCGTCGCGGGAGTAGAGAAAGCCCCGAGCTAGCCCCCGGGCTCCGTGGGCGATGGGGGAGTCCATGTCGTAGAGGAGCCAGTCGTCGGCGCGCAGATCACGGTGGAACCACATGCAGTGGTCGAGGGAGGCGCCCATGAATCCGGGGTCGTCAAACCGGGTGTCGTGGTTGGCGAGGATCGTGTCGAACAGGTTCATGTCGCTCGCGTAAGTGACCACGCACGCGTGCAGAAGTGGGTCGTCGGGGAGAGGACCGTCGGTACGAATCCATAGTCGCTGGTAGGGCTGGTGTTCACGGTGGTGGGCCCAGGGAGCCGGCGTGATGTAGCGCTGCTCGATGGGGTTCATCCAGGTCAACCAGTCGGCCGCCACCCCGACCTCTTGGGCCAAGGTGTCGCGCGCGTTAACCAGGCTTTCGGGTTCGGGCACGTCGGGCATCGAGATCTGGTGCTCGAGGGAGATCTCGTCGGCGTGAAAACTGGCCTGAAGGTTGTAGATCGGCTGTCCGTGCTGGATGGCGACCACCCGTCGAGTCGCGAAGGAGCGTCCGTCGCGAATCCGGTCCACCTCGAAGAGGGTCGGGGCCGACGAGTCACCGGCGCGCAAAAAGTAACTATGGAGCGAGTGCACCCGTCCTCGCTCGACGGTGCGACCGGCGGCCATCAGGGCCTGGGCGGCAATCTGACCCCCGAAGGTGCGCTGGCGGGTGTTATTGGTGTGACGTCCCCGAAAGATATTGACCTCAATGGTTTCGAGGTCGAGTAGCTGGAGGAGAAAGTCGAGGGCCTGGGACACGACACTATTGTGACAGGCTCGAAACAGTCGGTGTGGCGGGGGTAGGCTGAGGGTCGTGCCCCGAACCTGGGAACAGTTCCGCCAGTGGTCCCGGAGTCATAACGGGAAGAAACTGATTCGATTCACCGCGGCGTCGGTGATTACGACTGTGGTGTCCAACGGGACCATACTCTTCGTCTACGGACTTCACGTGATTGACGGGATTTTTACCGCCACCCTGGTAGGAAACCTGGTCGCCGTGCTGCCGTCCTACTACCTCACTCGGGTCTGGGCCTGGGGTAAGCGGGGCCGTAGCCACTGGCGTCGTGAGGTGTTGCCCTACTGGTCCCTGTCGCTCATCGGTATCGCCTTCGCGATGCTCGGAGCCGCGTGGGTGAAGGACATCATTCACGAACACCACTACCAGCACCTGATGAACACGTTGCTGGTTGCGGGAATGAACCTCGGGAGTTTCGCTATTTTCTGGGTTCTGAAGATTCTGCTCTTCAATCGAATCTTCCACACCCACACCCTCGAGGCCATCGACGAACACCTGTCGGAGGAGGAAGCGGAGCGTGTCTAGCGTCGCTCGACTCCTCGAGTGGGGGTCGTCGCGGACAGGCCGCAAACTTCTGAAGTTCGCGGCGACTTCCGCCGTCTCGACCGTCATTTCGGGAACGATTCTCGTCGTGATCTACGGAGCGCGCTGGATTAGTAGTGAGGTTCTCGCCACCCTGGTGGCGAACTTGTTGGCCATGCTCCCGGCCTACCACCTCGTGCGTCGCTGGGCCTGGGGTAAGCGGGGTCGCAGTGACTGGCGACGTGAGGTGACCCCCTACGTGGGGATGTCACTCCTCGGAACGTCCTTCTCCCTCATCGGGGCGAACGTGGCTCACCACCTCGTTCACTCCCACCACTGGCCCCACCTCCTCAATACGGCCCTCGTCGAGGGCACGAATCTCGGGAGTTTCGCTATTTTCTGGGTGCTGAAGATCCTGGTCTTCAACCGCATCTTTCACGTGGGTCCCGACGTTGCCGTCTCGAACGGACCCCGCCACGCCCGAGTCCGCTAGTCGCGAAAGTTAGTGAACTGGAGGGGGGCGTCGAGGTCGGCCTCCTTCAGAGCGCTGATGACACCCTGGAGGTCGTCTCGCTGCTTGCCGCTGACTCGCACCTGGTCGCCCTGGATGGATGAACTCACACCCTTGAGGCCGAGGTCCTTCACCATCTTGTTGATCTTCTTGCCGAGGTCCTGCGAGATTCCGGCCTTTAATCCGATGCGCTGACGGGCTGAACCGTGGGACGCCTCTTCGACCTTGCCCGGATCGAGTGTCTTGAGCGAGACCTGACGCTTCACCATCTTTTCCTCGAGGAGGTCGTAGAGGCCGCGCAGGCGATCTTCGGTGGAGGCCGAGAGGAGGAGTTCTTTTTCGGTGTACTCGATGAGGGCGTTCGTACCCTTGAAGTCGAATCGGGTCGAGGCCTCGCGGTTGGCTTGATCTACCGCGTTACGGACCTCCTGGTGATCTACTTCGGAGACGATGTCGAATGTGGGCATGGTCCCATTTTAGAGAGGGCGGTTGGTGTCGGCGGTTCGCGGTGGACTAGGCTCGCTCCGGGTCGGTGCCCGAGCGGCCAATGGGATCTGGCTGTAAACCAGACGGCTTTGCCTACGGGGGTTCAAATCCCTCCCGGCCCACCAACTGCTAATCCGTTCGCGGATTAGCCACGCCCGAACGGCGGCGGGGCGGCTACGGTGTCTGGCGTGTCCACCCGTCGTCCGCCGTCGGTTCGGCGTTTGATTTCTGGCGTCATCGACGTGTACGAGACGGTCGCGGCCGGACTCGAGCGGGTCATCGCCTACGCCGAACGGCGCTACACCCCGCTCGGACGCTTTAGTCCGGGTTCCTTTCAGGGGTGGGACTTCCTCTGGCAACCGGCGGTAGGAGGATTCGTCGCCCTCTGCCTGCTCGTCGCGGGGGGATCGTTCCCGGACTCACCCTTCAAACTCGATCTGGCCGGAATCTGGTTCTTTGGCGAGCCCCGCAATCTGGTCTCGACCGGAGTGAACGAGACGATGCTCATCGTCTCGGTGGTCCTCGGCTACTCCGGCCTTGTTCTTCTCATGCGGGTCTGGCTACGACTCGTGGAGGTTCTCCAACTTCATCCCGGCGCTCCTCTTCGTTCGCTCTGGCGTACCTTCGCACTCTGGGCGCTGCCGATGGCCCTCGCGGCCCCGATGTTCTCCCGAGACGTTTTTAGTTACGCCGCCCAAGGGGAGATGACGAGCTATCACCTGAACCCCTACGTACTCGGCCCCTTCGCCCTGGGGTCCAGTCCCTACGTGAACCCGGTGGATCCCCTGTGGGGTAACGCCCCGGCCCCCTATGGCCCCTTCTTTTTGAGTCTCGACGGGGGGATCGACCGACTGGCCCGACACAACGAGATGGCTACGGTGATCGGCCTGCGCCTCCTCGAGATTGTGGCGGTCATCGCTCTCGGCTGGGGGGTGGCCGCGATTGCGGAGAGCCTCCATCGCGACCGGGCCGAAGCGGTGGCCCTCGTACTGCTTAATCCCATCACCCTCATCACCTTCGTGAACGGCGCTCACAACGACGCTCTCATGGCGGCTCTCCTGGTCGGGGGGGTAGCCCTGGCCCTGCGGAATCGGCCCCTACTCGCCCTTTCGCTCATCGCCTGCGCGGGCGCCATCAAGGCACCCGCCCTCTTCGGACTGGCGTTCGTAGGGTGGATTTGGTGGCGCTCGGGGGAGAGCGCGTCGGAACGGCACCGGCGACTCATCCTGGGGGGGCTGGCCAGCCTCATTCCCTTCGTGATCTGGACGTATCTCGCGGGATTCGGGTGGGGGTGGATCGGAAACCTGATGAGTAACGGGGCGGTGCAATCCTGGGCCGCCCCGGTCACCGCCCTCGGTCTGGGGGTAACCAAAGTGGCCCACGTGCTCGGGTGGGGGTCGCTGTCGAGCACACTCGTTCTGCGCCTGACCCGGGGAATAGGACTCGCCGTGGTGCTGGGTGTCACCGCGGGGCTGGTCGTTAACGCCCGTCGGCGGGGATGGGTTCACTCCCTGGGCGTCTCACTCGTTCTTCTCGCCGTTCTCGGACCGGTTGTTCAGCCCTGGTACTTCATCTGGGGAATCTCCCTGCTCGCCGCCTCCTACCAAGGACGTCAACACTTCTGGATACTGGTGATGTCGGTGACGGGCCCCTTCGCCGGACTGCCGGGGGGGCGCGAGTTGCTGAGTGGGATGTTGCAGACCAATCCCCTGGTCACCGCCACGGCCGTCGCAGTCTTGGGATTGGTTCTCCTCGTTCCGATGGGGTCTTGGACGCAGTGGTCCTGGCCAGAAGAGAGTGCGACCGCTACCGCGCCCAGTCCCGTAGAGGGTCCCCAGGAAGTTGGTCCCGGCCGATAACGAACTGGTACTCGACGACGTCCAGCCACTGGCCGTGCTTGCGCCCGACTTCTATTTCCATTCCCACCAGGCGAAACCCTAATTTTTCGTGGAGACGAATCGAACCCGCGTTGTCGGAGACAATCCGGGCGATGAGGGAGTGAAAACCGGATTCGGACGCGGTGCGAATCAGGTCGGCGAGCAGTATCTCCCCGACTCCCCGGCCTCGGGCGGCCCGGTGAACGTAGATGGAGTTCTCCACGGTGGTGAGGTAGGCGGGTCGGGGGCGAAAGGGTGAAACCAGGGCGTAGCCGATAATGCGTTGATTGAAGGCTCCGATTTCCCCGGCCTCGTCGTCGTCGTTGATAGCGACGAGGCAGGGGTGGGCACTCTGGTGCTGGCTAATCCACTCCTCCTGGTCGGCGAGGGTCCGGGGGACGAGGTCGAAGGTGATGTCCCCTTGCATCACCTCGGGGTTATAGATGGCCATCAGGGCCGACGCATCGGCCAACTCCACCAGACGGGTTCTCATCGATCGAAGGCTACTTCAGAGCCGGCTGGAATCCGGAGGCGACAAGGGACTACACTGGCTCTCCGCGTCGTGAAAGCGGCGCAACACGCCCTCTTAGCTCAGTGGTAGAGCACTTCCATGGTAAGGAAGGGGTCGTCGGTTCAATCCCGACAGAGGGCTCGCCAGGCGGCGTAGCTCAGGTGGTTAGAGCACACGGCTCATAATCGTGGTGTCGCGGGTTCGACTCCCGCCGCCGCTACCAGGCAGTTCCGGGTTACCGGATTGAGTTGTACCAGAGGCGGGTGTAAGGAGAATCATGGCGAAGAACGAGAAGAGAGTCCAGGTCACCCTGGCGTGTGAGGAGTGCAAGCGGCGAAACTACATCACGATGAAGAACAAGCTCAACGACCGTGAGCGCATCGAGATGAAGAAGTACTGCCGCTGGGAGCGCCGTCACACGACCCACAAGGAGACCCGCTAGCCCCCCTCGTCGGTGGGTGGTAGGCTGTTCCTCCCTGGGTTCGGCCCCGCGTGCCAAACAGAGGGCAGTGGCTCAATTGGTAGAGCACCGGTCTCCAAAACCGGGGGTTGGGGGTTCGAGTCCCTCCTGCCCTGCTCGAGACTCCGGCGTGCCGGAGAGGTAGACGAAAGAAAGACGATGAACCGCGAACAGAAGCGCAAGATGGGCCGTCAGGGCCAGTTGGGCGACGGGTCCTCCCGTCGCGCCGCGGCGGCTGACGTTGCTCAGGGTCGCGGTCCTCGTACCACGCCCGCGCAGTTCTTTGAGCAGGTTCGCGAGGAGATGCGTCAGGTTGGTTGGCCCACGCGGGATCAGACGGTCAACTACACCTCCATCGTCGCCGGCGTCCTGGTCTTCATGACGGCGCTGATCTTCTCCCTGAGTTACGTATTTTCCAAGTTCGTCGAGTTTCTCTTTCAGAAGTAGGTTCCATGAGCGACTCCACCCTTCACGAGCCCGACGAGACGGTCGAGGATCAGATTGACGTCGAGATTCTCGACGTCGACGAGATCGTCGAGCCCGAAATCGAGAGCGCCTTCGACCGACCGGGACGGTGGTACATCGTGCACACCTTCGCGGGTCACGAGAAGAAGGTCATCAGCGCCCTACAGAACATTGTGAAGTCCCGGGAGCTGAGCGACCAGATCTACGAGATTTACCTGCCCGAAGAGGACGTCACCGAGTTCAAGTCGGGCAAGAAGGTCACGGTCTCGAAGCGCATGTTCCCGAGTTACCTCCTCGTGCGCTGTGAACCGGACCCCGAAATCTTCTACGTCATCGGATCGACTCCTGGAGTAACCGGTTTTGTGGGCGCCGAGAAGACTCGACCCACCGCGCTCACTCGGCGCGAAGTCGACAACATCATCCGACCTCACGTCGAGGGGGTCGAGCAGCCCCAGGCCAAGCGGCGGATGGCCACCCACGAGTTCGAGGTTAACGACACGGTGCAGATTAAGACTGGACCGTTCGCTACCTTCTCCGGGCACGTGGCCGAAATCAACGAGGACCAGATGAAGGTCAAGGTCCTCGTTGACATCTTCGGTCGCGAAACCCCGGTGGAACTCGACTTCACCCAGATCACGAAGCTCTAGGACGCCGTAAGGAGACAGTTATGGCCAAGAAGATAACCGCCGTCGTCAAAATTCAGTTGCAGGCCGGTGCGGCCACCCCGGCTCCGCCGGTGGGTACCGCCCTCGGGCCACACGGTATTCAGACGATGGAGTTCTGTAAGCAGTACAACGCCGCCACCGAGGCGATGAAGGGAACGGTCATCCCGGTCGAGATTTCGATCTTCGAGGACCGCACCTTCACCTTCGTCTTGAAGACGCCCCCGACGCCGGTGCTCTTGCGCCAGGCGGCGGGTGTCGACAAGGGCTCGAAGATCGCCGGTCGCGAGACGGTGGCTTCGGTCACGATGACCCAGGTGGAGGAGATTGCCTCCACCAAGCTGAAGGACCTCAATACGGACGACCTCGAGCAGGCCAAGTTGCAGGTCGTTGGTACGGCCCGCTCCATGGGCATCTCGGTCGTTGGCTAGGAGACAATGAGATGAAGCACGGAAAGAACTATCGCGGCGCCCTGGCCCAAGTGGACCGGGAAGCGCTGGTGAGCGTAAACGAAGCACTCGACCAGGTGAAGTCCTTGGCTACCGCCAAGTTTGATGAGACCGTGGAGTTGGCCGTTCGCCTCGGCGTCGACCCCCGTAAGGCTGATCAGATCGTCCGAGGGACCCTGTCGTTGCCGGCGGGCACCGGTAAGACCAATCGCGTCATCGTCTTCGCCGCCGGGGAGGCCGCTCAGGCCGCCCGTGACGCCGGTGCCGACGTGGTGGGAGCTGACGATCTCGTGGCTCGTATCGCGGGAGGGTTCCTCGACTTCGACATCGCGATCGCGACCCCCGACCTCATGGGTCAAGTGGGTTCCCTCGGTCGCGTCCTCGGTCCTCGCGGCCTGATGCCGAACCCGAAGACCGGGACGGTCACGATGGACGTGGCCCGTGCGGTCACCGATTTCAAGGGTGGGCGAGTGGAGTACCGTACCGACAAGGTCGGTAACGTCCAGCTCGGTGTGGGCAAGGTCAGCTTCTCTCGAGAGGACCTCGCCCGCAACGTGCACGCCGTGATTGACGAGCTCACGCGCGTCAAGCCGGCCAGCGCCAAGGGTCGCTACGTCCAGTCCATCACCGTGTCGTCGACCATGGGCCCCGGAGTCAAGATTGACCCCGCTCATACCCGTGACCTGGACGAGACCTTGGTGGGGGCCTAGCCCTTTTGACGGGAGTGGTCCGGACTCACTAGTGTGAGTGTCCGCGCCATTCGCGCCACAGTTCGATTATTCGCCGAAGACATCCGGTGGGGTTAGCCCCGTAAGTGGCTCTTTCGAGTCCGCCCGACGAGGTGACGAGTCCCGTGACTCGTTCCTTCGTTGTCTCCGGCCCGTGTCCGGACGGCATCCGGTGAAGGAGTTACGATGAGCAAGATTCGTCCCGTTAAGGTGGCGGCGATTGACGAGGTAAAGGCCCGGGTCGATGAGACCACGACCGCCCTCGTCACTGAGTACCGCGGACTGACCGTCGCGGAGATCTCCTCGGTACGCCGTCAGTTGCGCACTCTGGGCGCCGACTACAAGGTTTTCAAGAACACCTTGGTCCGTCGCGCTATCTCGGGAACCACCGTGGAGCCGATGACTGAGTTCCTCGAGGGTCCGACGGCCATCGCTTTCGTGAAGGGCGACGTCTCCGCAGTCGCCAAGGCGCTGCGAGACATCGCTAAGTCCTCGCCGAACCTTGTGGTGAAGGGTGGAGTGCTCGACGGAAAGGCCCTCAGCCCCTCGGACGTGGCGGCCCTCGCCGACCTGCCGAGCCGCGAGGTCCTGTTGTCGATGTTCGCCGGTGCCCTGGCGGCTCCGATGCGCACCTTGGCTGGTCTGATGAAGGCCGTCCCCCAGAATCTTGCGTACGGCCTTGCGGCGTTGCTCGAGCAGAAGGGTGGCGCTCCCGTTGCCCCGGCCTCGAACGACGACGAGGCGAACGTGGAGGTTGCGCCGCGGGCCGCGGCCGACGAGACCGACGCTGGGGCAGAGGCCCCAGCCGACGAGACCGACGCTGGGGCAGAGGCCCCAGCCGAGGCGACCCCCGAGGCATCCGAGGATGTCGCGAGCGAGCCGGCCGAGTAATCGCCGTCGCCTCACGGGAACGACTAGGAAGAGAAAGGAATCATTATGGCGGGTAGCCTGACCAAGGAACAGATTCTCGACGGAATTGCCGAACTTTCGGTGATCGAGCTGAGCGAACTGTTGAAGGAATTTGAGGAGAAGTTCGGCGTGACCGCCGCGGCCCCCGCAGCGGTTATGGCCGTTCCGGCGGGCGCGGGTGCCGCGGCCGAAGCCGAAGAGGAGAAGACCGACTTCGACGTCATCCTCGTTGACGGTGGTGACAAGAAGATCGCCGTCATTAAGGAAGTCCGCGCGCTGACCAGCCTGGGGCTGAAGGAAGCGAAGGACCTGGTCGACGGAGCTCCCAAGCCCGTCCTCGAGAAGGCCACCAAGGCCGACGCCGAGAAGGCCAAGGCGGCTCTCGAAGCTGCTGGCGCCACGGTCGAGCTCAAGTAGTTCACCGCGTCGGGGGGGGGGCGCGCAGAGGGAACCCCCCAAACGGGCGGGTATACGAAGCGTGTATAGGGCGAATTAAGAGGCGAGCGACAGAGATATGTAATGAGCGAA
>VFSW01003623.1_pt1 | contig 23130 bp, 30 predicted proteins | sample 5358111 | NCBI WGS metagenome assembly VFSW01 (sample SAMN11554181, study PRJNA540505) | mine drainage metagenome | isolation source: sediment from site ElyBrook_90M | place: USA: Ely Copper Mine, Vershire, VT | collected 2017
CCTGAGTGTCAAATACGGCGGCAGACGATATTGTGATGCGGATTTTCTGTGCTCCCAGGCACCGGGACAAATTATCTATCCACACCATCGCCAGGAACCATGGGGTGTCAGAGCGCACGGCCAATAATGCGCTGAAGGCGGCAAAGGATATCGTTTTTGCCACAGAGAGAAAAGCCCTGGGGAGACTATCTCCAATCTTCGTCCAGGGCGGAATCGCCGGGTGTTGAAAAACCGCTTGACGGTTTTGCACAGTTGAGCTAATATTTTGCTACACTCGCACAGAGTTGTAGATAACAGATTATTTAAGGGTCGGTCTCGCAAGGGGTCGGCCCTTTTTTATTTCCCATACCCGTTGATGGCTTCGGCTTGATGCGGGTTTTTGTTTTCCAGAGAAAGTATGGCCGCTAACGAAAAGAAAATAATCGACTGGGAGCGCATAGAGTGTGACTACCGGGCTGGGATTTTATCGTTAAGGGAAATTGCTGCGTCACATCCCGGCACAAGCCACATGGCTATTGCCAGAAAAGCAAAGGCGCAAGGGTGGACAAGAGACCTTTCCGCGAAGATCAAAGCAAAGGCCGAAGAGCTTGTTACAAGACGCGCCGTTACAAAAACCGTTACAGAAGAACAAGCTGTAACGGAACGGCAGGTTATTGAGGCTGGTGCTGAGGCAATTGCATCCGTACGCTTGGCACATCGTGGAGATATCCGAAGGGCTCGCACATTGGCGATCAGTCTCCTTGCCGAGCTAGAGATTGAAACCGGCGACCGCGAGTTATTTCAGGATCTGGGCGAGCTGCTACGCAAAGAGGATGCCGCTGGCCGGGACCGGCTGAATGATATCTATCACAAGGTCATATCAAGTGCTGGTCGCATCGACAGCATGAAGAAGCTTTCGGACACACTGAAAACCTTGATCGGTTTGGAGCGAGAAGCATACGGGCTCAATAGTGACCCTGGGTCCGGAGATAATCAGACCCCGGCAGGACTGAACTATTTTTATGGAGACACCGAAACCAACCCTTAACCCTGCGCTCAAGGAATTCTGGACAAAGGCAGCCCGGAACCGGGTTCTGTATGGTGGTCGAGCCTCTTCAAAGTCTTGGGACGCTGCCGGGTTCGCTACCTTCCTGGCTGATAACTACAAACTGCGCATCCTGTGTACCCGTCAGTTCCAGAACCGCATATCAGAGTCGGTTTACACAACACTCAAAATACAAATAGATCGGTTTCGGCTCGGGTCTCGCTTTGAGGTCCAGCGTGACAAGATCATCAACCGACACACTGAGACCGAATTTCTCTTTTATGGGCTCTGGCGCTCGATTGATGAAATCAAGTCTCTGGAAGATATCGACATCCTTTGGATTGAGGAAGCCCATAGCCTCACCGAAGAACAGTGGAAGATTCTCGAGCCGACCATCCGGAAGGCTGGGTCGCAAATTTGGGTGATCTTTAACCCTCGCCTGGCGACGGACTTTGCATACAAGCGGTTTGTGGTCAACCCTCCACCGAACACAGTAGTTCGCCAGATCAACTACGACGAAAACCCATTCCTTTCCTCAACGATACGCGCGATTATCGAAGCCGCCAAGGAAGAGGACTATGAAGAATTTGAGCACGTCTATCTCGGAGTGCCGAAGCAGGACGATGAAAGCGTAATCATCAAGCGGTCATGGATCATGGCCGCCATTGATGCCCACAAGACGCTGAACATATCCCCGGAAGGCAAGAAGCGGATCGGGTTCGATGTGGCCGACAGCGGCGAGGATAAGTGTGCTTCTGTATTTGCGCATGGATCCATAGTGCTCTGGGCCGACATGTGGAAGGCGGCGGAAGACGAACTGCTGAAATCATGCACCCGTGTTTATCACTCGGCGCGGGAACGGGACGCAGCAATTACCTACGATTCAATCGGGGTTGGCGCATCTGCCGGGGCGAAGTTTGGCGAGATCAATGTGGCCCTCGGGAATAGTGTCGCGTATTCAAAATTCAACGCAGGAGGGGCGGTTAATCGGCCAGATGCGATTTATTCTTCAGGCACAAAAAACAAGGACATGTTCAGCAACATCAAGGCGCAGGCCTGGTGGCTGCTGGCTGACCGGTTCCGCAACACGTTCAACGCAGTGCGGAATGGGCACACGTTCAAGGATGACGAGCTGATCAGCTTGTCGAGCGACCTGCCCTTCCTTGAGCAGTTGATTGACGAGCTTTCTACCCCCAAGCGTGACTATGGCAATAATGGGCGGGTGAAGGTCGAGAGCAAGAAGGATCTTGCCAAGCGCGAGGTTGCTTCTCCGAATCTTGCGGACGCTGTTGTGATGTGCTTTGCACCTGGACCTGCTGAACCAGCTAAAAAAATCCGCGTCGACATTATGGGACGCTAGAAAAAAGGTCATAAATGTACAGATCAATCGTCTCCAAAATCCAACGTGATAAGGATTATCCGGAGCGACAATTTTCCGTTGATGTACTCTCGCGGGTACTCAATGGCACGCTGTATGACCACATGCCGTATGGATTCCATGAGGAGAAAAACGGGGCCGGGGAATATGTCCCGATCCGTGACCGCAGGCCGTCAGTGCGTTATGCTCTCTGCCGGATCGTGGTCGATGATTCTGTGTCGCTGCTGTTCTCCGAGGGCCATTTCCCGGCGGTGGACTGCGCGGACGAGACAACCCGCGAAACGCTTACGACTCTAGCCAAAGAGTGCAACCTCAACGAGATAATGATCCAGGCGGCAACCACCGGATCGGTGGGCAGCGTCGCCATATTGATGCGGGTGTTGTCAAATCGCCTGTTTTTTAACGTCTTCAACACGCAGTTTTTGACCCTTGCATGGCGTGCGGATGCTCCCGATACCCTGGAGCGCGTCACCGAAAAATATAAGGTCAAAGGCTCTGCTCTTATGGCGCAGGGCTACAAGATTGATGCCGCAGACAAGGCGGCTGATTTTTGGTTTTCCCGGCAATGGGATGAGAAAGCAGAAACGTGGTTTGAGCCGTGGAAAGTGGTTGACGATAAGCCCGGATTTATCCCCTCTCCTGACAAAAAAAGAACCACAACCCACAATCTGGGTTTTGTGCCCATAGTGTGGGTGAAAAACCTGCCCGGTGGCGACGAGATCGACGGCAAATGCACGTTTCCTCCCGAGGCAATCGATACCCAGATAGAGATTGATTATCAGCTTTCCCAGGGTGGGCGTGGGCTAAAATACAGCTCTGACCCCACGTTGTTGATCAAAGAGCCAGCCGTAGATAATGACGGCACGATGGTTAAGGGTGGCGGTAACGCTATTGTGGTGAACGAAAAAGGCGACGCCCGGATGTTGGAGATAAACGGCACCGCCTCAGCGGCTGTCATAGAGTATGTCAAGGCTCTCCGCGAGCTGGCCCTTGAATCTGCCCACGGCAACCGATCAAACGCCGACAAGCTCAGTGCGGCGCAGTCTGGACGGGCTATGGAGTTGATGACGCAATCGCTGATCTGGCTCGCGGACAAGCTCCGTATCAGCTATGGCGAGGGTGCCTTACTCTCTATCCTCAAGATGATGGTGCTGGCGTCAAACAAGTTCTCCCTGGTCGATAAGCAGGGGGAGGCAATCGGAAAACTGAATGTCAGGGAACCTATTTCTCTGCGCTGGCCGAACTGGTTTGCGCCGACTTACGCCGACAAGCAGTCCGAAGCAACCACGTTGGATGTGCTGACAAAAAGCCAGTTGCTTTCCCAGGAAACGGCGGTCAAGGCGATTGCCGGAACCTACGATATCGAAGACCCCGAAGAAGAGTTAAACAAGATCAAGGCTCAACCACAGCCGGCTGTGGCAGGTGCCCAGCCGAAGCAAGAGCCGTTATCTCAGTCCGATGACTGAAAGGAGCATGCCAGATGGCAGATGAAACAGTAACATCACCCACCTCGCCCGCAGCGCCGCCTACCCCTCCCGTTCCTTCGAAAGAGCCGGAAACCTTCTCCCGTGAGTATGTCCGGGAACTGAGGGAGGAGAACAAAAACACGCGGTTGAAAGCGCAGGCCTTAGAAAAAGAGCGGGATGACCACAAGACCGCCGCAGAGAAGGCCACGCAAGAGGCAACTGAGAAAATCACCGCAGCGCAGCAGGCGGCCAATGACCGAATTATTCGTGCCGAAATGAAAGCAGAAGCTATCAAGGCAGGGATGATCGATCTGGACGGCCTCAAGCTGGCAGACATGTCAAAGGTGGTGCTGAAAGACGATGGCACCATTGAAGGTGTGGAAGAGCTGATGAAAGGCTTGAAAGAGTCAAAGCCATATCTCTTCGGCACCGTACAGCATAGCAGCACCCCCGGAAAGCCACCGGAACAGAAGCCACCGACAGATAAGAAGGCTCCTGAAATGACGAAGGAAGAGTACACCGCGGCCAAAAAGGCGGTGTTGAAGAAAAAATAGGCCAGAAGGCCAAACCACCACAACCGACCTATCGGGGACTGACTCCCAGGGGGACAACATCCATCCCTACTACAGGAGTATTCCCAAATGGGTATTCAGAATTTTCCGGCTTCCTTGCAGCCCATTATCCAGCAAGGCTTTTTAGAGCGAGAGTTTCAGGACCAGATCGAATCCCTCATTGGCTTTCGTAATGTTGCCAGACGCGAGCCATTTCCCAACGGAATCGGCGAGACAGTGACCAAGACCCGGCCGTGGCTGAAAGCACCGGTCACCACCCCCATGACCCCCTCCGGTAACACCAACCTGGACAACGGCTTGTCCTCCTCGATGTGGACCATTGAGCAGTACGCCTTGTCCATTGCGATGTATGGCGACACCATCGACCTGAACACCGTTACCAGTAAGGTAGCGATCAAGGAACAGTTCCTGCAGAACGCCAAAACCAACGGTATTCAGGCCGCTCAGTCCCTCGACCGGCTGGCCCGTAACGCCTTGTTCAACGCCTACATGGGTGGAAACACTCGTGTTCGTGTGACCCTTGGCGCCCCGGCTGCCACCTTCTCTGTCGATGATATCCGGGGATTCCAGTATGTGTTCGTCAATGGTGTTTTGACTCCCGTTTCTGGGGCCAACACCATGAGTATTACGGTTGGCTCCAACGTCTACACCCTGACCGGTGCGGCTGCTGACGGCTCCAACGTCTCGACGGCCCCTGGCGGTATTTCCGGGACTCTTACCTGTTCTGGCAATGTCACCGTTGCGGATGCCACCGCCTTGAACGCATGTCAGGCCTACAACAGCGGCACCGGCGTGGCCCAGTTCATCCTGCGCCCCAATGGCAGAAGCAACACCTCTGCTATCGTCGGCACCGACCTTCTGACCATGGGTTCAGTCCTGGACGGCGTTGCATATCTGCGCCGGAACGGAGTGCCCACGGTTGACGGCATGTATAACCTGTACCTTGATCCTGTTTCCGCCCGTCAGTTCTTCGCTGATTCGGATTTCAAGCAGTTGTTCCAGGGGGCAACCGCAGCGGCGAAAGAGTTCCGCATGGGTCGCGTGGTCGAGCTTGTCGATGTGCGGGTTATTCCGACCACCGAGGCTTTTGTCCAAAACTTGGGCAGCGTCACCGTGCGGCGTCCGATCCTGGTTGGCGACGAGGCCTTGGTTGAGGGCGACTTTGAGGGAATGGCCAACGAAGAAACCACGGGAGATAATGCAATCATTGATATCGTTGATGATATCGTGCAGGTCACTCGTGAGCCTCTGGACAGGTTGCAGCAGATCATCGCTCAGTCCTGGTACTGGATCGGCGGATTTACCGCACCCACCGACATGACAATCAACACCACCATCGTCCCGACTGCATCCGCCTCTTATTACAAGAGAGCGTGTGTGATCGAGCATGCAGGGTAAGGCTTAACCAGGAAATGGCGGGGGTTTCGACTCTCGCCATTTCTTTTGTTCAAGAGGATGATCATGTCAGATTTTACCGGAAACCCCAATACTGTTACCCATGTTGTGAATGGGCAAATCTCTGAACTTACCCCGGCACAGATATCTACCGTTTACGGTTCAGGAAACATCAAGACCCCAACCAAGAATTTTACCCTATCGTACAAGGGAATCCATCTGAATTGCTTCAAAAATATCCCTATCGTGTGCGATGCGGCATTGATCGCGGCGTTCGCAGCGACCGGGGCACCAGTGGTGTGAAAATGGCGAAGGAAAAAAAAGAAAAGACTCAGCCGAGGCACATTATCTTGGATGAGGCCATAGGCTGGCACGAAAACGGCGCGCTGATCAAGTTCGATGAGGGTCAAACCGTCACAAATCCGCATGATATCGCCCGATTGATCGAGCGAAATGCAATCTATTTGGTGGTGAGCCATGAGTGATGCAACATATATCCGGCAGGGCAAGGGGTCGATGCTCAACATCACGGCGGCGACTGTTGTTGCACAGGTTCCGCCTGATTTTGCCCGAGGGCAATGCCGTCTTGTTCGGGTTCAGGTTCTTGTCGCCGGGTCCGCAGCAGGGGCAGCTTATGATGGCAACTCGACGGCTGGCAATACCGCGGCGAACCAGCTTGCGGTTATCCCCAACGTCGTTGGCAACTACCTGATTGACATGCCGTGCCTCGCCGGAATTGTCATCATCCCCGGCACCGGCCAAACTGTAGCTGTGAGCTACGATTAAGGAGCGAAGACCATGACGGAAGAAACCAAAGAGCAAAGCGAGAACACCGGCACTCCGAATTTACAGCAGAATAACCAGGCTCCTGAGACAAAAACGGAGAAAGCGAATCCTCCCACCGACACAAACCCTCTCCTAGTCCTTGAAAGCCCTTATGGATTCTATGATGACGATGATCAACTTCACCAATGGAGCGCAGGCCAGATTGTCGATGATCCCGAAGAGATTGCGCTTCTGTTAGAGCGCCAAGCACCAGTGAGCGAACGTAAGGACGGTTGACCATGGCATTCACAAGCGTACAGCTCGTAGATATTCGGAGGTTTTGCGGATATCCGGCCTACGGTGGCACCCCGGCGAGTTTCCAAAGCTACCGATTTTTCCAGGCTTATGGTGCGCTGGAATACCGGCTGGCGAACCTGAGCAGCGACGAGCAGACCGTGGTGGTCAATACCTACCTGACGAATCTCTATCTGCTTGAAACGGATATTGTCGGCTCTACCGGCGTCCGGGGGAATCTTGACACCGATGTGGCCGCCGTCTGGACGCACAATAAAGACGAGTACAAGGACCGTAAAAGGTTGTTTGACGGAACCCGGCGCGAGCTATGCGCCTTTCTTGGTGTTACCCCTGGCCCAGGCCTGAGTAATGGCGGCATGGCAATCTTGGTGTGACATGAACGCAGCGACCCTACAGTCGAAAATTTATGCAGGATACGGAAAGGCCGCCTTGCGCTTGGGGTATACGACAGACCTTTACCGGCCAAGCAGCCCGGATTTTCCGCTTTCCAACAAAATAACGTCCCTCCCTGTCAGTTTTAACTCGCAGGACATGAGGTATAGCAAGCCAAACAAGTACGGTCCATCCCCTTGGTTTGGCGTATTCGATGGGACGATCGCCAGGGTAGGCGATTACCTGACCAACACGCATGACGGCACATTTTTCATCGCCGCCATGCAGCAGGCTTTGCCGATCCTGGTTGTGCAGACCAACCGCATAATCAATATTCTCCGTCCCCAGCAGCAAACAGGGGTTGGGGCTCTTGGTTACGGGGGAGATACCGCAGCCAATGAGACAGCACTTATGTCCGGCTGGCCCGCCTCTGTCCTTCAGGGGACCAAGGGCGGAAAAGGCGGTGCCAATCTGCCCGGAGATACACAAAATCCATGGTGGGCGATCCTGTTGCCTGTGTTTCCTGGTGTGATTCTCCGTTCCGGGGATCTTATCACCGATGACCTGCAAAGGCGGTATGCAATCAGCAGCGCCGAGCTTTCCGACCTCGGGTGGAGATTAACCGCAGCGCAGGTGCAGACATAATGGCCGATATAACCGATGTGCTCAACGGAATCGTTGCTACCGTTGCGGCCAGCCTCTACCCGAACGGAACGACACAGCCAAGCACGACCGGGGCGGCAACCAGGATTTATCCAGGATGGCCGACACAGAGCAACCTTGATGCTGATCTTGCCGAAGGGATTGTCCATGTGACGGCTTACCCTCTGGCGACCGAGCGCGCCGAATCACTGATAAACCTTGATGCAGAGGTGCAATCGATCGCCACGGCGGGAACAACGCTTTTAATCGTGGGGAATACCATCACCGTTGGCGGTGTTCCGAAGGTTGGAGACGTGGCCGTATTGAGTGTCAACCGGGTTTCTTACCCTTACGCAGTGACGCTTTCCGACACCACGGCGACGGTTGCTGCAGCTCTTGCGGCCCTGGCTGGATGTTCCGCCGTTGGCAGTGTTATTACCGCACCGGGTAGCGTGTTTGTTCTGTCCGCTTTTGTCTCAACTCCTGCTGCGCTGCTCTTGCCCATGCGTCGGATCATCCGGAACGTGCAGGTTACGACCTGGGCGAACACCCCTGCCTTGAGAGACGCTACCCACAAGGCCGTCAACGCTTCCTTGTTCAATGCCGAGCGGTTGACTCTCTCAGACGGGACCATGGCCGGGATTGCGTACCAGTCCAGCCCGATCACCGATGCCTTGCAAAAGGCCATGCTCTATCGGCGCGACCTGATCATGCAGGCCTCTTTTGTTGAGACGCAGGCCACCACCGTGCAGACCGTGGCCGATCTGATTGCAGATATCAGCACCGCATCAACCCCAGTAACCGTATTCACAGTGCAATAGGAGAGCAGGCTATGGCAAAAAAAGATGATGAAGAGATGGTCACCACGGAAGAAAAACCAGCTTTCAGTCTGGTGGTCCGGGAACCCTTCGAGGATTATCAGCGCGGGGACCATATCACTGATGCCGAAGCGATAGCCAATATCGGCGACAATCTCCGGCACTGCGTCAAGGTCGCGGCATGATGCACGAGTGGGACGCGGCCCTGATGTGCGTGTTGCCCAAGTATTACAAGCAGGCAGCCGACCCGCAGACCCTCACCAAGATCAAAAACGACATGATCCAGGTCATGCGCGAAAAACACCATCTGCATATTTCAGAGGCCGATGCCCAGAAAATAAAAGTGGAATGGCTTGCTGAGGAAGAGGCTGTAAATTTGGTCATCCCTCACGAGTTGCTTACCCAAACGATCCATTAACCAAAAGGAAAAACGATGGCTATCTATCAGCTAGGCCAGCTCAATGTTACGGCCCTGTCCGTCCCTGGGCTTTATGTTCAGATCGTGCCGCCCAAAAACCGCTACATCAACGGCGTTCCCTCCAATGTTCTGGGGTTTGTAGGTGTAGGTTCATGGGGTCCGAAAAACGTGCCGCTGCTGGCCGGTGATTTGCCGCAGGCCGTGCAGGCCGTTGGTAATCCGTCGAACCGATCCCGCGATCTGGCAACAGCCGTTGCCGTGTCCGTGTTGCAGGGTGCCAATAACTTCCGGCTTGTTCGGGTAACGGACGGAACAGACGTGGCCGCGACGGTTGCCCTGAAAGACAGCGTGCCGACGACTGGCGCAACCTTGACCGCGCTCTATTCTGGTGTGTCGGGAAATACCATCACCGCGACCGTGAGCGCAGGGACCGCAGCCAGCACTTTCAATGTTGCGATCCAGATGCAGGGGCAAATGCCCGAGCTGTTCACCAATATCGGCGGCGCAGGTGTGACATTCTGGCAAAACCTTGTTTCCGCGATCAACAATGGCCAGGGGATCATGCGCGGACCGTCCGCGCTTGTCATGGCTACTATCGGCACCTCTACCGCAGCACCGTCCCTTTCCACCTACACCCTGGCTTCCGGGACTGATGGTGATACCGGCGTTACCGATGCAATGATGATCGGCACGGACGGCACCACCCGCACCGGCATGTATGCTCTGCGCGGCGCTGGTTGTCAGGTAGGTTCCCTGGTAGATATGACCACCTTTACCGGAAACTGGTCAACCATGCTGGCATTCGGGCTTTCCGAGGGCATTTATTTTCACACCGCGCATGCGGCAGGAACCAGCCTTGCCGCCTCTGTCGCCAACATGGCGACCGCAGCTTGTGACGGGTACGGCATCAAGGTAATGCAGGGTGACTGGTGCTACTGGCAGGACAACTATAACAATACCTTGCGCCTGCTGTCTCCGGCTACCTTCACCGCCGCAATGTCTGCCGGGACTTCTCCGCAGCTTTCGACGCTCAACGCTATCATGTACGGGATCGTGGCCACCCAGCGGAGCAAGGCCAGTCTGCCTTATTCTGATGCAGAGATTGCCTTGATCGTGCAGAACCGAATGGACGTGATCAGCAACCCGTGCCCTGGTGGCTCGTACTTCGGTTGCCGCACCGGCCAGAACGCATCGAGCGACCCGAGCAGGAACGGCGACAACTACACCCGCATGACAAACTACATCGGCCTGACCATCGCCGCCTCTTACGGGTATGTGATCGGCCAGCCCCAGACCCCGGACTTGCGGCGCCAGGTGAAATCTTCCTTGCAGACATTCTTGCAAGGCATGCAGGATGCCGGGATGATCGGCAACGTGAACGCCCCGACGAGCCCAGCCTACAAGGTTACTCTGGACGCAAGCAACAACCCCGGTCCCCGTGTCGCCCTCGGCTACATGCAGGCCGATATCCAGGTTATCTACCTGAGCATTGTCCGGTACTTTGTCGCCAATCTGGAAGGCGGCCAGACCGTCACCATCACCGCGCTTTAATCCATTACTGAGGAGCTATCACCCATGGGCAACTTTGGACAATCTTATGGCCGGGATATCCGGCTTGATATCAACATGGCAACAGGCGGCGTGTTGACGCTGCCGGATATCACCGATTATGACGTCAAGCCGACCAACCACACCGACACCTTTATCCTGATCAATGGGCGCCCGGTTCACAACGTCATTCCCAACGGCGGAAATGGCACCATCAGCCTAAAACGGGTTGATTCCACCGTTGAGGACTTCCAGGCGGCGTTTGAGGCCAACTATTACGCCGGTGCGCCGCAGCTCAAGGGGACTCTGACGGAAACCATTTCAAACCCGGACGGAACCGTGTCTCAGTACCAGCTTCAGGGTGTTTCCTTGATTGTCGAGGACATGGGCGCATGGAAGGGCGAGACCGCCGTCACCCAGCAGCTCAAGTTCATCTATGAAATCTTTACGAAGGTGGCGTAATGGCGAAAATTAAAGATATCACGGAAAGCACACCGAGTGCAGAGCTGGTGAAGGCCGCTGCTGCCGAGGTTCTGGTGGTAGATACCAAGGGAAGATCCATTACCCTGAAAAAACCCGGCGTCCTGGCTCAATTCAGGCTGGTAAAAATCTTGGGTGAGTCCGCAAAGAATGAGGTTTACATGGGTATGATTATGCCCATGATCTTCATTTCGGCCATTGATGGTCAAGTCGTGCCCTTCCCGAATACCGAGCTTGAGATAGAGGCATTGATCCAACGGTTGGACGAGGACGGTGTTTCTGCTGTCATGCAAGGAGTGCAGGATAATTTTGGGAATATCGACCCCAAAAAGGATAAGGAAGCGGTAAAAAACTAGCTCGGGCCACGCAGATACGGGAATGCCTATGGTTGGTAAAGAACGGCGTTCCATTTGACGTGGCCTTCCGATTGGATGAAATCACCAGGACTGCTTTTTCAATCGTGTTTTCGGAGATGGAAGGGGCCGAGTTTGACTACCACCTGATGCGATTCAAGGACAAGAGTACATGAGCCAGTCTTTTGATAGCCCTCTTGCGTTCGCGCTGCATCTTGCAGAACGGGCGATTGCTATTGACGCGGCGGCCCATATTGCGCTTGACCGGGCTGCTTCGATTATAGAAGGGGCTGCAAAAGACGAAATTGGCACATATCAATCAGCCGTTGGGTCATTCCCTGCATGGGCAGAATTGGCCGACAACACAAAACAGGACCGGATAAACAAAGGCTATTCAGAAAATGACCCGCTTTTGAGATCCGGAGAACTCCGCGATTCAATTTCTCACAAGGCCGATGGCCTGGAAGCTATTATCGGGTCAAACTCAGACATCGCCGTTTACCAGGAATTAGGGACGGGCAGAATACCTCCCCGGCCATTTATGGGGCCAGCGGCAATTCGGAGCAGGGTCAAGGTAGAGCGGATTTTGGGCGAGGCGATTGTGGGCGCCATGCTCTACGGTGGTGTAGGTCACATGACCAGACTAGAAGGTAATAATGGCAAAATAGGACCAGAAGGCAGCAAACCCTAGTGCGGCAATAGAGACCAAGAACAGAACTACCCCGGCCATTACTGAGAGAATGCGGTACTCCCACGGCATGTCATTCTTGAAGAAGGGCTGATGATAGGCCCTTGTCGGCACTGGATACTGAACACCATTGATGTGATCAGCAAGCCACTCGTGGACACGAAAACGGATAGATACGCCCATGTTTGAAGCCTATAAAATCGGTGTACGCCTGTCATTGACCAACGGTATTACTACGGGGTTAATGGCTATTATTTCACAATTTCGAGCATTTGACAAGCAGGTACATTCCGCCAACAACAAATTGTCCGACACAGAGAAAATGCTGCGCGGTATCAAGCGGCAACTGTTGGTCGGTGGCGCCATGATGGGTGGTGGCGCATTAGGGTTCTCGCTGCTTGATAAAACAGTCAATGCAGGCAGAGAATATGCTCATCAACTTTCTTTGATGAACTCGGCGGGAATGAAGCACCTTGAAATAGTCAAGGCAACCCAGGCAGCTTGGGAGGCTGGCAAATCTGTCCCGACCGCCAGTGTCACAGAAAATCTTGCCGCGATCCGCGACCTTCGCATGGTATTTGGCGATACAGCGCACGCAACCGCTTTTATGCCGTCCGTGCAGAAGGCACAGGCAATCTTGCAGATGTTCCGGCACGGAGAAGCAGGCTCTGGAAAAGCAGAGGCCTACGAAATGGCCAAAGCGCTTGAAATGAAGGGGGCTGTGAAAACGCCCGAGCAATTCATGTCGCAGGCGGACATGATGACGCGGGCACTTGTTGCCACTGGTGGTAAGATCGGGGCCAGTGATTTTCTATCTGCCTTCAAGTATGGCCGCGCCGCGACTTCCGGATGGAACGATTCTTTTGCCTACACCATCCTGCCGACGCTGATTCAGGAAATGAAAACCAAGGGTGGGTCTGGCGGTGGTGCTGGTGGCCCCGGTAACGCCTTGATGTCGGCCTATTCGGCAGTTGTGGGCGGGGCCATCCCACAAAAATCCCTCAAGGTTTGGCAAAAACTTGGTTTGCTCGATCCATCAAAAGTCGTATGGGACAAAGTCGGTTCTGCAAAGGGTGTTGCCCCTGGTGGCATTATGGGCAGCGATACATTCCAGGCCAGTCCTTACGAGTGGGCAAATAAATTCCTTATTCCTTCCCTGAAGAAAGCCGGGTATCAGACAGAGGCACAACAGAAGCAGGTTCTTCAGTACCTATTCCCGAATCGTGCCGCTGGCTTTGTCATGTCGCAGTTTGTTACCCAAGGGTGGAAGTTCGAGCGGGACCAAAAGCTCATTGGGCAAGCACAGGGGTTCGGGGCATATCAACAGTTGCTAAAAGATGATCCTGAAATGGCAAAACTCGCCCTGCATAAGCAATGGGAAAGCCTCTTGGCTATACTCGGCTACCAGGTTATGCCCGCAGTAATAAAAGGCACACAATGGCTGATTGAAACAATAAGTTCGTTATCAAAGTGGTTTTCTGAAAATCAGACATTGGCAAAAATGTTGATGTATTCTCTGGCCGGTCTCTCTGCCGTTCTGTTGGTTGGAGGCGTGGGGGTGACACTGTGGGCCGCCTTCTCTTTGATTGGCGTAGCACTGACGGCAGGAGGAGGACTGGCCACTCTATTGGTACTTTCGGCTGGGGCTCTTACTGCCTTTGCGATTGCCGTTGGATTATTTACGCCTGAAAAAAGTAATTACAAAGGCCGAAAAACACACGCATTGCTTACCCAAGGCCAAGACGTGGACATTAACCACTTCACGCCCACAGCAAAGGCAAGCCATGCGGTTCATAACCACTTCAAGGTTCTCATCGACGGCAAGGAAGTTGCGCATCACATTGTCGGACCAAACTACGGTACATCAACAATGAGCCTAAACCCAGCCGCAAGCCGCTTAATGCCCGGAACCCCAGCCCTCGGCTCATATTAAAATGACCATCCAGCTACAACTAGCCGGGCAGAACGCCTACATCTCCTTCCAGGGGATAGAGCTGCCGGAAAAGATCACCTTCGGCGGCACCCAGCTTCTGAGCGTTCACCAGCTTATCGGTGGCCGGAGGATATTGGATGCTCTAGGCGCATCGGATGAGCCTTTATCCTGGTCGGGGATATTCCAGACTTCGGCGGCAGTGGACAGGGCGAGGTTTTGCGACACCCTGCGCAGGACCGGGGAACCTTGCAAGCTGACCTGGGGCGAGTTTTGCTATACCGGAGTGGTGTCTCAGTTCTCGGCGGATTACACGCGGGGCGGCCTGTATGTGCCGTACCGAATCACCCTGACCGTGGCCGAGGACAAGACCGCTTTTGTCGAGTCGCCCCCGCAGGTAAGCACCCAAGCGCAGATCACAGGCGACATGCTACGGGCCAACTCCTTACAGGGCTGCATCGAGGATTCAACCCTTTCGGGCCTGAATGATTCGGTAATGAGCGCGGTGCAGGCCGTGACAGATGTTATTGCGCCTATCGCCAAAGGTATTGCATCGGCTGTTGCGGCGGTGAGTGGGCCAGGGAATTGCGCCATTGCCATCATGAACAATGCGCGAACGGCTATCACAACGGCACTCGGCCCGATTGCACAGGCTCAGGCCCAGGCTCAACGGTTGATCACCTCCGCAGAGCAAGCCATTACCGGGATCACCACGGCGGGCGGTTTGCTTCCCGGCAATCCCGTGGCGCAGATGACCGGCAAGTTCATCAAGCAGACAAACGCGGCCATCCAGTTGCCACCTCTCTACGAATACAAGGCCATCATGGGCCGCACAACCGTAAATCTGAACACGCTGGCCGCGCAGGGACCAACCGCCAAGACTGTCACGGTCGGTGGCGGCACCCTGCAACAGGTGGCGGCGATGCAATATGGCGACTCATCCATGTGGTCGTTGATTGCCCAGGCAAACAACCTAACAGACCCGGTATTGTCCGGCATCAACACGCTCATAATCCCGCCCAGCCTATGACCTCATACATCAACACGCCGCCCGACGAAAGTCAGGTACGGCAGCCCCGCGCCCTGCTCGCGCTGGGGGATATCCTTCTTGACTTCGAGAAGGTGAATATTTCGCACAGCGGGACGAACGAGGCGGGCCAGTTTGATGCGGTTATCAGGAGCGCACCGGGGAACAATGTCGGCCAGTGGAATTGGTGGTTCAGCCAGTCGGTGATCGTGCTGGATGTTTATTTTGGGCTTCCCAAAGACCCGGCCAACTATGGGCCAACCGACTTAACCCGGCTTTTCACCGGCAGAGTGGACAACATCCGGCTGGACGTGGCGACGAACACCATCACCATTGCCGGGCGCGATCTGTCGGCTATCCTGATTGATAAGATAACGTCCGGCCAGTTCCAGAACCAAACTTCATCCCAGGTGGCGCAGCATTTCGCCAAAGACGCGGGGCTGGACACGAATATTCAGGCGACGACAACCAAGATCGGATCATTTTACACGGCTGATCACGTCCAACTGATGCACGGGGAGACGCAATGGGCAATGCTTGTCTACCTGGCTAGAAAAGAGGGTGTGCAATGCTTCGTGCTTGGCAGAACGCTCTATTTCGGCCAGTTCCAGAACCTGCGCGGGAAGTCCTATATCATCCAGTTTGACCCGGCCAACGACGAACGACCATATCCGACCAGCAACGCCGGGAAGCTTGATTTTGAGCATGACCTCACTCTTTCTCGGGATGTGATTGTCACCGTAAAAAGCTGGAACGCGAAGAACAAGAAAGGTTTTTCGTCGGTGGCGAAGGCCAGCAGCGGGAAGGCACAGGCGGCGCGGAGCCTGACCCCCATCCTGCCAAAATCGGCGGCTGATGCGCAGAACTATGTCTACACCATACCCGGACTTACACCGGAGCAGGCAAAGGAAAAGGCTTTTCAGATTGCCAAGGAAATCAGCAGCCACGAAATCAGGATGAGCGCCGAGCTGCCCTGTGACGATCTGCTTTATCCCTGGGTGAATGTGGATGTGACCGGGACCGGCACGGTGTTTGACGCGACGTATTACCCGTCCGAGGTGAAGCGGTCACTATCTCCCACCGAGTCAACAATGACCATGCGTGCCAAGAACCATCAGACCGGCACAGAGGTAGCTTTACAATGATCGAGCGCATGAAGCAAGTCGCCGCCCAAATGATGGCACAGTTCGGCACGCAGCGCATGGGCACGGTCTACGATTATGATCTGGCATCTTATTCGGTGCGCGTCCAGATTCAGCCCACCGGAGAGATTACCGGATGGATACCCATTGGCGCGGAGTGGGTAGGCAATGGATTCGGAATGGCCATTGGGCCGAATATCGGTGATCAGGTCAGGATTGATCCGCTGGAAGGTAGCAAGCAGATTGCCGTCATGGGAAAGCGGTTTTTCAATGACGTTGATACCCCTTTGGCAGTTCCGAGCGGCGAGTGTTGGCTTGTTCATTCTTCCCGGTCTCTCATTAAATTACTCAACAACGGGGATATTGAAATTCATTCTTCCCGGAATATAACCGCAACTGCTGATGGGGATATAACGGCTACAGCAATAAACAATGCAACCGTTACAGCAACAAATATAACCGCCACAGCCCTTGCCGTTGCAACAATTATTGCGCCGTCCATCATCCTGAAAAATGCAGGCGCGGCAATAAAAAAGCTCTGCACGGAAGTATTTATGCAGCTTTACAACAGCCACACGCACCCGTATTCGGGGGGGCAAACCCAAACTCCAACCCAACAAGCGGCTGTTGGCACGCATACCACGAACATCGTTCAGGCTGAATAAATGGACATTTATCATTATTGGGGTTCAGACCTTCAACTTTCTGCGACTGGCGATCTATTGGCCGTGGATGGCGTGACGGAGACAAACCAGCGCATCATTCGCGCCCTTATGACGGCAGGGCCTGAGTATGTTTTTCACCCGGCCTATGGTGCAGCCATTGGAAAGCATGTGGGTGACGCGCTGTCCACCGGGGATTATTCCAGGATTCAGGCAGAAATTAGGGCGATTGTTCTTCGAGACCAGAATGTAGCAAATAACCCGGCCCCAACCTTCACGTTCCAGGCCTCGGCAACCGGCTACTTATCCGTGAGCATCGAATACACCTACAAACCAACAGGCCAACTGCAAACCTTATCTTTCAACGTGGGGAATTAAATGCCGCTCAACACGCTCGACTCCGATACTCTTCTGCAGAAGATGGCGGTCTCCATCCAGTCAGGAGTCTCCACGGCTATCAACCTGACCCCCGGCACCATTCTTCGCTCGCTCATTGAGGCCGTGCGGGATGTGGGGATGTGGTTGCAATCGCTGGTCATGCAGTTGCTGCAAGCATCTAGGCTGTCCACGGCAACGAGTACGGATGTGGATTCGTTCGTCGCAGACTTCGGGCTCACCAGGCTGGCGGCGGTTGCCTCTACCGGGGCAGTGACGCTTTCCAGAACCACAACCACCCAACAGGCGACCATACCAGCAGGGACACAGGTTCAGACCACGGACGGCACACAGACATTCACCGTCATTGCCGACACGACGCAGGCAGCTTGGAATGTGCTGGCGAACGCCTACATTATCCCCATCGGAACCGGGAGTGTCACAGCAACTGTTCAGGCGGTCAATACTGGAACGCAGGGCAACGTGCTTGCCAGCACCATTACCCTGCTCACGGCACCTGTTCAGGGCGTGCAGACGGTGACAAACGCACTTCCCTTCACCAACGGGGTAGATGCAGAAAGTGACACGGCCTTAAAGGCAAGGTTTGCGCTTTATCTCTCCGGTCTTCGCGCCGGAATCAAGGCGGCTGTCGCTTCGGCCATTGCAGGGTTGCAGCAGGGAATCCAGTATTCTTTGACGGAAAACCAGGCCTATGCAGGGGAGACACAGAACGGATATTTCTATGTGGTCATCAACCCGAGCACGACCGCCCTGCAAACCTCAGTTTATTCAGCCGTGGACGCTATCAGGCCGCTTGGATCATCCTTCGGGGTATTCGCTGCCACCACGGAGACGGCGAACATCGTTTTGACCGCCACGGCTGCCTCCGGATACACGCATGCCCAGATTGTCACAGCGATCACCACGGCCATTCAGACATTCATAGCCGGTCTTGGCCTCGCGCAATCGCTCTACTGGTCACAGCTTTATTCTGTCGTCTATGCCGTCCCTGGAGTCCTGGAAGTCTCTGCCCTAACGGTGAACGGTGGTACTTCTGACCTGGCCGCAACCGCGAAACAGGTTGTGGTTTGCGGTACGGTAACGGTGAACTAAATGACGGGTGACAAAGCAGATATTTGGAGCCGGATTAAGGGACTTTTGCCCTTCTCTTGGTTTCAGGATGCAACCCCTGTTGTTGATGCTCTCATGCAGGCACCGGCATGGGCCTTGTCCACCAATTACACGCAGATCACCTATGCCGCGTTGCAGCAGCGAATCAAAACGGCCACCGATGGCTGGCTGGATATCGTCAGTGCAGATTTTTTCGGCACGGCGTTACCGAGGATAATAAACGAGACAGACGGGGCTTTTCGCGCTCGTAATCTGGCAAATCTGTTCGTCAAAGGGCCGACACGGGCGAACATGATTGCGGTGCTGACGCTTATTACTGGGCGAGTTCCTGTGATATTCGAGCCAAGCAATCCGACCGACTCAGGCGGCTTTGATGCGGGGGGCCTGTATTGGGATGCCAATGGCGGATGGGGCGACCCGATGCCGTATCAGTCGTTTGTCACCGCATACCGGCCTATCGGTGGAGCGGTAGACCTTGGAGAGCTGGACGCTTTCACCTTTTCATGGGATTCATGGGGGGCATGGTCAGACGGAATTCCAACATCTTTGACTGATGCCGCAATCATCGCAGCAGTTGAGGCAACAAAGCCACTCGGCACGCTGGTGTGGCTGAGAATTGAAAACAACCCTGTGGCCCCGTAAGCAAGAAAAAACATGCAACAGATAGGCCTCCTCCGGGAGGCTTTTTTATTTCCATCAACCGAGGATAAAAAATGGACCGCGCAATAGTCTATTCATCGGAGCAGGGTCGCAGTACCGACTTCCTGTTCGGGCAAAGGTCGGCACTTGTCGGTCTGGCTAAGCTGGCCGAGGCTGTCCTTGGCACCGGCACGCTGGTAAATGGTCTGACGGTAACGCAGACCACTGTTCCGAGCATGGCTGTCCTGGTTGCCCCCGGTCAGGTTTACGAGCTGGCGCAACTTGACGCCACGGCTTACGGGGCACTGGCCGCCGATACGACCCATAACATCGTCAAGCAGGGGCTTTTGCTGGACGCGGCCACCCTTGCGATTGCAGCACCGGGGACGGCTGGATACTCGACCAACTATCTGATTCAGGCCACCTACCAGGACAGCGACACAACCCCCGTTGTTTTACCGTACTACAACAGCGCAAATCCTTCTCAGCCGTTGACAGGACAGAACAATTCCGGCGCAGCACAGGCAACAGAGCGGCAAGGGGTTTGTCTTGTGTCGGCCAAGGCAGGCGCAGCGGCTACTACAGGGACACAGACCACACCTTCTCCGGACTCCGGATATGTGGGCCGCTATGTTGTGACCGTGGCCTATGGGGCATCGACAGTCATAAATAGCAATATCAGCGCTTATTCTGCAGCTCCATTCTTGCCATCAGCCGGTCTCGTGGTGGGAGGCCTTCAGGGGAATGCTTGTAATATTTCCATCGCTGGCGGCACAGCCGATGCGCTGACCGGAACATTCAACCCTGCTATTACCATGCTCACCAATGGTATGACACTTTCCGTCAGGGCCACAACGCCAAACCAGACAACCACCCCGACATTCACCCCAACAGTCGGAGTAATCCCGGCAAAAACCATTGTCAAGGGCGCGGGTTCTGCGGTGGCAATTGGAGATATTGCAGGAGCTGGACACTGGGTAGATTTCCAATATGACGCCACCCTGGACAAGTGGGTGCTGCTCAATCCGGCCACTGGCATATCGCCCGCATCGGCATCGATCCAAGGTGCATTCAAAAACCTACAAGCATCGGCCACAGGTCTTTCCGCCAATATCAGCGTCACCGCCGATGAAATCGTCGTTGAAAACTCAAGCAACGCCTATCAGACATTACGCGGGGTCAATCTGACCATCTCCGGCGCATCGTCTGGTGTGGCCAATGGACTCGACACCGGAACATTCGCCACCTCAGCGTGGTATAGCGTTTGGATCATTTGGAATGGCACCACGATCTCAGGGCTGTTGTCCTTGTCCGCTACTGCACCGACTCTGCCAAGCGGATACACTCATAAGGCCCGTGTCGGCTGGATTCGTACGGACGGGACCGCAAATAAGTACCCACTCAGTTTCATTCAGATCGGGCGGAATGTCAGCTACAAAGTTGCAAGCGGTAGCAACGTGCCAAATCTGCTTGTTGCAACAAGCGGTGCTGTCGGTAGCGTTTCGAATCCAACATGGGGTGCCGTCTCAATGGTCGCTTATGTACCTCCGACCGCATCTGCTGTTTTAATCGTCCTCGCCGTACCAGCCACGGGAACAGCAATGGTAGCGCCGAACAATGCTTATGGGGTATACAATTCAACCGCCAACCCGCCTCCAATTATGATCTCGGCGGCTGCCGGTATTCAGTTCAATTTCTCACATAATTTACTACTTGAGAGCACAAACATTTATTGGGCTTCCTCCGCCGGAGAAATTGCGATCGCTGGCTGGACCGACAACATTTAAGGAGATATCGATATGAGTTTCGCAATTCGCAAAGACGGCCTTGGATGGCGTGCAGTAGAAAGCCCGGATGACGTTGGTACTGACGAAGTTTTTGCTGATTCCATTCCCGATCCGAGTCCCGAACAAGTGCAAGCCACCAAATGGGAATCCATCAAGGCCGATTATGTTGTCGCTGTTCAGGCATTATTGGACACCAAAGCCAGAGAGCGAAACTATGACGGAATTCTTTCCCTCTGCACCTACGCAACCAGCACCATGTCTCAGTTCAAAGCAGAAGGTCAGGCGGGGGTTGGGTGGCGCGATTCTGCTTGGGAAAAATGCTACCAAGTTCTCGGGGAAGTTAAATCAGGAACCAGCCCACAACCCACTGTGGCCGAACTTGTTGCTATGCTTCCGGTGATGGTGTGGCCATGAAACAAGTCTTGATTGCCATTGACCAGCTTGCCAACACCTTGATTGGTGGGTGGGCGGACGAATCGCTTTCCTGTCGGTGCTGGCGCAGAAGTGGAGACCCGGCATGGAACCGGGCGAGAAAGACCATTGATATTCTTTTCTTCTGGCAGCCGAACCATTGCAGGCAGGCATATTTTTCCGAGCAAAACAGGCTCCAAGAGCCGCCAGAACTGAGGGGAAGAGGATGAGCGAAGCGGACCTTGAAGCAATCATCAAGAGAGCGGCACAGGGGGCAATTTCCGAGTTTATGGCCTCGAAAGACCAGCAGTGCCGGTGCTCACTGGACATGAGAAAACATAAAGAGCATCACGAGTTTATCAGCGAGCTGGTTTTAACGATGCGTCGATGGAATGCCGTCAGGTGGGGAATGGTGCAGGCCCTTGTCATTGCTCTTGCCCTTGGCGTGGTGGCCCTGATTGGCCTTGGAATCAATGATAAGTTGGGGGGATGAACTATGATCTACCTCAAAATTGACAAAAAGGCGTGTGTTGCCTGCGGAAACTGTGAGGCATGGCTGCCCGGCCTGACGGAATGCGTCAAACATGGCGTGCTGATGATTTCCGAGAATAACCCAAACGTGAATGCCGAGGCGATTCAGTCGGCCATTGACTGCTGCCCGCTGGATGCCCTGGCTCTGGAGGTGATGACATGACCCCAGATGAATTTATCAAAGCCATCGGCCCAGCCGCCCAGGCATCGGCAGAGAAGACCAGGATACCGGCCAGCTTCACCGTGGCAGAGGGAGCGCTTGAATCCGGATGGGGGAATCATGCTCCCGGCATGAACCTATTCGGGGTGAAGGCCGATCCTGCTTGGCATGGCCCGGTGACGGTTCAGCGGACCCGTGAAGTGATACACGGACAATCGGTGATGATAGAGGCAAAGTTCCGCGCCTATACGAATTGGCTGGGGTGCATCGAGGACCATGCCGTTTTCCTGTTGACCAACCCACGATACAAATCCGCATTCCGACACAACGACGGGCCGAGTTTTGCCAAGGCGGTGGCGGCTGCTGGATATGCCACCGATCCCGAATATGCTGTCAAAATCTGCGGCATCATCAAGCAACATAACCTTGGCATCTTGGATACCTGATATGTGGAACTCAATCAAGAAACTCATCAAGGATTGCTGCACCGGGATTGACGGCACGACCTACGATCCGGCCCGCGTGGTCGGCTATGGCAGCGCGGTTGCGCTGGTGCTGACCTATGCCTTTGCTCTGGTCATCCGAGCCATCGGCGGCCAGTTTGATGCCCAGGCGGCGGGGATCGGGGCCGCTGCCCTGTTGGGTGGCGTTGCCGCAGTGGGCGGAGGTGTGGCCCTTAAATCGAAAACGGAGCCGACACAATGATGATCTTGCTCAAATACTGGAAACCGCTTGCCATTGCCCTGCTGGTGGTCGTGATCTATGGAACCGGATGGATCGAAGGCGCAGGACACGTCAATACAAAATGGGAAGCAGAGAAGAAAGCAACCGCCCTGGCCACAGCGCATCAAGCCCAGCATCAAGCCGAGGACACCGTAAAAGTGGTCACGAAATACGTTGACCGGGTGCAAGTAGTAAAAGGAAAAAATCGAACGATTATCAAGGAGGTGACCATCTATGTCCCGCAAGCTGCTGATGCTGATTGCACTATCAATGCTGGCTTTGTCCGGCTGCACGACGCTGCCGCAGCCAATACCATTCCCGGGCCGGGGGGTGGGGGGGGGGGGGGGGGGGGGGGGGGGGGGGGGGGGGGGGGGGGGG
>VFSW01003624.1_pt1 | contig 23127 bp, 17 predicted proteins | sample 5358111 | NCBI WGS metagenome assembly VFSW01 (sample SAMN11554181, study PRJNA540505) | mine drainage metagenome | isolation source: sediment from site ElyBrook_90M | place: USA: Ely Copper Mine, Vershire, VT | collected 2017
ACATAATGTTCTTTTCTACGAGAACCGGGAGAACGCGGAAGATAATAAGTAAAGAAAACGAACGAAAAAGAGCGCCCGGTAACCATCGGGCGCTTTTTTTGTTACTATATAAGGAAGTGAGTAAGAAAAAAACACAGCTGGTTCTTGTTTGTGCGCTCCTCGTTCTGGGCGCGTGGTTTTTCAATGTACATGCACAAACGGCCTCTTCGACGGCAGTAACCCCGACGGCAACTTCAACGGCCACAACGACCGACACCCAAGCCGAGCGGGCGGCTTTGGAAGCGCAACTCGCCGATCTTGAAAATCAAATCGAACAGCAGCAGCAGCAGATCAGCAAATACCAAGCTCAAGGCAGCACGTTGAGCGGCGAGATTAATTACCTGAACTCGAAGATATCTCAAATCAACCTCCAAATAAAAGCAGTCAATTTGAAACTCACGCAGCTTTCGAGCGACATCAGCGACACCCAAAGCCAAATAAGCCAAACCGAAGACCAAATCAACGTTAACAAAGATGCTCTTGCATCATCGATTCAGGCCATTTACGAAAGTGACAACCAAAACCTCCTGGAAATTCTCCTTGCCAACAACAATCTTTCCGACTTCTTCTCGAACGTCGACAACATCATTTTGGCCCAAAGCAACATGCGGGACGAATTGGACCAAATACAAAAATTAAGGGACCAACTCGTTGCCCAGCAGCAAACGCTGACCGGTGAGCTTTCCGACACCCAAAACTTTAAGAGCATTCAAACGGCACAAAAATCATCCCTCCAGCAAACGCAAAGCCAAAAAACGACTCTTTTAAAACAAACGAAGGGACAAGAGGCCGCTTATCAAAAGATCCTCACCAAGACGAAAGAAACAGCCGCCCAAATACGGAACCGCATCTTCCAACTCTTGGGCGGCGGACAACTGACCTTCCAGCAGGCATACAACTACGCGAAGCTTGCCGAAGGGGCGACCGGCGTACGGGCGGCGCTCATTCTTGCCATCTTAAACCGCGAATCAGCGCTGGGACAAAACGTCGGGAAGTGCTCGTACACCACGGCCATGAACCCGACCCGCGACGTGCCGATATTCTTGAAACTCCTCCAGTCGCTCAACATCGACCCAAGCTCGCAAGCAGCATACGTCTCCTGCCCGAATTCCGACGGCGCTTACGGCGGGGCTATGGGGCCGGCGCAATTCATACCATCGACATGGAATTTGTACGCGAGCGAAATATCGCAGGTGACCGGCGACAACCCGGCAAACCCCTGGAATAATTCCGACGCCTTCGTCGCAACGGGACTCCTCATGAAGGACCTCCTCTCCTCCGCAAGCTGCGCGAGTTATGCCAAGGCGAATCAAAGCGTTGCTCCCTACCAAACGCTCCTCGAGCGATGCGCAGCTGCAAAATACTACGCCGGTTCCAACTGGTATACCTACCGCTTCTGGTACGGCCAGCCGGTTGTCGACCAAGCGAACAGCTATCAAAACGACATCGACGTCCTGAACAGCCAGTCCAGTTAAAATGCCAAAGCTCAAATGACGAATTTCAAATCAATGGCAAAGCCCAAAGTTCAAATTTGACATTCGGTCATTTGGATTTGGTTTGGCATTTGAAATTTGGATTTTGGAATTTCACTTCACGAACGCCTTTGCGATGGGATCAAAATCCCCTTCCATGATCTTTTCGATATTGTGGAATTTCTTGCCGATCCGATGGTCGGTGATCCGGTCTTCCGGAAAGTTGTAGGTCCGTATCTTTTCGGACCGTTCCCCCGAACCGATTTGCGCCCGGCGCATATCGTCGATCGATCCGGTCGCTCTCAATTGCTCGATTTCATAAAGTTTCGCCCGCAAAATTTCCATTGCTTTTTCGCGATTCGCGTGCTGGAAACGTTCAGACCGGCACGAGACGACGATACCCGTCGGCTTGTGAAGAATGCGGACGGCTGTTTCAACCTTATTCACGTTCTGTCCGCCGGGACCTCCGGCTCGCGAGAATGTCACCTCGAGATCGTTATCTTTCACCTCGACGGACTTAGCCTCGACTATCGGAAGAACGGCTACCGATGCCGTAGAGGTGTGGATGCGTCCCTGCCGCTCCGTAACGGGGACCCGTTGTACGCGGTGGACGCCCGATTCATTCCGCAAAGCATCATAGACGCCTTGGCCCCCCATTTCCGCGATCAAAGTTTTGTACCCCCTTGCCCCCGATTCCGATGCATCGAGAATGGAAAAATTCCACCCCTTCTTCGCTGCATACTTTTGATACATGCGCGCGAGATCACCCGCAAAGAGCGACGCTTCGTCGCCGCCGGTGCCGGCCCGGACCGCGAGAATGATCTTGTTGATTGATTGGGATTCCATAATAAACAGATTTTAACTAAAAAAATGCCAAATGCCAAATCAAAACTCAAAGTTCAAAAATCAAAATTGAAGTTCAAAGTTAAAAAGTTTTACGTTTCACTTTTGCACTTTGCATCTTGAGATTTGAACTATCTTACTTTTTCATAAATGAAAACCCGGTGCCAGCCGATGTCCGTCGAATCGACGAGGCGGAAATGGTTGCCGTCCTCCGGGATTCTGAATGACGGCGCGATGATTTTCGATCCATTCTTCATTTTTAAAAACTCGCTTCTGGCGAGCCTTTTCATGGTTTCCGGAGACGTATAGACATAGAAGACGTTGGTATCCGAAAAAACCGATTCCGATACGTTGAAAATGCTTTTTCTCTCCACCTTCACTTTGTCGGCAAGGCCGTTCATTTTCAACGAGAACCTTGATTTAAAGTACGGCCACCACGAGATCTCGTACCCCATGGCAGAGGCGGCTCCAAAATGTCGCACCGCCTCAATGAGAACTCTTCCGTCTCCGGAGCCGAAATCGAAGAGAACGTCGCCCGCTCCGACTTTCCCGAATTTCAAGATCTCACGCATCGCCTTCCGTTCAATGGGAACGTACGGTGCACCGGCAAGCTGCGCATGGATGAGCGAAACGAGAAGAAAAACAAGCAGCACGATCGCAATCGCATTGAGAGCGATAAGAATTGCCATTATTGCTTATAGAACAACTTCATCCTCGCCCCGATGACTCTTTCCATTGCCGCAATCGCCAGCGGAGTTATGTGATACGGCGCCACAACGTCGGGATTAGCTTTCAACCCCTCCTCAAGCCCTTTCCGCCAGGCGACGCGGATCTCGGTCGAAATATGGATGATGTTAATACCCGCTTCAATGGCAGCCGTAAAATCCTCGTCCACAATTCCCGATCCGCCGTGGAGCACGAGCGGTATGCCGACGGCCGCCTTTATTTCCTTGATCCGCTCAATATTAAGGCGCGGATTTGGAGCATTTCTGAACATGCCGTGTATATTCCCCACTGCCGGCGCCAAGATATCGATGCCAGTCGCTTCGACAAATTGCTTTGCCTCCTCCGGCTTGGTGAGCATACGCTCGTCGATCGCTGCCCCTTCCGGGATTTTATCCCAAACCTCCGAGGAGCTGCCGATGTATCCCATTTCCCCTTCGACCAGTATTTCCGGATGCAACTCCTTTACGATCTTCACCGCTTCGGTCGTTTGCTCTTCGTCTTGACCGAATCCCAGCTTGCCGCCGTCGAAGAGGATCTCGCCAAAGCGGTTCTCGGCAGCATCTTTCACCTTGCCGAGGTCGTGCGTATGATCGGCGTTCAAAAACAACCAAAACCCGCCGTCGTTTTCCTTGTCGCCGTACTCCTCGTTGTAGCTCGTAAGGAGATCCCGCACCTGCCGTACCCCCAAATAATCCCGCTCGCCCTCCGAGACACCGACGATGACGGGGAGCTTCAGCCCCTTGGCCGTCTCCGCAACCGCCTTGAACTGTTCGAAGCCGGCAATATTGAAGTGCGGCACCGCCACTTTTTTTCCTTCCGCCCATTTCAGGGTATTCAGTAAAGTACGCATACGATAATTATAAATTCCAAAATCCAAATTTCAAATGCCAAATCAAATCCAAATGACCAAATGTCAAATTTGAACTTTGGGCTTTGCCATTGATTTGAAATTCGTCATTTGAGCTTTGGCATTAGATTTCAAAGTATCCCTGCAAGAGATAATCTTTCGAAAATTTTTCCATCTCCTCGAACGAGAAGTACGATGCAAAGATTTGGTTCCAGAGCGCTTCCTGATGGTGATACATAAATTTAATGGATTCTTTTTCTTGTACCAAGCTCATCACGGTATCCACCAAATTGAAGCTCACGAGCGTATCCTCGCCAAGCTCGTCTTTGAAAAAATCGCCGATCCAATCGAGGCCCGCCCAAAAACTCAAGTCCACTCCCTCATGGTTCAGAACTTCGCCCAATTTCATGATGTCATGTCCGGCCTTCGCCCAATGGATCGCTTCCGGATTCAAGTGCGGCACGAAAAGCCGCCATTCATTTTCGTCATCCTTCGTGAGATACCGTTGGACCACAAGCCAAAGGGTTTTTTCGCCCTCCGGCATATGCCGATCCAAGACGTCCCCCCGGAGTAAGGAAATGAGATTTGCTGCAAAGGTTTCTTGAAGCTCCATGCATCGCCGAATCATGTCGGAATAAAACGGAATTTCGTTCAAGTAGTGAAAAATGAGTGCCATCATCCGCAGGAGCTCGCCCGAGATTCCGAGAGAAAGCGGGATAACGAACACCACGCCCATTTCTTTCAAGTGGCTTATGTTATGCCACTTCTTATTGACGAATTCCTGGGCAGCCGGACCCCATTTTTCCGGCAATGGCCGGATGATGATTTCACGTTCTTCGAAATCGGCGGGCGTGAGCGTTTCGTACTGCTTGAAAAAGGTTTCGTTCAACCACTCGCTGCCTTCAATAAAACGCAAAGCGCTGTAAACCTCAAAAAGGTCTTCATGCTCGAGCATTGCCTCGACCGAATCGTATTTCAAGAACGCCAAGATTTTCTTCGGCGGTTCTTTTTTTAAAAACTCGATCGCCTTTTCTTTCTTCAGAAAAAATCCGCGCTCCGTACCCTTCACCTTTTTTACGGCATCTACGATCCCCTCATAGTCGCTCATTTTTGTGAGGGACGGGTTCCCCAAAGCTCCGGCAACTGCGTGATTGTCGGCTTCTATTTTCGATATAAGCGCATCGTAGATCTCTTTCGCACCGGCGTTCCGATCCACATCGAGGCGTGCCAGCCGATCAGCCATCTCCTTTTCATTCTCGGCCATCAGGGCATCCGTAACGCCTTCTTTCTTTGTGATCTCAGAAAGATGCCGCTCGATTTTCTCGACGTAATCCTTGTCGGTCCGAAGTATCTTGGCAATTTTATCAGAGGAAGTCATAGGCTTGTAATTTCAAAATCCAAATTCCAAATGACAAATCAAATCCGAATGATTGAATGCCAAAACATTATTTATTTTGAGCATTTGGGTTTTGTGCATTGATTTGAAATTTGTCATTTGAGCTTTGGCATTCTCATGCTCATAGTTTTTCAATCTTGACCTTCAGATTTTTCCAGCGCGATTCTTTCAATCCTCTAGCAGTCAAAATCCCTTCCGTTGCTCCGATATGCTCCACGACCGATGTCGCGTTCGCCGAAGCGGTGCGGATCGCCTCAATCACCTGCTCTTTGCTTATACGGTGCAAGTTGGAAAAGGTTACGCCGCTCTTCACGAGTCCGGCAACAAATCCCGATCCGAAAGCATCGCCTGCCCCCGTCCGATCGACGAGCTTTTTTTCCTTGAATGTTCCGGCGCGATAAATGAATTTTCCGTCCGAGACCGTGACGCCTTCCGCGCCGTTCGTAACCGCCAATATACCCGGGCTCGTGAGATCGTCGAGTTTTTTGAAAACCTCGCGCTCGCGCCGGAACGGAATGCCGGTCAGGATCGCCGCCTCTTCTTCGTTTAAACTGAGGAATGATATTTTCTCGAGCGATCGGAGAATTTCCGAACGGCCGTGCTCAAGGTGATACCCGCTCGGATTGAACGCAACGGCGATCTTGTTCTTCCACGCAAAATCGAGCAGTTTCCCGTATATCTTTTCGGATTTCCCGGCGAGCGAAAGGTACCACCAGGTACTTTTCATGCCGCGGAAATTGATGTCGGCGATCGAAAAGTTGTTGGACGATCCGTGATAATTCAAAATAGTTCGCTCACCGCTCTTCAAAAGCAGAACCGAAAAGGAGGTTGGGAGCTTCCGGTCGGTGGTCACCATAGCCGTTGCAACGCCCTCTTTTTTGAGCCGACGAATGATCGCCTCGCCATTCTCATCATTTCCCACATGCCCGACGACAGCCGCACTGAGACCTTGCCGCACAAAGGTAACCGAAGCATTTGCTGAATTTCCGCCGATCGTCGGATATGCTGGCCCTACATCAAGTTTGTCCCCCAGGGGCAGCATAAACGCTTTTCCGGAAGGAGTTTTTGAATAGCGCTCCAAGGGCAAATCGTTCGCGTCGAGGAAATTATCTCTGGTAACCGAACCGATGGCGATGACATCCTTCATTGTTTTTCATTATAGTTTCTTTCACCGAGCCGTGCCACCCTTCAAAAGTGCTTCCACTTCGAGAACCTTGCTTGCGGGCACCCCGAAGGCATTCAAGAGTCCGGTCACGGCAGAAACCTGGGAAGGGGTGAAACTCGATCCGGTCGGGTGGGTTTGCTGGATCTGGGTTTTGGGTTGTTGCTTCGCCTGCATCTCCTCGATCATCGCTTTTGTCTTCGGACCCACATGGCCCCAACCGGTGGTATTTGCCGTTCCGGAGCAGACGATTCCATGATCGCATTGGAATTTCTTAACCGCCTGAAGAGTAAAAGGACCGAAGTAACCGGTTTCAAGGTTTTTCGGGAAGAGGTTCTGGGAAGCCAGGAAGGCCTGGAGGGTCTTGTTTGTAGTATCCATTTTCCCGTATACCGGGGTGGAGGAAAGGCGGAAGATGGGGACTATAACAGACGTGGAAACGGACGGTGACGATCCCGAAGGAGGATTATTCTGAAGTATTTGGAAAACCGCAGGAGAGTACCCCCCGCCGCCACCGGAGGCTGCCCCGCCGGAACTGGATTGCGAGCTGACAACGACATCTACAAAAGCTGAAAGGTTCGATGAGTTGAGAGTGTTGGACGGCAAGGAAGTAAGAGTTCCGACAAGATGGTACGTTCCGGCGGCATTGCCGTTATAACTCCCCGAGGCCCATGAAACGCTCGCCGTTCCATACGAACCGTTCGAGAGCACCACCTGAACCGTCGAAGGCAAACTTAAGCTTCCGAACGACGCACCGACGCTCGCACCGACGCTCGCAGGACTCACGACATTGCTCACGGTATAAATCGTCGAAGAACCCACAGTGACATCGATGGATGCCGTGAGATTCGAAGGATTCGTAACGGTCGAAGGAAGTGATGTGAGAGTCCCGGTCAGCGTATACATTCCGGCGGCATTGCCGTTATAACTCCCCGAGGCCCACGAAACCGGGATGGTGGTTTGGGTGCTGTTGGAAAGGGTGACCGACACCGTCGACGGGAGGTTCAAGTTTGCGAAGGCGGTTCCGTAGCTTACCGTAAGACCGCTCTCGGCGCCGACGCTTTGGATGGTCGTTGATGCGGTTGTCGTGGAAATAATAAGATCTGCTCCGACGGCACGAAGGAGCGGGTCCTTAATGGATGCCGTGGAGGTAGAGAGGTAGCCACCCGCCAATTCGTAAATAATGAGCCCGCCAATGCCCTTCGTGTTGATGTAATCGGCCTTGGCCGCAATGGCTTGTTCATTGTCGTAGGAGACGAAGTAATTACTCGGGGAACTCGAGGCCACGCAGTTACTTGCATAGGACTCCCCCGAGGTGGCATCGAAGAGCATGGATGACGTCGGGTACTCCTGCATCAGATTGTAATCGGGAATGTCCAAACTCACCGTGGAACTCGATCCGTCGAATTTCTGGAGCGGCGCGCAAATCGACCCGCCGATCCACGTCATGCCGTAAAATTCCACGCCGATGCCTATTTTGGAAAGAGGTATGCTGCTCGAAACGTCCTGGTTTACATTGAGATCGATGGCAGGAAGCGGTCCGCCGGTCGAATAGAAGGTTTGTCCGCCGTTATAAATGGGCGAATTGAACCAGCTCACCCATCCGCCGCCGAACGGATAGGTCATGTCGTAACTCATAATATTTATCTCATCGAAGTATTGGATGGTAGACGTCGGAACCGTACCATCCTGGGCAAGGGTAAGCATCGCGTTGGGATTCACCTTCAGCATGGCGGCCTTGAGAAGCGGGATAAAATCCTGGAAATTCGTATCAGTGTTATAAATTGGTTCGACGTCGAGATCGATGCCGTCAAATCCCCACTTTGTCATCTCGTCGATAAGTCCGTTGATGAACGCCTGCCGATTGGCTGGATCCATGGCAATGTCAAAGTTGGCACCGTCATATGCTGCACCACAGGTAATGAGAATTTTCCTGCCGTTCAAGTGAGCATAGTAAACGGCGTTCGGCATATCCCACGAGTCATCGCCGGTGATGGTGATACCAGTGGTAGTGGTAGCAACATTGATACCGAAAAGATCGATGTTCGTCAGGGCATTGTAATCGATCTGCCACGGGCGGAGCCATCCGCCATATACATTACCCTCCTCCCACGTCGCATAGTAAGCAGAGACCCATTTCTGGCCCGCGGCGAGCGGCGTCGTATTTTTCACGGTTACGGTGGTCGTGGCGGTCGAGGTATTCCCAGCATAGTCGGTCGCGATCGCCGTAATGACGTTCGATCCGTCAAAGGTATAATCGGTATCCCACTGCAGGGTGTACGGGGAAGAAGTAACCGTCCCGATGGAATAACCGTTTGCTTCGAACTCGACGCTCTGGACGGCAACATTGTCGGATGCAATGGCCGTGAGCGTGGTCGTTCCAGAAACCGTGGAACTTGCGGTCGGCGCGCTGATAGAGACGGTGGGCGGGGTCGTGTCCGTCGGATTGTTGAGCGTCACGGTAGCGGAAGAAGAAGCCGTATTGCCGTTTGTGTCCGTTGCAATGGCGGTAACGGTATGCGTTCCATTGGCAGTCGTTCCCGTCGTCCATGCCGTCGAGTAAGGAGCGGATGTCATCGCGCTTCCTATATTCGAACCGTCAACTTGGAATTGGATGCTTTTTATCGCAACGTTGTCCGAAGCGGTCGCGGCAAGGGTTATTGTGGAGGAAACCGTTGCTCCATTCGAGGGCGAAGTGAGAGAAACGGAAGGCAAAACGGTATCCGTCTTGAACGTTATGACGCCAATACTGGCATTCTGAGCGGTTGTCGTCATGGTGGCTGTCGCAATACCCGTTGCCGTACTTTCATTCATCCACTCGATGGCCGCGGAATTTTCGGTACTGCCCGAGATCATTCCGCCCGAAGGGATCAAAAAGCCGCTCCCTGCCGTATAGGTTCCGGCATATTGGGAACTTCCCGCAAAACCGATGACCAGCTCATCCGGCGCAAAAACAGCTGCGGTCGTCGTGGCAACGAGGGGCGTGCTTGTGGATCCGACGCTCGGATTGATACCGGTCGCATCGAGCGTCGATGTGGAGGTTATGCCGGGCGTATCGAATTCGCTGATCCCGAAATTTCCGAACACGGCGCTCGGGAAACTGATCGTCACGGTATCCGATCCAGTCGTCGAGGCGAGAGCGTACCAAACGGAATACAGGTTGTTGGCGTTCGTAAACGATCCCGTATAAATTGGCGTCCAGTTATTTCCGGCCGTGTCCGTAATCGTCGAAGTTGGTTCCCAATCGTACCAGTTCGTCCACGCGATCAAGAGATCGCCCTTGCGCTGAACCCCACCGGGGAATGAAAGCGAGGAGGTCGTCGCATCAGCCGTGTTTGCGCAACCCGCAGATCCGAAACACGTCGAGCTGGCACTCAAGAGCGATGCGGCAACGGCGTTATTGCTGAACACCACGGAGATGGAAGCAGTGCTGGTATTCCCCGACGTATCGGTCGAGATTGCGGAGAGCGTCGTCGTACCATTCGCATACAGCGCCGTATTGAGCGTGGTGGAATAAATGGTATCCGTCGAGGTGACGGCACTCCCCGCATTCTGTCCATTCACCTGAAACTGGACGCTTTTCACCGCCACGTTGTCAGTGGAAGAAGCAGTGAGGGTAATGGTATTGGAGACGGTAGCTCCGCTCGAAGGCGACGTGATGATAACCGAGGGTGGTGTCGTGTCGGGTGGATTATAAACGTTCACCGCCTCAGACGTAGAAGAGGTATTCCCCGACGTATCGGTCGAAATTGCCGTGAGGGTGGTGGTGCCATTCGAATAAAGAAGGGTGTTCCAGGAGATCGTGTACGGCGGTGAAGTGATGGCGCTTCCGAAATTGGTGCCGTTCAATTGGAACTGGACGCTTTGAACGGCAACATTGTCCGAAGAGGTCGCGGTGATGGCGACAGTCGATGAAACCGTTGCATTTGCCGCGGGTGACGTAAACGCAACGGAAGGCGGTGTAATGTCGGTTTTTGCCATAAGACCCACATCGTCAAGATAGAATGTCGTTGCTCCCGGCGGATAGAAATAAACGGAATCGAAGGTGTAACCGTTCGGCTCAAGGGTCGACATCGGCACCGAAAAAAGCGTCCACTGATTTGCGGTGGTTGTTGCCGCATAAGCGACGCTGGATGTTCCGCCGCTGCAGTAGTCACCAAACTGAACCGTGAAAGTTTCCGTCGAAGTGGCATAGATGGCAAACTGGAAGGAATCATAGTTCGACGGATAGAATACCTGCCCCGTGCACCCACCAGACCCGAGAAATGCGAGGTCGCCCGAACTGAAGACGTCCTCGAGAGATGAGGTGCTCCCGGTGTAAACAGTCGATGTATTGTTGTACGTTACCGTGCTCGTACCATAGCTGATCGTTGACCACGGCGACGTTAATCCCCCTCCCTGGTAGATCCAATTCGTCACGTTGTTTGCGATAATGAATGTAATCGACGTCGAAGCGACATTTCCCGAGGTGTCGGTCGAAATGGCAGTCAGGGTATCGGTACCGTTTTGATAAAGATTGGTATTGATGGTCGTAGAAAAGATGGAGTTTGTGGAGGTCACGGCGCTCCCAACATCTTGGCCATTGATTTGGAACTGGACATCTTGGACCGCCACGTTGTCGGTGGAAGAAGCGGTTAAAGTGATCGTTCCGGTCGCCGTGGAATTGTTTGCGGGTGAGGTAATTTGAACCGAAGGCGGCGTAGTATCGAGAGGATTATCGACGACAACCGTTATGGACGAGGAAGCTTGATTTCCCGACGTATCCGTCGAAACGGCAGTAATGGTGTCCGTCCCATTTGCATACATTTGCGTATTCCACGAATAGGTATAGGGAGCCGAGGTAATGACACTCCCGAGATTTGTGCCGTTCAATTGGAACTGGACGCTTTGAACGGCAACATTGTCCGAAGAGGTTGCGGTGAGCGTAATGGTTCCGGTCGCCGTGGAATTGTTTGCGGGGCTTGTAATGGAAACGGTTGGCGGCGTGGTATCGATATTTTCAACCACGACTGCCACGGAAGAGGATGCCTGCTTGCCGTTTACGTCCGTAGCGACCGCAGAAAGGGTGGTCGTTCCGTTGGTTGTAAACCCGGTGTTCCAGGAAACGGAATAAGTGTTCGACGAGGAAGTGGCGATACCAATCGAGGTGGTCGTTCCCGCGAAGAACTGGACGCTTTGAATTGCTGCCGTGCCCGAAGACGAGGCATCGACGGTGATGGTGGACGAGACCGTGGCATTCGCCGAAGGCGACGTGATAGATATGCTCGGCCCCGGGGCACTTGTTGCACCAAGAAGGCCGATTGCATCCATATAAAAAGCTGTCGAGGTTGAAACGGTCGGATAGAAAAAGATACCTCGGAAAGCGTAGTTATTGGGCTCCAAAGTCGACAGCGGTACCTCGAACAGATTCCATTGGTTCGGCGTCACGCTTCCGAGAGAAACAGTGGGGCCCGACGTGGCATCTCCCCCAAAATAACCGCCGAGGTTCATGCTGAGCGAAAATGACGTCGACGTCGTGTAAACAGCGAATTGGAAAAAATTGTAGTTTTGGGGATACAGCTCATACGTTCCGTTGTTCACGAAAGCAAGATCGCCCGAACTGAAGACGTCTTCGAGGGATGAGGTGCTCCCGGGATACGCATACGTCGTATTCGCATAGGTGGTCGTATTGGTGCCATAATTCGCGCTGATCCAGCCGCTCTTCAATCCTCCACCTTGGTAAACCCACTCGGTCACATTGTTCGCGAAAGTAACGGCCACAGATGATGAAGCGGTGTTCCCCGCCGCATCGGTTGCAACGGCAGTAATGGTGTGGGTGGCGTTCGAGTACAAATTCGTATTGAAAACTGTTGAAAAAATATCGTTGGTCGAGGTGACGGCACTTCCCGCATTCTGTCCGTCAACTTGAAGTTGAACGCTCTGGACGCCAACATTGTCAGTCGTCGATGCGGTGAAAGTGATAACGCCGGTCGTGGTCGAATTATTGGCAGGCGAAGTAATTTGAATCGAAGGCGGTGTGGTATCGGTTCCAGTGCCTCCGGCTATTTTGAAAATCGCAATCGCCGAACTGTTCTTCGTACCGCCGCTTGCCGTCCACGTCGGGTTGGTGTTTGCCGTCGAGGTTGCGAGAAGGTAAGCCATTACGCCATCCATGGCAGTATTCGCATTGCTCTCTGTGTTGGAAATGGTAAAGCCGCTGTCAACCGAGAACGAATCATGCGAAGCATCGCCAGTATACGTGGTTATGATAAGATCGCCGGCATTCAAGGCGCCGCGGGCGCCCGGCTGAATAGTATCACCGCCGGTGTTGGTATTGCCGTTATACGACTCAAGCACGGAGCTCGACGTTGCCGTACCGCTCCAAGCCGCGACGTCGATCGAGGGGTACTGTCCTCCCCCGCCGGCTGCGGTGAACGTTTGAGTTGAACTTGTGATCGGATTATACGCATACCAAATTTGAGTAAAACCCGATCCGTTGGCGACACCATAGGCGGGCAAGGCGTGCCACGTATTACCCATGTTGTCGGAAAGTGCCGACGTAGTTGCAAATCCCTGAGTACTTACCACAAGGAGTGTCGCGCCGGTCGTATTAACGGCTGGCGTCGTCACAGTGGCGTCGGTCGTTGCAATAGTCCCCGTGCTCGCAACGAGCGAAATGGCAGCATGAGCTTCGGGAACGCTCAAAATGCTCGTCTTCGACAAACCCAAAAAAACGATGAAAATCGCAGAAAAGAAAAGAAGCTTCTTCGTCATTTCCTCCGAAAAAAGCCGATGAGGTCTATGTTTTTAGTGTGAAATGGAGAGATCATCAAGAAACATTATAACAAAATCCTTTACTTCCGCGAAATAACCCGAAGAACGGCTTCCTTAATATCCTTGACACCCATGCCATATTTCTCGATCAAGGCATCCGGCGGACCGGATTCCCCGAACGTATCTCGGAGCCCCACAAATTCCACGGGAACCGGCTTGTGTTTTGCGAGGACTTCTAGAACGGCGCTCCCCATGCCTCCGGCAATTTGATGCTCCTCGACGGTCACGACGGCGCCCGCGCGTTCCGCGGCTTTTACAATTGCCTTCTCATCCATCGGCTTCACCGAGTGATTGTTAAGAACCAAGACGCCGATCTTTTCTTTCTCCAACTCTTTCGCCGCAACAAGCGCATTCCGCATAAGGAGTCCGCAGGCAATGATCGCGACCTGCGGTTTCCGCGAATCCCAAAAAATATCGATCTTCCCCGGCGTAAACGGCGTCTCTTCGGTCGTAATGATCGCACTCTTTTCGCGCGCAAACCTGACGTACACCGGCCCGTCGATTTGGGCAGCCGCCATGGTCGCTTTCTTTGCTTCTATTGCATCGCACGGCACGAACACTTTCATATTCGGCATCACGCGCATGATCGCAATGTCCTCGGTCGCTTGGTGCGTCGCGCCGTCGGGGCCGACCGAAACGCCGGCATGGTGCCCCGCAATTTTCACGTTGGAATTATTGTACGCGATGGTCGTCCGTATCTGCTCGTAATTCCGGCCCGGCGAAAACGTGGCATAGGAAGCGATGAACGGTATTTTCCCCGATACGCCGAGGCCCGCGGCGATGGTTGCCATATTTTGCTCGGCGACGCCGATCTCGAAATAACGATCCGGAAACTTTTTTGCAAAGGCTTCCGTACGCGTCGATTCGGTAAGATCGGCCGAGAGCGCGACGACGCTTGCGTTGCGATCCCCCAAGGAAAGCAACCCTTCGCCGAATCCATTCCGGATAGGAACCTGCTCCACGTCGTCGTCGAATATCTTTGGATTAAGTTTTAATTTGGGATTCAACATACAATTTAAAAATCCAAACTATAAATTCTAAATACCAAATCAAATCCAAACGATTGAATGCTAAATTTTTGAAATTTCGATTTTGTCATTGATTTGTCATTTGTCATTTGATTTTTGGCATTATCAAACTATTCATGTTCGGATTTTATACGCTTACCCAGAGTACGCAACTCTGCCAAGGCTGCTTTCGCCTGCTCCTTGTCCGGCGGCTTGCCGTGCCAATTGAAATCGTTTTCCATGAAACTTACCCCTTTCCCGGGAATGGTGTGCGCGATGATGAGGGTCGGTTTTTCGTAGATTGCTTCCGCTTCCGAAACCGCGTCCACCAACTGCTCCATGTTGTGGCCGTCGATCTCGAGAACGTGCCAGTTAAACGATTCATACTTCTCGCGAAGCGGCTCCAGGGGCATCACGTTTTCCGTAAACCCGTCGATTTGAATATTGTTCCGATCCATGACAACCGTGAGGTTGGATAATTTGTTCTTGCCGGCGAAGAGTACCGCTTCCCAAACATTCCCTTCGTCGTGCTCGCCGTCCGACATGAGGCAGTAAATCCGGTACTTCTTTTTGTCGAGGCGCGCCGCTAAAGCCATCCCGATCGCCTGGGAAAGCCCCGACCCCAAAGGACCGGAAGTCGTTTCGATGCCCGGTAGCGTCCCGCGATGCGGATGCCCTTGGAGGCGGGAGTTGATCTTCCGAAGCGTCATAAGCTCTTCGAGCGGAAAGTAACCGGCATACGCAAGCGTGGCATAGAGCACCGGACAAATATGGCCGTTCGAGAGCACCAACCGGTCGCGATCCGGCCACAAGGGATTTTTCGGATCGTGCCGCAGAATGTGAAAATAGAATGCCGTAAAAACGTCGGCCATCCCCAAGGGTCCCGCCGAATGCCCCGAACCCGCCTCGAGGAGCATCTCGATGATCTTTTCGCGGATCCGGTTCGCGGTCTCCTCCAAGTATTTTAATTTTTCATCGTGTATCGGCGTCATATATTCCAATTATACAACTCAAGAAACGCGTAGCCAACAATGCCAGAAATCCTAATTTCAAAATCCTAAATCCTAAATAAATTCAAATGACAGAAATTCAAAATTCAAAACACGCACGTTTCGGTCATTATAATTTTTGATTTCGATATTGTTTAGGATTTGGTGCTTAGGATTTAGAATTTACTTCCTGCGGGCGGCGGCGCGCATGAAGGCCACAAAAAGCGGATGCGGAACCAAAAATCTCGATTTGAATTCCGGATGCGCTTGCGTACCCACAAAGAACGGATGATTGTCCAGCTCAATCATATCCACCAACCGATCATCGTCCTTTGACCAAGCCGAAAAAACCAGCCCGTTCTTTTGAAGCGTTTCATGGTATGCCGGATTCACCTCGTAGCGATGCCGGTGTCGCTCCTTTGCAGAGGGACCGCCGTAAATTTCGTACGCCCTCGTCCCCTTCACGAGTTCCATGTTCCACGACCCGAGACGCATCGTCCCGCCCAAATCCTTTACGTTTCTCTGGGACGGCATGATGTCAATGACCGGATTGGGCGTTCGAGCGTCGAATTCGGTGCTATTTGCGCGCGCGAGTCCTGCAACGTGGCGCGCGAATTCGATGACCGCAACCTGAAGACCGAGACAAAGGCCCAAAAACGGCAGCTTGTTCTCCCGGGCATACTTGATTGCTTTGATCTTTCCCTCGATGCCCCGCCTGCCGAAACCGCCGGGGACGACGATACCGTCCAGATTCTTGATGTTCCTCAAAACATCATCCCGCTCCGAATCGACTTGGACGATATCCGCCTTTACCCCCGCTTCGAGCGCCGCATGCTTGACGGCCTCGATGACCGAAAGGTAAGCATCCGGATTCACGACGTACTTTCCGACGAGGCCGATCTTAACCGTCCTCGTGATGTTCTTCATCTTTCTGATCCTCCGCTGGAGCGGAGTGATATCCAATTTTTTGATCGGCAAAGCGAGAGATTTTAAAATATTCTCATCGAGTTTTTTCTTCCTGAAATTGAGCGGCACTTCGTAAATGCTCGGAGCGTTCGGCGCTTCAATGATGTGGTCGAGGGGCACGTTCGTGAACATGCCTATCTTTTCCTTGATCTCGCCGTCAAACTCGTTCTTGCATCGCACGATCAAGAAATCGGGGCGAATGCCGGTCTCCCGAAGAAGCCGCACCGACTGCTGGATCGGTTTGGTCTTTTCTTCTTCCGACGGAAATACGTAATCGATCTTTACCACGTGAATGAACGAAACGTTTTCTTCACCGTATTCGCCGTAAATTTGCCGCGCCGCCTCAAGGAACGGCTCTTCTTCGATGTCGCCGACCGTTCCCCCGATCTCGATCACCACAATGTCGGCTTTCTTTTCTTCGGCGGGTTTAATGATCCTCCGCTTGATCTCGTTTGTGACGTGCGGAATGATTTGGATGGTCTTCCCCAAAAAATCCCCGTGACGCTCGAGGTCCATGACCGTCGAGTAGACCGAGCCGGTCGTGAAATTGGAAAATTTGTCCAAGTTCATGTTCAAAAACCGCTCGTAGTGGCCCAAATCGAGATCGGTCTCTGCCCCGTCTTCCGTCACGAAAACCTCGCCGTGCTGGTACGGATTCATCGTGCCTGCGTCTTTATTGAGATAGGGATCCATCTTGATGGGGAAAACCCGATATCCGCGTGACTTCAAAAGAAAACTAATGGAGGCTGCTGAAGCCCCCTTGCCGATGCCGGAAATGATCCCTCCCGTCACAAAAATGATCTTCGGTCTTTTCATCCCGTTAGAAATAGTACGCATACGCGGCATGCGCTCTGCGTCCATTGCTCTTAGTATCCTTAATCGACTCTTTTTTCATAGTTTCTTCCCTTAGTGGGCGTACGCGATTTCTAACGGGATTCATATACCCTTTAGTGTATCATACGCCAAACCGACATCGGAACTTTGCCAAAGATATGACCCCGAAATAACCCCGTCGATCCCGTTTTTCTTCATGAAAGCTGCCGTTTTTTCATTCACCCCCCCGTCGATGAGGATTTGCAGATCGGGGTGTATCTTTTTTATGAACGTGGCCCGCTCCAAAACTGACTCGTCGAAGCTCCCGCCCGAAAAACCGATGGGAACCGACAAGAGCTCGACCGTCGTTGCATTCGAAACCTCGACCATATCGACGAAGTCCTCCAAAGTGCCGTCGAGTTTCAAGCTGAATGCAAGATCGGCATTCCTCGCCGAACAAAATTCGCGGACATCGGCCAGATCGAAATCCGATTCCGGGTGGATAACGACGCGGCCGATATTTTTCGAAGATGACCAAGCTTTGAGATATGCTCCAACGTCTTCAACCATAAGGGGCAGCTCGAACTTGAACATGTCGCCCAGCACGGAATCAAAGAAAGCGGGGGTGAGATTCATGGACGCTTTCGTGAATTTTCCGTCCGAAACGTCCAGATGAACCATAGCAACTCCCCGCTCGCGGAGGATCTTCAATTTCGGAACGATGTCTCGAACCGATTGCTCGTCGAAAAAGTTTACCGAAGGGACGACCAACATGTCAGTATCCGTCGTCCGATTCTCGCTCGGTATCCTTGAACATCTTGACTTCCAATGCGGAAATTTCTTCGATCCGCCTTTTATACCGTTCGTCGGGAGCAAACGGCGTTTCGAGCCACGTGACAATGATCTTCTTTGCCGCTTCTTCATCGAGATAATTCGAACCGAGCGCAAGCACGTTTGCGTCGTCGTCGTTCCGGGAATCGAAGGCTTGATTGGAGTTCCCCACGAGCGCGCACCGAATGCCTTTGAATTTGTTTGCAACGACCGAAACACCGACGCCCGAACCGCAGATGAGAACCCCCCGCGCCGTTTCAACTTCCAAGCTCACCTTCTCCGCAACTTTCATCGCAATCTCGGGATAGTCGTCACTTTCATCCTTCACCGCATTCCCCAAATCCATCACCGAATAACCGGCGAGCTTCAGGCTGTTTTTCAAAACTTCTTTCAAATCGAACCCCTGGTGATCCGCCCCGATATAAATCATCATACCCTTCCATTTTATCGTATTTAAAAACCGAAAACAAAAGAGGGGGAACTTCCATGAACCATGGAAATTCCCCCAAAACCTACTTCATGAGGAGCATTTTCTTCACAACGGACGATTCGGACGTTTGGAGCCGGTAGAAATAGACTCCGGACGCCAGCCGCGAACCGTCAAAGGAAACCTCGTGTTTTCCCGCCGAGAGCTGCCCTTCGACGAGCGTCTGGATAAGCTCTCCCAGTGCATTGTAAACACTGAGGGATACCGCTTCGCCCTTTGGTAAATCGAACGAAATGGTCGTCGTTGGGTTGAAGGGATTGGGATAATTCTGACCCAGCGAGAAACGGGAAGGCGTTGAAGTTCCCGGTTGTACCGCCATCACCGCATTGAAATCCTTGGCTGCTTGAACGGCTCGTCCAGGATCCAAAACCGGTACTGGCCCACTCGAAGTCTCAATGATATCGGCAGTCGAACAAATGATCTTCTTCAATTCCGCTGCAGTGAGTTTCGGGTTCACCGAGAGCATCAAGCTCGCGGTACCCACGACCATGGGCGTTGCCATGCTCGTCCCCGCAAGATAGTGGTAGTTTTTGGCAATCGGCTTTCCGTTCGTCGTGTCATCGAGTAGTACGTAGTAACTCGGCTACGTACTCAAGATGTCGGTACTGTCGGACGGATAGTCGACGCCGCTTCCTCCCGGAGCGTAAATGTCGACAAAGTATCCGCGATTGGAAAAGAGGGAGACGTTCCCATTGGGATCGATCGATCCCACAGAGAGAACCCCCGACATACCGCTGTCGCTGTAGGTGGTAAACCGACTGGAAAATGCGGGAAACGACTGAACTTCATCGCCGTCATTTCCGGCGGCAACGACGCACAGTACGTTTCGGTCCGTGGCATATTGCATGGCATCCTCGATCATTCGGGAATACCACGGGCTGCCGAACGACATGTTGGCAACGCGGCACGAATCCCCCGTCAACCGAAAGATTGCATCGGCGATCGAAGAATTGTACCCCCAGCCGTATTCGGTGAACGATTTGTAGATCTCCACCTTGCACTTTTGATCAATGCCTTCAATGCCGACGCTGTCGTTCGGTAGGGCTGCAATAATTCCGGCAACGTGGGTACCGTGCCCGGCATAATCGGTGTTCACCCAGTCGGAATCGACGGGCGTATCGGTCCCATTCACGAAACTCGGTCCAGTAACGAACCGGGCGCTATCGAGGACCGAACTTGTCCAAACGCCGTTCTTGAGGGGGCTCCCGGAATCGATGATCCCAACTTTTACCGAGGAGCTCCCCGTGGTCACGCGCCAAGCGTTTAAAAAGCTGCCGCGCCACAATCCGCCGTTTGCCGTGATCCACCACTGGAACGTTCCACTCCCTGCCGTTACGTCCGGCGGGGCGCCGTAGAGTTGTTCCTTTCGGTCTATTTCACTGTACAAACCAGCGTTCTTCAACGCACGTGCGACCGTTGTCGTATCGTTCGTCGAAAAAACCCGCCAACCCGGGAACACCTCTTTGCTCCCCGTTATGCCAAGGGCGGTGAGTTGTGCGCTCGACGCCTTAGCGACCATCCGCTCCTGTGCGAACACGGAAACGGAGATGACGAAAAACAGAAAAACAATTTTTTTCACTTCTTTCTCCTTATGTTTGAATAAATATGTAAAAGATCAAACTTAAAACAAAACGTCCCCTAAGGGACGTCTTGTTTTAACACAAATTAAAACCTGCGTCAACTGATGCTCGCGAGCATTTTCACGTGCCTGACCAAGGTCGACACGTACCCGGCTTCGTTGTCATACCACGAAAGAACTTTCACCAGATCGCCGTCGACGACCTTCGTAAAGTTCAAATCGACGATTGCACCGTAGGGCTCGCCCAAAATGTCCGACGAAACCACTTGATCCTCGACGACGTTCATGATCCCTTTCCAGCGGGGCGATGCCGCCGCCTTCCGGAAAATATCGTTGATTTCCTCGACGGTCGTTTTCCGCTTCGCGACGAACGTGATGTCGGCGATCGATCCCGCAACGACCGGAACGCGGAGTGAAATACCGTCGAATTTTCCTTGAAGCTCTTTGATGGCGCGGGTCACGGCGATTGCCGCTCCCGTTGTCGAAGGGACGATGTTTTGCGCCGCCGAGCGGCCCCGGCGGAAATCGTGGCCTCGAACCGGCCCGTCGACGATGGATTGCGTTGCAGTATAGCCGTGCGTCGTCGAAAGGATCGCCTTCAAGATGCCGGGATTCTCGGACATGATTTGGATGACCGGTGACGACGCGTTCGTCGTGCACGATCCGTTCGAAGTCAAAACGACGCCTTTGGCTTCATCTTCGTTCACGCCCATCAAAACCGTCTTTCCTTCCGGACCATCCTCGTCCTTCGCCGGCGCGGTGATGACCACCCGCTTGGCCCCCGCCTCGAGATGCACCTTCGCCTTTTGAAACTCGGCAAAGAGCCCCGTTGCTTCGACGACGATATCGACGCTCATCGCCTTCCACGGCAACTCCGCCGGGTCTTTGACCTGCAGAAAGGCGATTTCCTTTCCGCCAACGATCAATTTCCCCTCTTTTGTTTCAACCTGCTTGTCGTACTTTTTGTACACCGTATCGTACTTGAGGAGGTACGCCAGGTTTTCCAGACTCCCCAGATCGTTTATGGCGACGATCTCGACGCCTTCTTCGCCGAACAGCTGTTTAAAAAACAGTCGGCCGATTCTTCCGAATCCGTTGATTGCGACTTTTGCCATACTTTCATTCTAAGTTTGCGTTCTTGACCGGTCAAGCAAGCAAACCGTATTATGAGATCAGACCTTTTTGTTCACACAATCCGTATAGGAGGCACTGTGAAACAGAACGAAAAAGTGAGAATGCAGAAGTACGGCGTCGACCAAACGGGAACATTCACCTTTGGCACCGGCGAATTCAAGTTGTATCGCTCATTCTTCAAAAATGTCGTCCAGTCGGCAATACCGTCGAGCTTCGGAAGCCCCGAAGGAGAAGTGGAAGGAGAAATTGTGCGCTACAAACTTCTTCTTCAGGACGCTGCAAGGCTTGCGGAGTTCACCAACTTTAAACTACCGACCGAAACAGAAGGGGTACGAAGCGACATTTGGGGAATGAAGATGAGGTTCTTCGGAGGGAACGGATTGCAGCCGTACGTCAAAGTAAAGTGGCTGTACGGAAGAAAAGACGTGATTCCGTCGGAGAGTGCGCCGCGCGAACGCACCACGCCTTCCGAGGTTCTTAAAAAATATGAATGGCTCGCCGCCATGATCGTGGATTGCATGACTGCCGTCGCAACGATCGTGGACGGCGTACCGAACGGATCCGCACCTTCCCCGGAGTACGAAGACGCTCTCGAGCACGTCTCGATGTGTCCGAGCGCACTTTGTCACGACTGTAGGGAGGCTTACGACCTACCGTAATTTTTTCAAATGCGTCCGAGGAAAACTCTTTCCCGGACGCATTCGTGTTTTTCCTTCCCCCGTTATTGGGGGTTTTGTAATATTTGCGAGGTTGGAATAAGCGGCTTCACGAAAACCTGGTCGCCCACATTGGCTTGCAACAAAGAGACTCTTCCCGCATGGAGCTCTAAAACTTCGTCGACCGGCGACGGCGGAAGATACTGCTGGAGCGCATTGTCCGGCGTCCCCGGCGCCGGGGGCTGCATATTTTGTTCGAATCCGACGATCTTCCCTTGGTAGATCCAAATGAGATCGATGGGGATCAGCATATCCTTCATCCAAAACCCGTACTGCCCCGCTTGAGGAAAAAGAAAGAGCATCCCTTCGTTGATGCCCAAGCTCGACCGGCCGCCGAGTCCTTTGTCTCTCGCTGTCTCATCCTTCGCGATGTCGGCCGTTAGGTACTGGTTATTGATCTTCACCTCCGCGTTTTTTTGAACCTTGCTTACTTCTTACACGTACGGAATGGTTACCAAAGAAACGCCGATCGCGACGCCAAGGAGGATGATGAATGCTTTTAAAAACCCCGACATGTTCTATTTATTATACACGAGCCCGAAGAGAACGATGCCGAACGCAACCGAAACGTTCAGCGATTCTTTCTTTCCCCGCATGGGGATCTCCAAAATTTTGTCGGCCAAGCGAAGGACGTCCGCCGGCAAGCCCTCGACCTCGTTCCCCACGACGAGTGCGACCCTGGCATTTTTTGCCGGCTTCACCCGGTAGTACGGGATTGAACGCTTCGATTGCTCGACGGCGAAGATTTGATACCCCGTCTTCTTCAACTTCTTTAAAAGCGCGACCGTCGATCGCGCACATTCCCACGGAACCGTCCGTTCGGCACCCAAAGCAACCTTCACGATTTCGCGCCGGTAGTTTCCTAAGGGATCGACGGGTTTCGGCGTAATGCCCGAAAGGTACAGCTTCGAAACGCCGGCGGCATCCGCGGTTCGAAAAGCGGACCCGACATTGTGCAAGCTTCTGATATTCGGAAGAACGGCAACGATCTCTTTCATACAGAATCTATCATAACAAAAAAATAAGGACTCGGATGCGAGGTAAAAAACATCCGAGTCCCGGCGGGCGTCCACGTCCCCATGGACAGCGTAAATAGGGTAGAAGGTATAAGCCCAGACGCGCGTACGTCGCGTCATGGGCCGCGCACCGCTCACCTACAGACGAGCGGGCACTTCCGGCTGAGGGGAGGCATCACCCGAGCCTCAACCGGTTAAATCCAAAATCAATAAGTAACGGAACTACCCTTACGCTACCAAACTCCCCTTTTCCCGTCAAACTGCCGCCCCCCATCCGTCTCCCCAATCTGG
>VFSW01003627.1_pt1 | contig 23124 bp, 23 predicted proteins | sample 5358111 | NCBI WGS metagenome assembly VFSW01 (sample SAMN11554181, study PRJNA540505) | mine drainage metagenome | isolation source: sediment from site ElyBrook_90M | place: USA: Ely Copper Mine, Vershire, VT | collected 2017
CGCCGCAAAGAGTCGCCAAAACCAGTCTACACTATTTAAGAAAATGCTCTAAACCCGTCCGTGGGGATTCCAGGGAAAGCGCCAACTCGTCACTCATGCCGCCCGGTTTTGTTCAGCCTGCTATAAAAGCCCAAATCCGCGCCGCCAAGATGCTTGGTGATATAGAGAATCTGTCCATAATGCATTCCGAAGTGTTCTACCACCTGGTAAACGGCATATAAACCGCTGACGGTGTAACCCTGAATCTGGTACTGCGCAAGCAGCTCCGCCTGCGTCAGCCGCGCCAACACTTCCGCGCCTTCCCGCATGGTTGCTTCAAGCATATTGAGCAGCGCGGAGGCAGTCACGCCTTCTTCCGCGGCAAACTCCGCGGGCCGGTTGCGGTCGTCTTTCCAGTGGTTAAACGAGGCCACCAGCCACTGCCGCGCGTTCCCGTTCATATGCAGTAGCAGGTTGCCGATGCTGTTGCTGGCCGGGTTGGGGCGCCACCAGAGTTGTTCCTCGGTGAGTGACTCGACGCATTTCCGCAGCCGCGGCCAGTGCTGCTCTAGCAGTTTCTCGCGGGAGAACTCAAGAAACAGCGTAGTTACATCCGCATCCATTTTTGTCATCGTCCGGCATCGCCCCCTTCATTTTTTTGTAGAATACGCCCTCGCACTTTCCGGGCCGTTTTACTGGCGCCGAGCCAGGCAAACCGCAAACCATCCCTGCGCATCTGTCCAACTTTCCAATGGCGTAAATCCCGCCGCAGTCAGCATCGCTTCCGGTTCTCCATGCGCATATTTATAACTGTTTTCCGTGTGAATGCTTTCTCCCTCGCCAAAATCCACTTCAAACTCCAGCGCTTGCAGCCGCACCCGCTGCGCAATTCGGCTCACCAGGTGCATCTCGATGCGCGACTTGGCGCGGTTCCAATCCGCCCGATGGGTAAAGGTCTCCAGATCGAACTTCGCGTCCAACTCGCGATTCAGCCGCGTCAGCATGTTCAAGTTGAAGGCCGCAGTCACTCCGGCCGCATCGTTGTAGGCGGCCAGCAAGGTCTCCTCATTTTTCACCAGGTCCACTCCCAGCAGCAGCCAGTCGCCAGGCACAAGCCCGGCGCGAAACCGCTCCAGCAGACGCACCGCCTCCCTCGGCTCGTAGTTGCCAATGCTTGACCCGATATAAAGTACCAACCTCCGCTCGCCCTCGCGCGTTGGCTCCAGTTCCAGTCCCTGGGTGTAATCCAAATGCTGCGGCGCCACCGTGACTCCGGGAATCTCTTGCTCGATTCGCTCACGCGCCGCCCGCAATGCGCTGGCTGAAACGTCTACCGGCTCATAGAGCACTGTTTCCTGGTGCGCAACAGCGGCAGCAAGCAGCAGCCGCGTCTTGTCCGCAGTGCCCGCGCCCAGTTCGGCGATGCGCAGCCGCATTCCATCCTTCGCCCGGGCTATCATCTCTCCGGCATGAGCCGACAGAATCTCCCGCTCCGTCCGGGTCAGGTAGTACTCGGGCAACTCCGTGATTTGCTCAAAGAGCCGTGAGCCTTTCGCATCGTAAAACAGCCAGGGCGGCAGACCTTTGGGCCGCGCGCCCAGCCCTGCTCTTGCCGCCGAGGCGACCCTGGCAGAGATAACTTCATTGGTCTTATGTGCGGTTGGATTGGTCATCTTACCGGGCCAGCCGAATCCCCGAAAACTGCCAGCGCGTCTCCGGAGCAAAGAAATTTCTGTAGCTGGCGCGGATGTGTGCCGTCGGCGTAACGCAGGAGCCGCCACGCAGCACCATTTGCCCGCTCATGAACTTGCCGTTGTACTCGCCCAGCGAGCCGGCCAGAGGCTTAAAGCCTGGATAGCCCAAGTAGGCGCTAGCCGTCCATTCCCAACAATCGCCAAATAACTGGGTTGGACTCTCAACCTGCTTTGCAGGGTTCTCGGCAAGCTCCGCAGTATCCTCGTTTTGTAACAGTTCCTCTGTGGGCGCAGGCGCTGGGCACAATCGCCCTGAATCCAGCAGATTACCTGCCACAGGCTGCTCCTCTGCCGCAGCCTCCCACTCGAATTCCGTTGCTAGTCGGTGGCCAGCCCAGCGGGCATAGGCATCGGCCTCAAAAAAGCTTACATGGCTCACTGGGCAGTCCTCCATCAGTTTGAGCGGCTGCTCTCCATGCAGTGTAAACAGGCTCCAGCCGCCCTCGCTCTCCGTCCAGTAGAGCGGCGCGCGCCAGCCGTTGGCCGTCACCGTATCCCATCCTGCAGAAAGCCAAAGCTCGGGCCGGTTATAACCGCCATCTGCTATAAAAGCCGCAAACTCCCCACAGGTCACCAACCGCGTCGCCAGAGCAAACGGCTCCAACCAGACCCGGTGGCGAGGCTGTTCGTTGTCAAAGCAGAAGCCCTCTCCATCGTGCCCCGCCTTGCGCAGCCCGCCTTCAAACTCCAGGAAACCAAGCTCTCTGGCCCACGGATGATCACGCTCTCGATCTTTAGATTTAGGAAAATGCGAATCTTCAACCTCAGCCATTTCCGTCTCAGTTTTCTTATCCCGATATGCCGGCCGCAGCGGGTTGGTGAAAAATGCGTGCAGAATGTCGGTCAGCAGTAATTCCTGGTGCTGTTCCTCGTGGTTCACTCCCAACTCAATCCGCTTCAGCGCCTCGGTCTCCGGGTTGCGTTCCAGCAGTTCGCTCATGGCCGCATCCACATAGCCGCGATAGCGCAAAATGTTATCTAGACCGGGACGCGAAAACGAGGAGCGCAGCCGCTTCTCTGGAAAGGCAGCAAAGCTGCGGTAGTAGCTGTTGAAGAGCCACGGATAATCCTGGTTGTAGAGCCGGTAACTGGGCAGAAACTCCGTCAGCACAAACGACTCGAAAAACCATGCGGTATGGGCCAGGTGCCACTTGGCCGGAGAGGCCTCCGCCGTGGACTGCACCATCATGTCTTCTGCTGTCAGCGGCTCGCAGAGGGCCAGCGTTCGCTGGCGCGCCGAGACGAACCGGGCGGCCAGTTCCGATGGCGTAAATATTGCTGTAACAGTACTCATATCAACCATCCCGCACTGCGATGAGTGTACCCTGAAACCCTTCCGTGCCGTCCATTTGTCTGGCCTACAAACCCTCCATTCTGGCCGGATCTTCGCTTTGACGAACGGCTCCGGACCAGGGCTCTAATCAAAAAGAAGATCCCCCGGTTCTGTCGGAGGATGCTTGCTCCCTATCCCCTCGTCCCTGTTCCTCCCGCTTCATCCCCGCATTTCCTCCCCTCGTCCGCTATTCCAGCCTCTCGTCTGGAACCACGCGCATCCTTGACGGCATATTGGGTACCTTTCTGGTAGTACGAAATACCAACGGAAAGGGAACGGCCCATGAATGAATCCGGCGAACTTGTCAGTATCGAAGCCGTCAGCCGAAGATTTCCCCTGGATCACAGCTACGTCAGCGCGCTTGACCATGCAAGCTTCCATGTCCTGGCGGGGGAGTTTCTGGCTATCGCCGGTCCCAGCGGCAGCGGCAAGTCCACGCTCCTCAACCTGATCGGCTGCATCGACAAGCCCACCGAGGGCCGCATCCTCATCGATGGCGTTGATACCTCCACGCTGAACCCCAACCGCATGACCGCGCTCCGCCGTGAGAAGATCGGCTTCGTCTTTCAGACTTTCAATCTCATTCCCGTCTTCACCGCTGCTGAGAACGTCGAGTTTCCGCTGTTGGTGCAAGGCGTAGGCGCACAGGAGCGCAGGGAACGCGTGGCCGGCGCCCTTGAGAGCGTTGGCCTTTCAGCTCGCGCCCAGCATCGCCCCGATCTGCTCTCAGGCGGCGAGCGCCAGCGCATTGCTGTGGCTCGCGCCATCGTACATCGTCCTGCTTTGGTGCTGGCGGACGAGCCTACCGCCAATCTTGATACCCACAACGCTACCCAGCTTATCGACCTCATGCACGACCTTAACCGCCGCCTCGGGCTCACCTTCATCTTTTCCACGCATGATGCCAGGTTGCTTGAGCACACTGACCGCATCGTTCGCCTGACAGACGGACAAGTTGTATCCGACACTCTTAGCGCCAATGCCCTTGTTGAAGGAGGCCGCCGTGGGTAAGTTCCTGCTTCTCGCCTTTCGTAATGTCTTCCGCAACCGCCGCCGCACCATCATGACCCTCATCATGGTGGGCGGAGGCGTAGCCGGCCTGCTGCTGGTGGGCGGATTCTTCGCCTTTATGTTTCACGGTCTGCGCGAAATGACCATCAACAACGGACTCGGCCACATCCAGGTCTTCAGCGCAGAACACTTCCAGCGCGACGAGGTTCGCGTTCTCGATACGGGAATTACAAACTGGCGGCAGGTTGCCGCAAACATCTCTACCGGAGGCCATGTACATGGCGTTGCCCCGCGCATCGACTTCTACGGCATGTTGTCCAACGGCGAAAAATCCTCTGTATTCATGGGCAGCGCCGTCGATCCCGTTGCGGAAAAAAGCCTCGGATTTACGCCGCATATCACTGCGGGTCGAGACCTGGATGGCAAGCCCAGCGGCGAGGTCGAGGCGTTGATCGGCGCCGGCGTGGCGCGCTCAATGAACGTAAAGGTTGGCGACGGGCTAACCCTGCTGGCCGTAACCGCCGACGGAGCCTTGAATGGCATCGACGTTGATATTGTGGGCATCGTCAGCACCGGTTTCAAAGAGATGGACGATCGCTATCTCCGCATCACGCTACCTTCGGCGCAGAGCCTGCTGCAAAGCGATCGTGTCACCAACCTGGTCATAGGTCTCGACAAGACCGAAAACACCGACCAGGTGGCGGCGCAGCTTGCTCCTCATCTCGATGGGCTCCCGCAGAAACTGGTCCTGAAGAAATGGATAGATCTCGCAACTTATTACAAACAGGTTCGAACCATGTTCAGCGGTATCTTTGTCTTTCTTGGAGTTATCGTCTTCTTCATGGTAGTTATGTCCAGCGTCAACACCCTGCTTATGGCCATGTTTGAGCGCACCCGCGAAATCGGCACCATGCTGGCCATGGGAACGCCCCGCTCGTGGATCATGGCTCTGTTTGTGCTGGAAGCTACCCTGCTTGGCGCGATGGGCGCAATTGTAGGCGTGGTGGGTGGCAATCTGCTTGGAGTGCTCCTGAATGCCTCCGGTCTTCATCTGCCGCCTCCTCCCGGAAACACCTTCGATATGCCTTTCCGCGTACTCCATGTGCCCAGTCTGATGATCGGCTCTTCGCTGCTGGTCATCGTCTCGCTGGCGCTAGCATCCATCCTGCCGGCGATCCGCGCATCCCGGCTGCAAATTGCGGAGGCTCTGGCCCATGTATAAAACCAACTGCGTACTGCGGACGTTCCTGCTGCTTTTCTTCATCGCGTTTCTCTTCACCTGTGTTCTAGTTGGGCACGCGGCAACCAGGCCTGACGCAGAAGCCTTGCTCAAGCGCTCGGACTATTACCGCAACGGCTGGCCTTCTTATGTGCTCAAGGTCAAGATCACTAGCTACGAATCAGGCAAGGCGGACGAGGAAAAGCTTTACGATGTTTCGCAAAAGGGAACCGAGAAGACTTATGTCGAGTTTATGAGTCCGCGCGAAAAAGGCGAACACATGCTAATGCTAGGCGACGATATGTGGGTCTATCTTCCCGATACTAGCCGCCCTATTCGAATTACCCCGCTGGAGCGCCTCTCCGGTGACGCCTCCAACGGTGACGTGGCTCGTACCAACTATGCCGCCGACTACACGCCCGTCTATCTGCGCACTGAGAAGGTGGGCGCCGCTGAGTGCTTCGTCCTCGATCTCACCGCCAAGCGTAAGGGCGCAACCTATCAGCGCATTATCTTTTGGGTTCGCACGCAAGATGCGCGCCCCGTCAAAGCGGAGTTCTATCTTACCTCCGGCAAGCATATCAAGTCTGCCACCTTCGACGAATTCGCGCCCATTGACGGTAGAATCCAATTGCGCCGGATGACGCTCTACGACGAAATCCGCCATAACTCCCACAGCGTTCTGGAGTACTCCGGAATCGCTCCGCGCAACCTGCCCGACAAGCTCTTCTACCAGGGTCGAACAGACAGGTTCTAACGTAAACCCCGGGTGCCCCAGGTTTCTCTTCTGAGATCTGGGCAACCTCAACCTTTGCGCAAGGTCGATTGGTATTTGTGAAACTTCGCATCCTCATCCCGGCATTCCTTCTCGCGGCATCATTTCAATTGGCCGCCCAGGATACCCCGGCCCCGGATGCGCCGCGTCCGGAGCCGCGTTTCGACTACCGCTACTCTTTCGCGGCCATCAACGATGCAACTTTCTACAGCAATCTTCAAGTGTTGGAACATAAGTTACTTAATCAGCTCTTGCTTGAGCCCTCCTTCGCCGTTCGCTATCGCCAGCGATGGAGCTTTGCGACCAGCATCGTGGGGCTTGCCGATACTTACGGCGATACTCATGTTCAGTTGCGCGTGAAGGAGACTTACGCAGGCCTCTCCGCCGGAGACTTCGATTTCATGGCGGGCCGCCGCATGGTGCGCTGGGGCACGGGTTACGCCTTCACCGCCGCTGGCGTGCTTGATCCGCCGCGCATCCCCACCAATCCCACTGACCGTCTGAATCTGAATCAAGGCCGGGATATGATTAAGGCAAATTGGGTTCACGGTCCGCATGCTCTGGCGCTGGCCTGGTCCACGGCCGCACTTGCTACCAGCCAATCCAACCTGCGAGATACCACCGCCTTCCGGTATAACGTACTGGTGCGCGGATTCGACACTTCGCTTATCGCCGGCGACGACCGCGGCGGAGACGCTTTTGGCGCTCTCACTTTCACCCGCGTCTTTGGCCAGGCCTGGGAACTGCACGGCGAAGCGGCCTGGCGCGAACAGGGAGCGGTACTTATGGGCGGCAAATACACCACTACCTCCGGCATCACTTTTATCGCCGAGTTCTATACCCCGCCAAATATCCCTTACTATCGGGACATGACCATCTCCCCGCTTGCCGGCCGCCAGCGCTATTTCTTCTTCGACGCCGCCAAGAGCCGCCTCCGCGAGAGGCCCGGATGGAAAGAGTGGGATCTGGACGGTTATGTCGTCGCCAATCTTAATGACCGGAGTTATACGGCTGTCTTCGACGCCAATCGCAGGTTCGGCAACCGTTTCTCTAGCTATCTTCATTTGGAGATACCGGCCGGCAGCAGCACATCGGAGTATGGCGCCACTCCTTACTCCACAGCCACGTCAGTGGGGGTCCGTTTTCAGCTATGAATTGCCACCCAGATCAAGTTATAACCGGAGCCGCCCCGCAATGGAGCCAGATTTCGCTGCTTGCAAGGAGCCTTTTCAGGTTGCTGTGGGTTGTACCGGCCATCGCTCTATTTTGCCTTGTGCTCATTCTCTCCATAGGCCATGTCAGGCTATCTGAAAGCGGAAGGGTACTCGTCAGTACGTTCGTTTATTCAGTCCTTATTTCCCTGCCCTCCGCTGCGCTGCTTACTATCATTTCGCATCGCTACGGTGATCGTTTTCCTCGTTTCGTCTTCGTCCTGGATTCTCTAGTTCTCCTTTGTACGGCCACTGCTGGCACCCTCGTTGGCAGCCTGCTTCTGCAATTTCTCCACGTCGTCCTGCGTGGCTGGTATTGGGTGGAATTCCGCACCTCCTATCCCATCAGCATTGTTATCACACTCACGATTGGGCTTGGCATGACAACCTACGAGACTTTGCGCTATAAGTTTCAGGCCGCCACGCTCGAACTCCGCACCCGCCAGGTGGAGCAGGAGCGGGCCTACAAGCTGCTGGCCGAGGCTCGCCTCTCTTCGCTCGAGTCCCGCATCCATCCGCATTTTCTCTTCAACACTCTCAACTCCATAGCGGCGCTCATTCCCAGCGATCCAAAGCGCGCCGAGGACACAGTCAGCAAGCTAGCCTCTCTGCTGCGCTTCTCGCTCAACGCCAATCAAGGCGGCCTGGTTCCGCTTAGCCAGGAACTCAAGATCATCCGCGACTATCTTGAAATTGAAAAGACTCGCTTTGGCCAGCGCCTGCGCTATGAGATCGCCGTTCCTGAGTCTCTCTACGATGTTAAAGTGCCGCCGCTGGCCCTCCAATCCCTGGTAGAGAACTCAGTGAAGCATGTGGTTTCACAGCGTCCCCAGGGAGCTACCATGCAGATAACCGGCTCGATGGGCGCGGGCCGCATCCGGCTGCAAGTCACCGACGACGGCCCCGGCTTCAAGCTCGACGCCATCACGCCGGAACACGGCCTGGGCAATCTCATCGGGCGGCTTGAGCTCTTGTTTGGCAGTGAAGGCCAGCTTGAAGTGACTAGGGCCGATGACAAAACCTCTGTCTGCTTCTCGTTTCCTGTTTGATCGGTGATGCCTATGGAATCCGCTCCGCTGCGCGCTTATCTCGTGGACGACGAACCGCTGGCAATCGAGCGGCTCATGCGCCTGCTGGCTGGCTGTGGCGGCCTTTTGATTGCCGGCAGCTCCAGCGATCCAGCCGAGGCGCTCGGCTACCTCAACAGCCAGCCCGTCGACGTACTCTTTCTCGATATTCAAATGCCGGGCATGAACGGTTTCGAGCTGCTATCGCGCCTGGTTGAGCAACCCTTCGTCATCTTCACTACCGCCTACGACGAATACGCGCTGCGTGCCTTTGAGGTCAACTCCATCGACTACTTGCTGAAGCCCGTCGAGGAGGAGCAACTGGAGCGCGCTCTCAATAAGCTCAACCGGCTCCGGCCCGCCGTCAAGCCGGAGTGGCAGCGGAACCCCGATTTACCCGCAATGCTCAAGGAATTGGCCGCATCGCTCCGCGGCGGGCAGGCCGATTATCCGCGTCGCATTGCCTCCCGTGTTGGCGAGCGCATCTCCTTCATCGATCTCGATGCCGTCACGCATTTTGTGGCCCAGGACAAGCTCACCTATGCCGTCGTCGACGGCCGCAGGCATGCGGTCGATCTCACTGTAGCCGAACTGGAGCGGCGACTGGCCCCCACACGCTTCCTGCGCATCCACCGCTCTGCCCTGGTCAATGTGGACTGGGTCCACGAGGTGAACTCCTGGTTCGCGGGGAAGGTTGTTCTCACCCTCAAAGACACCCAGCGCACCCAGCTTCCGGTGGCGCGAGACCGCGTGCGTCAGCTCAAGTCGCGCCTGGGATTCTAGAGCCCTAGCTTTCATTCAAAATCAGAGCGACCCGGCCCGCGATCAGGTCGCCGGGGGACGCGCCGGGTTCCACTTCCAGCAGGTCCACCGGAAAGACGATGTTGTGCGGGCGCAGGACCAGCCGGTTGGCCACAAAGTCCACATAGCGCAGAGTCAGGTGCGCCCCGTGGCGGACAGCGTACAGGTTAGGCCGGTTGAGGCGGTAGGGCGAGAGCGAGTTGTAGTGGCGATCGAGCAATGCAATTGCCTCCGGCAGCACCAGAGGCTCCATGGGCAGGGCGTCGACGGCAGGGATGCGGACGGCGACAAATCGCTGCCAGCTACGGCGCGCATTGGAGACCCGCGCACGCATGCCATGTAATACCCCGGCAGGCAGTTGAAACAACGATTGAACCGCGGAAGGGCGGATGAACGGCTCAAAGAGCGCTGTCGCATGAGAGACGATCGGGACCGCGCCGCTCTCTTCGTTCAGCTGCTGGGTTCTGGCCTCGAAGGTCGCGGGCAGCAGGTCGCCGACTGCCATGTGCTGGGAGGCGAGAATCCGGTCCATAGCGTCCAGTGAAAGCTGGCGCCGGCCATGGAGGAAATTGGAAAGATGGGGTTGGCCAAAACCGGTCTGACGGGCCAACAAGGAGACGCTGAGCGTTCCCCGCTGTATCCTGCGCAGCAGTTCCAGGCGGAGACGTTCGTGCATCTGAGTAAAGTTCATATGTGGAAAATCCGCCACCAGCAATGGCAGATGGTGATCCATGTTTTCCCTAGGAAAAGCTATCAGGGCTGATTGGCCTTCATTTTCAGCGCTCACTTGAAGATTGGAAAGGGTTAATGCGGAAAACTACTAGAGTAGATTGACGCAAAAGATACATACCTCTACATTGGCCTTACTTAATCTTGCTTTGGTTTGTGGGAATCTTTTGGGAATTGTTCCGTTGCCGGAAGGTTGAAACGGGGTGTAATTCTGCCCTCTTCAACCGGCAATGAACAATTGCCGGCGCACTTTCTTTCTGGCCGGCTCTCCAATCTCCGTCCGAGGGCGCTCAGCAGAGGCGTTCAGGGCAGGCCAAAGTGAAAATTCCGAGATCTGCGCGCTAATAGCATGACAAAAAACAAGAGAACACGGACGGCTATCCCCCATCAGGACGTAAGAAACCTGAGCCGCCGCACCCGCTTCTCTTTACCCCGCGGAAAAACGACAACAAAAAAAATCTGTCGGGAGAAGAACCAAATACGGAGAAACCGTCATGGAATTGCGCGTGCAATTGAAAGTTTGCGAGGGGTGCGGCTGTCTTTGGTACCGTGCCCAGACCATAGGCAGTGTTTATTGCCAGGGATGTGAGACGAAACTGAAAGACTTCCCTTCGCCGGAAAGCCGCAAACGCCGTGGGCGTCCAGCCAGAAAGCAACTCGCCAGGGTTTGGGCAGTGGCCCAGGCCGAAGGGGGTGTGCAATGAGTGCAGCACTCCAGTTGCCCATGGTGTGGGAATCAAGCGTTCCGCAGCTTGCCTGGCAGCAAGATCGGAGAGACAGGGCAGTAAAGCCGGCAACTAGACCGGCTGACAAAGAGCCTGAAATCGGTCCGGCAATCAGCCTGGCCTTTTACAGAAAGCACACGGAGAGCATGTTGCGCCGCTATCTGTACGCCTCCATGCAGGTTGGAAGGGCGCCTTCCATCCTGGGCGATCCGGTTGCACGGGGATGGGCGTCAAGCCGCCCCATTCGTACCTTCGAGGACGCGGTTATCTTTGTCCTCGATATTGAAAAGTGTCTGAGCAAGCTTCCATCGCTGGACCGCCAGATGCTTAGCAGGATCGTTTTGCAGGAGTACACCCAGGCTGAAGCGGCCTCCTTGCTGGGGATGAGCGTTCGCACCATCTCCTACAAGTTCCCCAAGGCCCTTGACCGGTTGACAGAGAAGTTGCTTGAAACCGGGCAGTTGGTTCTACCGCACTAATGACAAAATAAGCCAGTCAACCGGGGAGAGCATTGCTTTGCGCTCTCCCCAGGTTGGCGGTATTTCCCTTGAAATCCTTCTGCGCCATGCGGGTCTGCGAGCGCCGCAGTCAATCAAGCGGCGGCGAACGGCCTGTCCTGCATTTGGCTTCTCTGTTATGGTGGACGGGTTCCGGCCCTACGGCCGGGGATGGTCGCAGAATCCTGACTCGTCGCAAAGGAGCCCGATCCGATGATATTTTTGCCCCGTCACGCCACCCTGCTGCTTCTGCTGGCCTCGGCTGCGCTGGCCGCGCAGCAACCCGCTCCGCAACCCACCACCGCTGCGCAAGCTCCCAGTCGCGATACCAGCTACATTGACGCCCAGGGAACGGCGCACGTCACGCGAGTCGTTCCCGTGCCTCAAACCATCAGTCCCCAGGCGCAGTTGTTCCTGGGGCATCCCGAGCCTGACCAGGGCCCGCCGCAGTCGCTGGCCGAACGCCGCAGGCTGACCGATGAATATACGGCCCGCGCCCGTCTAGCCTGGACCCGTATCTGCTCCAACCAGCTTGTCGAGAGCCAGATCGCCGGCGTTCCGGTGCGCATTGTCACCCCGGAGGGAATGCCCGAAGCCAATCGCGATAAGGTGCTGCTGAACCTGCACGGCGGCGGCTTCAACTCGGACTCCGGCTCCTACACGGAGTCGATTCCCATCGCCAGCTACACCAAAATCAAAGTTGTGGCCGAGCTTTACCGCCTTGCGCCCGAACATCCCTTCCCCGCCGCCGTGGACGATTCGGTAGCCGTCTACAAGGAATTGCTCAAAACCTACAAGCCCGATCACATCGTCATCTACGGCACTTCAGCAGGGGCCATTCTTACCGCTGAAGTGGCCGCCCGCCTCAAGCAACTGGGCCTGCCTTTGCCGGCCGCCCTGGGTATCTTCAGCGGCCTGGGAGACTTTGACCGCGACGGCGATTCCATGGCTTTGTTTGCGCTGCGCGGCCTCACCGGCCATCTTGACCCGCCGGGGCCTGGGCCGCACGACGCGGAGTATGTGGCCTCTACCAATCCCAGAGACCCTGTGCTCTCGCCAATCTACGGTGACTTGCGCGGGTTGCCCCCCACTCTCTTTGTCAGCAGTACGCGCGACATGCTGCTCAGCGGCACCGCCAATTTGCACCGCGCCTACCTGAATGCCGGTGTTGACGCGCATCTGGTGGTCTACGATGCCCTGCCCCATGCCTTTTGGTACGATCCCATGCTGCCGGAGGCCATTGAGGCCAACCACATCATGGCGGAGTTTTTTGTGAAGCATCTGAGCAAGTAAAGGCACGAGAATGCATCTCCGTTGGAAATGTCTTGGCCGTCTTCTGTTTTGCGGCGCCGCGGCCGTCTGTGCGAATTGCGCAGGCTTAGCCGTGGCGCAGACATCCACGCCGTCGGTTCCGGCCAACGCTCCCTACAAACAGGCCGGATTGCCGGTTGAGGTGCGCGTCCATGATCTGCTCAGCCGCATGACCGTACAAGAAAAGGCGCGCCAGCTTGACATGTACCGAGGCGTCTCGCCCTCTGTTGAAGACGATGCCCAACAGGCCGCCGACGAGATCAAGGCCCACGGGTTTCGGCCAGAAGACGCGGCAAGAACCTGGGGAAATTTGGGCGTGGGTTCGATCCACGATCTTTATGGCCAGCCAGAGCTGAACAACGCCATCCAATCCTGGGTGATGAAGAACTCCCGTCTTGGCATTCCCGCGCTCTTCGCCGAGGAGGGCCTGCACGGATTCTCCACCGGCACGATTTTTCCCGCGCAAATCGGCCTTGCCGCCACCTGGAACACGGAACTGGCCCGACAAACCGGCGCGGCCATTGCCGCCGAGGCGCGCGCAACCGGCGTGGACATGCTCTTTGCCCCGGTGCTGGATCTGGCGCGCGAGCCGCGTTGGGGCAGGGTGGAGGAAGACTTCGGCGAAGACCCCTACCTGACCGGCCAGATGGGGCTGGCTTTTGTCGAAGGCATGCAAGGCAACTCCCTGACCAGTGACCACACCGTGATTGCGGAGCCCAAGCACTTTGCCGGTCACGGCTCGCCTGAGTCCGGAACCAACACCTCGCCGGTCCCCATTGGCGAGCGCGAACTGCGCTCCGTCATGCTCAAGTCCTTCGAGCCCTCGTTTCGCATTGGCCACGCCATGGCAACCATGGCCGCCTATCACGAGATCGATGGAATTCCCGTGACCGCCGACCCCTTTCTACTTAAGACAATTCTTCGCGGCGAGTGGGGATTCAAGGGCTTCGTTCTATCCGATCTCGGCGCTATCCGCCGCCTCTACGACACCCATCGCGTTGCCGCCAGCTCCAAAGACGCGGTTGTCATGGCCATCAACTCCGGGGTCGATATGCAGTTCTACGACTTCGATCACCGCACCTTCCAGAACGCCATTGTCGACGGCATTCGCGACGGCTCGCTCTCCGCCGCCGCTCTTGACCGCGCCGTCTCAGACGTGCTGCGCGTCAAGTTCGAGCTGGGCCTCTTTGACCACCCGCTGGTCGATCCCGCCCTTGACGCCAAAGAGCATCGCGCCACGGCGCATTTGGCCCTGTCGCTTGAGTCCGCCTTGCAGTCCATGACCCTGCTCAAAAACGACAGCCATCTGCTGCCGCTCTCGAAGGATCTGAAACAAATCGCGGTCATTGGGCCTAACGCCAAGGTCGCGCGTTACGGCGACTATGCGCCCGAGCCGGACCCTGCCGCGCATAACGACCTTTTCTCGGCGCTGCAAGTTATCGTGCCCCACGCCGCACTGACCTTCGCCGACGGCAAGGATATTGCCCAGGCCGTGGCGCTGGCCAAAGATGCGGATGCCGTGATTCTTGCCCTGGGTGAGTGGCATGGCGTCTCCGGCGAAGGTTTTGACCGTTCCGAACTCGGCCTGCCCGGCAACCAGCAGGCGCTGCTTGAGGCCGTTGTCGCCACTGGCAAACCGGCTGTACTCGTGCTGCAAAACGGGCGCCCGCTGGCCATCCCCTGGGCCAAGGATCATGTTCCAGCAATCCTCGAAGCCTGGTATCCAGGCGAGTTTGGCGGCAAGGCCATCGCCATGACCCTCTTTGGCGAGAACAACCCCTCAGGGCACCTCACCGTCACCTTTCCGCGCGGTGTGGGCGTGCTGCCCGACTACTACAACTACGACCCATCGAAGAACCATATGTATGTGGATGGGAGCGATGCGCCGGTCTTTCCCTTCGGCTTCGGGCTCAGCTATGCGAGCTTCCAGTTTGACGGCCTGCGTGTTCAGGCGCCTGCGCCGGGCGCGGGAAAGATCCAGGTCAGCGTCAACGTGACCAACACCGGCGCGGTTGCAGGCGACGAAGTTGCGCAGGTCTATCTTCGCCAGGAAGTAAGCAGCGTGGAGACTCCGGAGCGCGCTCTCAAATGTTTTGCACGCGCGCATCTTGTGCCCGGTGAAACCAAGACGGTCACTTTCGAGCTGCCGCAGAGCGAACTTGCGCTTTGGAACGCGGAAGGGAAGTGGGTGGTCGAGCCGGGGGCTTACACAGTATGGGTTGGCGACTCGTCGCAAGCCGTGCTCACGGCAAAGTTCCAGCTAGCGGAGGCGCGGCGCGCTTCCAAATAAGCTTCCGTTACGCCTTCTCTTCCAGGATTGGCGTCACTGGAATCCGCAATGCGGAGTTTATGCGAGGGAAGAACTCAAATGCCGCGGCCACGGCCGTGAGTTCGATAATCTCCTCGAAACCGAAGTGCTGGCTCACCGCTGCGTAGGCTTTCTCGTCAATGGCGTTGCCTGAGATGTGAAGCAGTTCGGCGTAGCGGAAGCCGGCCTTTTCCTTTTCTGTGAATGGTCCGGTCTCAAAGCCTTCCAGGCTGGCCACCTGCTCCTGCGTCGCGCCCCGCTGTACGGCCAGGTAGCTGTGGGCGCTCATGCAATACTCGCACCGGTTCAGCGTGGCCACAAAGGTGGCAAGCAGCTCCTTGTACCAGCCTTTCAGCGCACCCTCGCCCATCAGCGGCTTCAGCAGCCCCACTACGCCCAGCGCTAGACCTGGAATGTTGGAGAGCGCCTTGTACATATTGGGCACCACGCCCCGGTCGGAGTAAAGTTTGTCGTAGAGAGCGGTCAGCTCGGCGCTGACCTGTTCGCGCTCCAACAGGGGAACGCGTGCTTCAGAGGAAGATTCAGGGGGCATGGGTACTCCTAGGATTGATCGTTTTCAGTTTAAATCCACGACCTTCTGGCCAGCTCCCAAAATTGAACCGGTGCTTAAACTGGGAAACTCCTCAAACCAAAAAACTTGTGGAGCGGATGTGCTGTTGAGTACCCGTTTCATACGGCTTAGCGTTCAAATGTGGGCGCTTGCGTTGGATTTGAGCCCACCCGAAAACTGGGGAGGCGGACGATTTCAGTGTCCGTTGAGCGATGCCGGCAAACAAGACAAATGCAGACAATGCGCTGACCGGACGATTGTTCGACGTGGCGCTGGGCTATCAGCGCATGTTGGAGCAGAACCCGCAGCAGCCGGAGGCGCTGGTTGGCATCTGTCTGGTCGCCCTGGCCAGCCGCCAGCCGCAGGCTGCGGTGCAAATGGCTCAGGCTGCCGTTGCCGCTGCGCCAGAGATGGGTGCCGCCTGGGTTGCGCTGGGGCAGGCGTTCAAGTCCGCCGGGCGGGCAACTGAGGCCGAAGAGGCGTACTGGAAGGCCATCTGCCTGGATGGTATGGACGCGCTTGCCCGCATGGGACTGGGTGAACTGAAGCTGGCCACCGGGCGCCCGGAAGAAGCGATCAAGGAGTTTGATCTCGCTCTCAAGCGCCAGCCTGCGCTTGTCCCAGCCCACCTAGGCTTGGGACATGCATTAGCCTGCATGAAGAAGAATCGGGAGGCGCTGGAGTGTTATGAGCGTGCTTTATCGCTGCGATCCAGGCTGCCCGAGGGCGAGTTTGCCGCCGGATTTGTGCTGGTGCGCCTGGGACGGCCCAAAGAGGCAGAAATCCGCTATCGACGCGCGCTCACTCTTCGTCCCGACTTTGCCGCCGCATGGGTCGATCTGGGCCATCTGCTGCGCGAGCAGGGGCAAGAAGCCTATGCCGAGGCGGCTCTGTTGCGGGCCGTGGAGTTGCGCCCGGAGTTGGTCTCCGGCTGGCTCAATCTGGCTCTTCTTGAGCGTGAGCGCCGCCGCCCGGAAGAGGCTGAGGCCCATCTGCGCAAGGCCTTCGCGCTCAATCCCGAGCAGGTGGAGACCATGGTGGCCTGGTGCCAGTTTCGCACATCGGAAAAGGACATGGCCGGCGCATGGCAGTGGCTGCGCTGGGCGCTGGCGCGCAGCCAGGACCACGCCGAGGCCTGGAATATGCAGGGCATTCTGCTCCATACGGAGGGCCGTTTTGCGGAGGCCGTTGAGGCATTCGAACGCGCCGAGGAACTGGGACATATGGCCGCTGCTTCTAACCGCGGCAACTCCCTGCTCGATATGGGGCGGATGGATGAGGCTCTGCTCGCGCACAAAATGGCGGTCGAGCGCGATCCGCAGTGCCCCGGAGCGATCTATAACCTATCGCTCACCCGCCTGCGGATGGGCGAATGGGAGCAAGGCTGGCAGCAGTACGAGGCACGCTGGCACTTCCGCGAGGTGCATCGCAGCGCCAGAATCTTCCCCAAGCCCAGGTGGCAGGGCGAAGCTCTCGAGGGCCGCCGCGTGCTGCTCCACTCCGAGCAGGGCCTGGGAGACACTATCCAGTTCAGCCGCTACGCCACACTGGTGGCGGCGCGCGGCGGTGTGGCGATTTTGCAGGTGCAGCCCCCCGTGGAGCGGCTGATGAACTCGCTGCCAGCTGTCCGCGCCAGCCAGGCGCAGGTAGCGCTGCTGGACGAGGATCCCCCGGAATTCGATCTGGAGTGTCCGCTCTTGAGCCTGCCTTCTGTCTTCGGCACTACGGTGGAGACGGTTCCCTGGCCAGGTGCTTATCTGGGCGCCGACCCGGCGCTTGCGATGGAGAAGTGGGAGCAGTTTCCAGATATTGACCCGCAAAACCGGCCGCTGCGCGTGGGGCTGGCCTGGGCGGGCAATCCGCGCTACAAGGCGGACCGCCTTCGCTCCGTGCAACTTGAAATTCTCTTGCCCTTACTGCGAAATCCCGGTATCGCATGGATCTCCCTGCAAAAAGGCGCGCCTGCCGAGCAGTTGTGCGGCCTTCCCGGCGATGTTGTCGTGTGGGACGGCTCAAGCCAGGACCGAGACCTTGCCGAGACGGCGGCCCTGGTGGCTACGCTTGATCTTGTGGTCACCACCGACACCTGCATTGCCCACCTGGCCGGGGCCATGGGCAAGCCGGTCTGGATTCTGCTGCCTCATCTGGCGGATTGGCGCTGGATGTGCGAGAGTCCGACCACCCCCTGGTATCCCACTGCCCGCCTCTTCCGCCAGAGCAAGCCCGGAGACTGGAACGGGGTATTGCAACAGGTGATAGCAGAGCTGCGCTGCATCAACAAGACACAGAGGCAGCCGGTAATAAAGACGAAAAAGATGGGTTCCCGAGCCTCCATGCTTCTCCCGGCATAAATTTCACCCTCAAAATACGTGAAAATTATTGCTTGACTTCTTAAACTCTATTTTATAGAGTACTCCTTGTCGTAGGGAATAGGCTTGCTCTTCCAGATCGTCCAGGTCTGATTTCACCCCAAGGAGTCCGCCAATGAAAACCGCATTCCGCAACATCCTGTTTCTGCAATATAAGTGGCTTGCAACGGCGCTTGTGTTGTCGATCAGTTTCTCGCTTGCCGCGCAGCCGTCCTCGAACAGTGTTGATGCCCAGCGCGAAGCTATGCACAAGCTGGCCTTTCTCGCCGGTCGCTGGTCGGGGCCGGTCACCATTGTGCGTGGTCCCGCTGGAGCGCTCCACCTGACGCAGACCGAAGATGTGGAGTTCAAGCTCGACGGGCTCGTCCTGCTCGTTCAGGGGCAAAGCGTCAGCGCAGATGGCAAAGCGCGATTCCAGGCTTTGGCTACCGTCTCGTTTGACGACGCCACCAGGAACTACCGGTTCCGCGCGTATCACGAAGGCCATTATCTAGACACGGAGCTTTCCGTGACCGGGAACGGCTTTTCATGGGGATATACCGCCGGTCCGGTCCATATTGTCAACACCATGCACCTGACTGCCAAGGGTGAGTGGAGCGAAATAACCGAGGCGGCTTTCGGGGGACATCCTCCGCAGCGCAGTGTAGACATGCTGTTGCGGCATCAGCCGTGAACTGAAGATCGTCTCTCCGCCTCGCGGGAAGCTGTGGATTGAATGCGCTTTTCCCCCAATTACTCTTCAAGGAGAACCATCATGCAAGAGCAGACAAACGAAATGGAACTGAAAGACCGGCTCAGCCTCATCGAATCCATGATCGCCGAAGGCCGCCGCACAACCGAGAGCTGGGGCTGGAGCTTCGTTCTCTGGGGCGTGGCTTATTTCGTAGCTATAGCCTGGGCCTACTGGGGGCATAGCACCCTGGCTTGGCCGGTCACCATGATCGCAGCCTCGGTACTGACAGGCATAGTTATCGGGCGCAAGAGCAGCCATCGTCCGGCAACCACCATGGGGCGCGCCATAGCCTCCATCTGGATCGCACTGGGCGTTTCCATGTTTATCCTTTTCCTGTCTATGAGCATCGGCGGCAAGCTTGAGTCGCCGCAGATTTTTGTGGCCGTGGCTGCGGCCATGCTCGGAATGGCCAACGCGGCCTCCGGCATGATTCTCAAATGGAAGCCGCAATTGGCTTGCGCGCTGTTCTGGTGGGCGACAGCCGTATTTGCCTCTTTTGGTTCTGAAGAGCAAAGCTCAATCGCGTTCCTGGTTGCTCTTTTCTTCTGCCAAATCGTCTTTGGCCTCTACGGGATGATCCGCGACACCCGCAAGCGCAATCCGGATGTCTCCCATGCCTGAACTGCCGGAACTCAATCCTGTAATCCATGGCAAGCTGCGCCTCGCCTTGCTCTCGCTGCTCTCCGGCGTGGTGGAGGCGGAGTTCACGTGGCTGCGAGCCAAAACCGGCTCTACAGACGGCAACCTGGGCGCGCAACTCACCAAGCTTGAAGAAGCCGGCTATGTTGCGGTCGAAAAGAAGTTCGTCCAGCGCAAGCCGCAAACCCTTTACCGCATGACTGAAACAGGCCGCCAGGCGCTCACTGAATATGTGCAAGCGCTCAAGCAACTGCTTGGCGGATCTATTGGCGGCTGAGCGCCACGGGAGGACTGTCATGACCAATCAAACTGCAAATCAACTCGGCGGCAGGGCCATTGGCGCGCTGTTTTTCATTGGTTTCGGAGCTCTTTGGCTCTTGCTTTCGCTCTATGCTCTGCAACGGCTCAGCGCCATTACTATTTCCGCAGTTGCGCTAGGTTTGCTGGTGCTGGTTCTGGCCTCCCTACGCCTGCTCCGCCAGGCAAAGCGCAGGCCGCGCGTACCCAACGATCCCGCCATGGGCCGAGCTTTCAACCGCATCAATGCCGCGCAGTGGATCGCTGTTTTTGTCGTGGCCTTTACCCTCAACCGGCTGCACCAGGATGTCTATGTCATGAACGCCATCACCGCCATTGTGGGGTTGCACATGTTCCCCCTGGCGCGAGTTTTCCGTTATCCGATGCACTATGCAACGGGAACTGCCTTGGTGGCCTGGGCTGTGGCCAGCGTGTTTCTTTTGCCCGCCGACCAATTGCAAGGGATTGCCTCGCTAGGGACCGGCATCGTCCTCTGGCTCAGCGCAGCCGTCACGCTTGTGCTTGCATTTCTGGCAGCGCGAAAACCGGCCAACCTGCACGCCGGCTCATTAACCAGCTAACTCCGCTAACCCCGCCTTACGGAATCAGGCTCGCTCGAATCCGCTCCATGATGCCCAGGTAATACGCCAGATTGTGGATCGTATTCAGCGTTCCAGAGAGCGCTTCGCCGGAGTGCATCAGGTGGCGCAGGTAAGCGCGCGAATAGCGCTGGCAGACCGGGCAGGCGCATGCGGGGTCGGGCGGGTTCTGGTCCTCAGCATATTGTTTGCTCTTGATGTTGATCCGCCCTTCGCTGGTGAAGAGCAACCCGTGGCGTGCGGCGCGCGTCGGCAGCACGCAATCCATCATGTCCACGCCCATGCGCGCGTACTGCTCAATCTCGTCCGGGTAGCCCACGCCCATCAGGTAGCGGGGCTTGTCCGCGGGCAGCAGCGGCAGCACCTCGGCAATTGTCTCCAGGGTCAGTTCGCGTGGCTCGCCTACGCTCAGCCCGCCAATGGCGTAGCCGTCGAACCCCATTTCGACCAACTTCTCCGCGCTCTCGCGACGCAGATCGCGGTAGGTGCCGCCCTGCACAATGCCAAACAGGCTCTGCGTCCGGCCGCCCATCTCCTCGCGCCACGGCACTCCTTCGCGGTGAGCGATGAAGTGATCCATGGATCGTCGCGCCCAGGCCATCGTAAGCCGTAGGCTCTCTTCGGCGCGCTTGCGCTCCGCCGGATACTCGGTGCATTCGTCAAAGGCCATGCAGATATCCGCGCCCAGCGCGATTTGAACATCGACTGAATGCTCGGGAGTAAAAAAGTGGCTGCTCCCGTCCAGGTGCGAGCGGAAGCGCACGCCCTCATCCGTAACCTTGCGCAACTGGCTCAGGCTGAAAACCTGAAAGCCGCCGGAGTCGGTTAGCATGGCGCGCGGCCAGCCGATAAAGCGGTGCAGCCCGCCCATGCGCCGGATGGTCTCGTGCCCGGGACGCAGGTAGAGGTGATAGGTGTTGCCGAGGATGATCTCCGCGCCCAGCGCCTCAAGCACATCCTGCGCCACAGCCTTTACTGTGCCCGCCGTGCCCACTGGCATAAACACCGGTGTTTGCACGGACCGGTGCGGCAAGTGCATCTGCCCCCGCCGCCCGCCACCCGCGGTTGTTGCCATTACGTTGAAGTCCAGACCCATCACACGATTTTAGTAGGAAGAGCCTACTGGACCGCACCGCCCAGTTGGATCAGCAATCCAATCCGCGCCACTCGCGGCGATCCCAGCGGAGCGCGATAGGCGGTTACGGTGACTGTCGTGGTTGGGGCTGTTTGGGCGCTAAGCGTTGCCGGGGGCAGCGCCGCTGCTGTTAGCGCCAGCGCGCCAGCCATCGCATTCAATTTGAACCACTGCATGGGTTTCGTTTGGGGAGCCACAGAACAGGCTGTCTAGTAATTGTGACACGGTTCTACCGCTGCCCGGCACAACCGCCTCCGCTGCAACCTCGCAGAGAGGCGCCAGCACAAAGGCGCGCTCCGCCAGCCGTGGGTGCGGAATCTCCAGACCTGGCTCGTTGATTTCCAACTCGCCCAGTAGAAGGATGTCCAGGTCCAGCGTGCGCGGTCCATTCGCAAACCCTGTCTCCCGGTCCCGGCCAAACTCCTGCTCAATCGCCAGCAAGCTGCGCAGCAGTTCCGGCGCCTCCAGCTTTGTCTCCAGCGCCACCACAGCATTCACAAACCGCGGCTGCGCGGCAAATCCCACCGGCTCGGTCCGGTAAAGCGGCGAACGGCACACAATCCGCCCAAGCGATTCCAGGCGCAGTACAGCCGCGGTCAGCGTCGCCTCAGGCGTTCCCGCCCAACTGGCCAGGTTTCCGCCCATCCCAATGTAAGCCGTGCGCATCCATACAGAGTATCGTGACTCTTCCAGGCATGAGCCATTGAAATTTTCCCAGTCACTCTGTCTGGCCGTTCGCGCCCTTTGAAACATGGGATGTGATCCGCTTCAGAATGAATTCGCGGACCAGATTCGATGCGGCATCCGCGGCTGTGTCTGCCAGCCCATTGAAAACCACCAATGAGGCCCCGCGATTGGAAGACGGATAGTAGAGGTTGGAAATAGCAGCCGCCGAGAAGTTGCCAAGGACGTTTGAATAGTTTGGCCTGATCCGTCCATCATCGTCTCTGGTGATGACAGCGGCAGAGATGGCATACAAGGTCCGCGACCGGATGCTGCCCTTTCCTTTGTAAAAATAGCGAGGATCTTGGTGAAAGATCGACGGATAGACCGCTCTGCTGAGCAGTTCGGCAGATATGTGATTCGTAAACGCTGCGCCGTATCGCTTTCCATACCCCTCCAGTCCGCCGCCATACTCGGGAAAGATGTTTTCGTATTGCTCCGCCCCTGCAATTCCAGCCACGGCCACGAATGAGACCGGGTCGAGAATTGCGTGGAAGCTTAGCTGAAATTTTTGCTTTGCCCCCATGGGGGGCGCGTTCCAGTTGTAAACGCTATAAAAGTTTGGGATGACTCCAGCGATGCGTTGCTGCAGTGCGATCTTCACCTGTTCTTCAGCCAGTTCCTGTTTGTTTCCAGTTCCAGTTACAGTTACATTTGTGGTGACACCCGATACCGAGAGATTTATTGCCGGAACAATGCGGATATCTCCGGAATGCAAGGGAATCGGGGGTGAGGTGTAAGTATCCATTCCAGGGGCCGTAACCGTAATCCGGTAGACATTCGGCGACAATCCGGTGAATGTGAACTGTCCATCACTGCCGGACATCAGGGTACGTACCAGGAGTCCTGATGGAGTCAAGAGATTTACGTGTGCCCCTTGCAGGACGTCTCCATCTGTGTCGAGCACAGTTCCAGAGATATCCCCGGTGCCAGCCTGTTGTGAGACTTTGGAATCAGATTGACTCTGTGCAATCTGCGGTTTATCCAGAAAAGCGGCTTCGTGAGTAGACGAGCCAATGCTCGTCTGTGCATGAGCGCTTGAGCGTGCAATGCTGAAAAATACCAGTAAGACTGAAGCTGCCACGGCGATAGTTTTCAAATATTGGTTGAGTTTTATCAATCAGCAAACCTCGAACAGGGGCAGGATTTTAAGCATGTATTGAATAGACGAACTGGAACGGCGCGCGTAACGGCAGTCAGCGCGTGACTTTTTCGTCATTTTTCAAAAGAGTCGAATGGCTGGAGCGTCGTATTTTTTAACATAAATAATTTATAGGGGTATTTTCTTGACGCCACCAACCACAAGATATAGTGTTTTGGGCCATGGACGAGGATTAT
>VFSW01003628.1_pt1 | contig 23124 bp, 11 predicted proteins | sample 5358111 | NCBI WGS metagenome assembly VFSW01 (sample SAMN11554181, study PRJNA540505) | mine drainage metagenome | isolation source: sediment from site ElyBrook_90M | place: USA: Ely Copper Mine, Vershire, VT | collected 2017
ATCGCTGGACCGTCGTCCCGGCCGGAATCGAAGCAATGACTCGCTACGTGAACACCGCCATCGGTTGGCGCGACGCAGGCACGGCGGCTCCCTTTGCAACCGTTCGCCAGAGCGATGGCGCGGTCATCGGCTCAACCCGCTTTTTCGATATCGAGCGTCTCCCCTGGCCAGAAGGGCACGAACGACGCGCACGCCCGCACCCGGACGTCTGCGAAATTGGCTACACCTGGCTCGCTCCTTCGTCCGTCCGGACTGCGGCGAACACCGAAGCCAAACTGCTGATGCTCACGCACGCCTTCGAAATATGGCAGATGCTGCGCGTTTGTCTGCACACCGACGAGCGCAACCACCGCTCCCGCAACGCAATCGAACGCATCGGCGCCAAATTCGAGGGCATCCTCCGTGTACACCGCGTAGCTTCCGATTCCACCGCTCGCAACTCGGCGCGCTTTTCGATCCTCGCGTCCGAATGGCCTGAAGTGAAACAGCGCCTGACCGCGCGCCTCAACGCCGGTTAAGAACCCGGAAAGGTTCACCCGTCACTGCGCGGCTCCGCCCTCTGCCTTCGCCACCTCCGCGGCAAACACATAGGTTGGCCCAAACATATTCGAACGGAAGATCACCCACTTCTGATCCGGCGTGAAACTTACATTCGGTTCCAGACGATAGTTATGCCGCGACATATTCACCAGATGCTCCGAGTGAAAGACTCCAGGTTGCCAGAAGCCAGGCTCGTCAATCCCATCGCCCTTGGTCAGCTGCGGATGGAATAACTCGATCCACTCCCCATCCGGCGCGTGCGCCACCTGTCCCGGATCGCCGCCGTCCCCGCAGAAGAGCGAACCATCCCGTGTAACGTTGAAGTGGATCGACCATTCATTGCGCTGCATGTGATATGCGGTCCGTCTTCCCGTCTCAACGTCATACCCCGCCAGCCAGAAATCTTCTTCCTTCGGTATCTGCCAGTCGTACCAGATCGTCTTGCCGTCGGGAGCCCAGAATTCGTGCCCCGCGATCTCCATGAACATCGTCCGTTTATGAATGAGCGTGTTGTGTGTGCCGTCCGTATGGATGGTCCAGATCCGATCCACCTTCTGCCACGGCCCTTCATGGCAATACATCAGCAGGCTCGGATCGGTCGGCGAGAACAGCAGGTGGTTGATCCAGTCCGTGCTGTGCAGCAGCGGCCGCAGCTTACCGGTGCGCAGATCGATCACGAACAGCACCAGCGGCAGTCGCGCCGCCAGCCGCCGTTCCATCATCTGCCCTTTGTTCAGCGGCTGCAGCATGTTCTGCGCCTGCTGCGATCCTCCGCGCTGATCCTGACGATGCTTGTCTCCCGGTGGCGGCTGGTTGTAATCCTGCCCGCCCGTGCCTTCGATGTAAGTTCCCGCCGCCAGCGTTTCGTCGGCATTCACCGTGACCACCGAACCGCGCGGAGGCATCGTCGCCAGCTTCCGCGTCGCGCCCGTGTCGAAATTCGTGACATAGAGCCCGCGATCTTCCGGCTTGACGTAAAACACGCTCGGCGTCGTGTGCCCAACCACAATCGTGCGTACATGCCCCTGCACCACCGATCGCGTCTTCCACGTCGTGAGATCCATGACAGAAATCCCGTCCGGCGTCGTGTAGACCATCTCCTTGCCATCGGGCGTGTACGCATTCACGTTGAAGTAGAAGCTCGCCGAATCCGGCTCGCGCGTCAGCCGCACCACACGATGTCCCGTCGATGGATCGATCCACGACGTCGGAGGTTCCTCGCCCGGATGCCAGGAAGGATCGGACCCAACCGCACCTGGCTGAACAGTGGACGCTGGCCTCTGTGCATGCGCGGCCAGCGGGAGCATCAGTGCAATCAGCGAGGCGCATAGCCCGCAAGACTTCCGTCGAAACAAATTCACGATCCAACCTCCTGGGGTGAAGTCCGATGAATAAGTCAGTTCAACGAATCAGGTTCAATGCCAGCCAAAAATCAGCTAGCGCTCATAGGGCTTTTGCTCCGACCAAAATGGATCCACCGGCAAATTCCAGATTGACCGAGGATCCGGATGCGCCGGATCGAAACGTTGTAGTTCGGGACGCAGATATTTCGCCACCGGCAGATTCTGCTCCCGCATCGACTGCACCACACACTTCGCCAGTTCCAGCGCGCCGTACGAATTGAAGTGCGTGTCATCCTTCAGTTCTTCCGTCTGTCCCGGAAACGTGTTCGCCGGATAGTGCACAAACGCCTGCAGCGTGCCTTCCGGTCCCATCGCCTCAAACAGAGTCTTGCTCATGGCATTCAGATCGATGAGCGGGACACGCTCTTCCCGCGCGACCTCCCGCATCGCATCCGGATAATCCCCCAGCGTCGCCACAATCTTCCCATCAGCCGTGAACTTCCGCCGGTTCATCGAGGTCACCAGAATCGGGTGTGCCTTCCGCTCCCGCGCCATCGCAATAGAACGGCGCAACAGATCCTTGTATTCGGAGATAGAAACAAAACCCCGCCCCGGTTTCTGATCGTTGTGCGCGAACTGCATCAACAAAAAATCGCCCGCCCGCATCGTACTGAAGATTTTGTCGAAACGACGTTCGCTCACGAAGCTCGCGATCGTCTCGCCGGATTCCGCCTCATTGGCAACGGCAATCCTCGCATTGAAGAACACAGGCAGCATCTGTCCCCACGCCGCCCACGGCTCCCAATCCTGATCGACAACCGTCGAGTCGCCTGCCAGATAGACCGTCGGCACCTGGACTGGTCGAACTTCGATGCGCCGCACCGACGGCTGTTCTCCGGTGAATTCCAGCGTCAGCTTCTCGTCCCAGTCAAGATTGCCGATCTCGCGCGGTTTCAGATGGACCCTCTCCGTTCCGTTCACCGCGGGCGTGCGAACGTGCACGACAAAGCTGCGCCTGACGGTCTGACCAGGCTGCGTCGCGACGTTCCAGATCATCAGCCGCCGCGCCTCGGCTTTCACCGACGTTACGGCTGCTGTTCTCCTCGCACCCAGAACCACCGTCACGCGATAATCCCCATCCGGCTCGCTCACGGACACAAAGAACGGCGCATCGCCTGTGCACACGCCATCGGACGACTGCGGTGGCGCGGCCAGATCGAATCCGAAATCGTGCTGCCCCCGCTCGAAGAGAGCGCCAATCAGCGACTGCTCGCCACCCCGCGCGTTCGCCGCACACACCAGCTTCCACGTTGCCGGTTGTGCCTGCGCAGCCAGCGGCAGCATAGAAACAATCAGGACGACAGGCACGATTTTCGAGCTTCGGCCAGCCCTGCTGATCTCGAAGATCCTGGGACGAAACGGCAAAAAGCTCCTCATCTGAGTTTCCATGTTCCTGCTGGGAAATTGTGCGACCACCGTCGCCCTTGCCGCGCCCGGAGGTCCGTCCGCATTTTCTACATTGAAACACATTCTCTATTGACAAACCTTCGTTCCGTCCGTTAATGTCCCGCCGTTGAATGAAATTTCCCGGCGTCCCAGCTTTGTAATCCTTTGGAGGCAATATGCAGATTCAAGTCCACCCCGGGCGGCGGGCGTGTCTCGTCCGCTTCGTGCTCGTGATCCTCGCTGCGGTCGCATTGTTTACAGCCCCCGGTATCTGGGCGCAGACCGCCGGCGAAGGCTCCATTCAAGGCACGGTTACTGACCCGACAGGCGCGGTCGTGGCGCACGCGAATGTAAGCGCCCGCAATACCGCCACCGGCATCACTACCAACACCACCAGCACCACAAGCGGTATCTACGTTGTCTCGCCGCTGCTCCCCGGCACCTACACCGTCACTGTGACGGCGCCCGGGTTTCGCCAGTTCCTCCAGGAGAACCTTCTCGTCACCGCCATGAACGCGGTCACGTTGAAAGTCGCTCTCCAGGTGGGCTCTGAAACGCAGCAGGTCACCGTCACCGCGGCTCCGCCTGTACTCGATACCACCGACGCGACCCTCGGAGCCACCATCAGCAGCGACGTCTATCTCGAGCTGCCCATCCTCGCCAACAATCAGCAGCGCGACATTACTGCGATGTCCAACCTGCTTCCCGGCGCGCAGCCTGGCGCCCGCTCCTCGCTCTTCTCCGGAACTGCGAGCCGCGTTGAGGAGGTCTACCTCGACGGCATCCCGCTGACCACCATCAGTCAGATCGGCGACAATCGGCCCATCCTCAACATCGTGCCTGCCGAAGCCATCGACCAGATCAACGTCGTCACCAACGGCGCCTCCGCTGAATATCAGGGTGCCGGTATGGTCAACTACACCACCAAGTCAGGCGGCAATCAGTTTCACGGCACCGTCGCCGATTACATTCGCAACACCGCCTTCGACACCTGGGGCTTTACCGCCATCGCGAACACGAAGAAGGAACTGGTCAATGGTGTGATCACCACCATACCCGCCGGCAAACCAATGGACCACCAAAACGAATTTACCTTTTCGATTGGCGGCCCTATTTCGATTCCGCATCTGTTCAGCGGTCGCGACAAGCTCTTCTTCTTCGCCTCCTACGACAAGTTCCATTCCCGCTCCGCACCTAACCCCGGCCAGGTGACGATCCCAACCACCGCCTTCCGCACCGGAGACTTCTCCGGACTGCTCGCGGCGAATGGCGGCCCGGGTTACGCCATCTACGACCCAGCCTCGCTGGCCAGCTGTACTGCTCACAGCACCAACGGACCGTGCCGCTATCAGTTTGGTTACGGCCCCGGCGCAGCGCCTGGCCCCGGAGGAAATCCCACCCCCACGGGCGCTCCCATCAACGTGATCGCGGCGGGCGAAATCTCTCCCATCGCCCAGTACATGCAGAAATTTCTCCCCGATCCCACCACCTCGGCGATCAGCGGCAACTATCTGGCCGGGCCACCTTCCGGCTATGACAACTGGCTCTATTCGGCACGCGTCGACTACAACGTTTCTCAAAGGCAGCGCATCTCCGGAATCCTCACCGGCGGTAACCGTGTCGCCTATCCCTTTACTGCCACCGGTGCCTATAACAACAGCAGCATCGACCTGCCGATGCCTTACACCGGTTCCGACTACTCCACCGTCGCCGGTCACTGGGCTGACCTTGAAGACGCCTACACCTTCACCCCCAACATCGTGAATCAATTCCGTTTTGGCTGGAGTAACTTCGGTGGCCCGCCGCTGAAGAACCTTACCCAGGGAATCAAACAGTATGAAGCCACCTCTACCGGCATGACCTTCTCCGGCGTCCCCGCCGACGGTCAGGCCGTTACAGAATTTCCCACCATTCAGTTCAACGGCAGTAACTCACCCAATACCTGGGGATTCGGCAACGACGGCGTAACCGCTACCACCGTCAGCCAGAACTACACCACCCTCGACAACCTCATGTGGCTCAAAGGTAAGCACGCCATGACCTTTGGCTTCCAGATGCAGCGCCTCGAAGAGAACGCGTCCGTCTACGACGGTCCCACCTCGGCGCTCACCATGGCCTTCAGCACGCCCGAGACTGCGTCCGTCGTACCCAGCGGCTCCAGCTACGCCTATGGAGGCAACACCGGCTACTCTTACGCCAGCTTCCTGCTCGGCGCCGTCAACGGTACCGGCATCACGCTGCAACCCTTCTCGGTCCTTGGCGGCCGTTACCATACCTACGCTCCTTACTTTCAGGATGAGTGGAAGGTCACTCCGAAACTAACTCTCGATCTCGGCATTCGCTGGGATTACCTGCCGCCCTATCACGAAGTCCTCAACCGCTACTCCTTCCTGAACCCCAACATCACCAATCCCGTCACCGGCAACAAAGGCGCTCTGCAGTTCGCCGGCTCCCATGGCGGCGCGGGTGTTGCCTGCAACTGCGAGTCGCCCATTCACACCTATTGGAAGAACTGGCAGCCGCGCGTCGGAATCGCATACGCCATCAATGACAAGACCGTCATCAGCGCGGGCTTTGCTACCGTCTACTCGCACGCGGGCGGCACCGGCGGGGCCGGTGGTACCTACAGCGGCACAGGACAGCTGGGATTCACCAGTTCGCCCAGCTTCCCCGACAACGCGGCCGGGGCCAACGCAGGCCCGTCCTTCTATCTGAATAACAGCGCCTACTTCCAGTCTCTCGGCATCGATAACACCAACTTCGGCGGACCGGGTTACACGGTTCCCCCCATCACCCCGCCGGGCGCGATCAGTCAGACCCTGAACGTCGGCAATACCGTCTCCAGCGCGGGTAAGTTCGTCACTGCCAGCGGCGCTCCCGGCTATCCGGATCCTTATCTCTCCGGCCGCGCGCCCCAGTTCAACTTCTGGAACCTGACCGTACAGCGCGCCATCACCGACAACGTCACCATCATGGCCGCCTACGCCGGAACGGAGAGCCATTTCCTTGCCGGTGCAGGCAACATGCGCGGCCTGTACAGCAACCAGATCAACCCAACCTACTGGGCCCTCGGCTCGCTCCTCAACTCGCCCGCTACTCCGGCCAATGTCGCCAAAGCCCAGGCGATCCTCTCCAACGTCCAGCCGCCTTACGCAAGTTATGAGACTGCTGCAGGACTGAACGGCGGTCAGGCTACCATCGGCCACATGCTCACGTGGATGCCGCAGTTCTCCAGCGTCAGCGATACGTGGGGCAGTTCCAGCGCAAACGCTTCCTATCACTCGCTGCAGATCTCACTCCGTAAGCGCATGTCCAGCGGTCTGGACTTCACCGTCAACTACACCTATGCCAAGGCAATCGACGATGCCGGAACCGAGCGCAGCGGCTTCGCCATCCCCGCGGCTTATACGCTCACAGGCAAAGCCTGGGCACAGAACCGCATCGATCGATCGCTCAGTGCCAACAGCATTCCCCAGGACCTGAACACCTACGGCATCTACCGCCTGCCCTTTGGCAAGTCCGGCTGGGGATCGGGGAACTGGTTCACACGCTCTCTTATCAAAGGGTGGAACCTCTCCGGTCTGTTCTCCTATCACTCCGGAACCCCTCTGCTCGTTACCTCGTCGGCCTGCAATGGTTCCACTCATCCGGGTGCCGGCACCTGCATGCCCGACCTCAATGCCGCATTTAGCTCAAAAACCATCCGCCAGAACGGAAGCTGGGGCAAGGGCATCACGGCAAAAACCTTCAGCACCATTCACTACCTGCAGGGCTACGTGCCCAGCACCGCGGACGGTACCGGCGTTGCCAGCGATGGTAAGACAGCGGCGCCGTGCGCCAGCAGCTCAGGACCTTTCTGCAACGCCCAGTCGTTCATGTTCGGCGATGCTCCACGCGTCCTGCCATATGACGGGCTGCGCAACCCCAGCACCTACGACCTGAGCGGCAGTGTCTCTCGTACGTTCGACATCACCGAACGCTGGAAGTTCATCCTGCGTGCCGACTGTCAGAACATTCCTAACAAGGTCACCTTCAGCGGCATTCAGGCCAACATGAACAACGCCGCCTTCGGTACCGTCGGCAGCGCAACCGGTAACACAGGAAGCCGGGACTTCCAGCTCTCGGGCCGAATCAACTTCTGAGAAGTTCGGGGATTGCCTCCCCAAAAGGCCACGGCGTTCACTGCCGTGGCCTATTTGTTTGCGGTTCGGTCGACGGGCGCCGTCGCCACCGCCACCAGAGAATCTGCGCAGCCGTAGTACAGAAACCAGCGTTTGCGGAAGTACACAAGACCCTCAGCAAAAGTCGTTCCCGCCGCATACTGACCCGTCCTTTCGTACGGAAGAGTCGGCTGCAGCACCGGTTGATCCGTTCGCGCCAGCAGCTTTGCCGGGTCATTCGCATCGAACAGCGCCTCCCCCGCAGCATACGTATTGGGGACTAAGTTCGGATCGCCATCCGACACCGCATTCTTACCGTTATAGATCACAACAATCCCGCGCTGCGTCAGCACTGGAGGCGGCCCGGTCTCCGGGAACGAACTGTCGAAGCGTCCCGGACGCGGCTTCAGCACTTCTATCGGCTCTCCATCCGCACCTTCTACCGGAGTCCAGTGGATCAAATCCGACGAAGTCGCCAGATGGATCGCGCCCTCGCCCCAGTACATCCAGTACTTGCCTCGAATCCGCGCCGCGATCAGCCTTCCACCGCGCAGTGCGGTCACGATTCCAGCTGATTTGTATTTCAGATCCGCGTACTTGCCTCCCTCCGCATCGAGAAAGGCCGGCCCATACTTCGTCCAGTGCTCCAGGTCCGGCGATGTCGCAATCCCAACCGAGTAAGTCACTCGATTCCACTGCGTGTAAGTCATCACATAAGTGCCGTCGTCCGACTCAACAATGCGCGGATCCTCTACACCGCCCGGCCATTCACGCGATTCCTGCCTGTCCTTCTCCGGATAAAACACCGGCGCAGAACCGCGCGTGAAGTGAATTCCGTCGGAGCTTTCCGCGAGCCCGAGACGTGAGGTGTGCATTCCGATCTGCATTTCCCCGGTATCGTCTTCTGCGCGAAAGAGCACGGCGACGACTCCATTCCGCACGACCGCCGCCGGGTTAAACGTGTGCAGTGCCTCCCAGCGCACGGGCGCCTTGCGAATCGGATCGGCGAAAATCGCCGCGGGATTCGGCCGGATCGCCGGATTGCCGGTCGCAGGGCGCGTGAAGGGACCAATCTGCCATGGAGCGGCGCGGCGCGACGAGCCCGCACTCGCGACCACAGCGACGCACAGAACCGCAAACGCCACGAACGTGGAACTCGAGTTTCTCCTCACGTCAGGCCTTTCTCATGGTGGGCAAAAGAAACGCCTTCGGTTCTTTCATGCCCTCTTCCACCACATAGAACCGGTCCGCAGGCAGATCCTTAAACGTGTCCACCTGCCCCGACGGCCAGCGAACCTCGAGAACGTCAATCGTCTTTGCCTGATCCAGCCCGAAATGCAGACGCAGGTCGCTCTGCGAAAAATAGCTGCCGCCGCTCCGCACCTCGTCGATCAGTACCATCGGCTTGTCACCCTGCACACGCGCCATCACCCGCACCCGAGCGCCGATCCCCGTCCGATTCGACTTCGTTCCGACGACCTTCACCTTCACCCAGTGACGCTGCCAGGTCGAATCGCAACGCAGTAGCTGCGGCACGCGGTTCACGCAGTTCACAATTACGTCGACGTCGCCATCGTTATCGTAATCGCCAAACGCACAGCCGCGTGCCGGAACGGCAGCCGTGATGCCCGGTCCGCCCAGTGCGCTCACATCTTCATAGCGGCCGTTACGCAGGTTGCGGTACAGATACTTGTGTTCCGCGTAGGGCGCCTCCGTCTTCACCGTACTCACTTCCGGATAGACATGGCCATTCGCTACCAACAGGTCGAGCCAGCCGTCGTTATCCATATCGATGAAGCCGATGCCCCACCCAAGATACCGCGTGTTCACGCCCAGGCCCGCCTGATAAGTGCGGTCCTCGAAATTGCCGTTTCCCATCCCCGCATACAGCGAATCTGTATCGCCGGCAAAATTTGTCTTGGCAATATCCAGCCAGCCGTCGCGATTGTAATCACCCACCGTCACACCCATCCCCGCCTGCGGCCGGCCATCGGGTGAAAACGCGACGCCATCCTCAATCGCGACGTCGCGGAACGTGCCGTCCTTCTGATTCTGATAGAACGTCGCAGCCGTCGAATCGTTGGCGACATAAATGTCCGGCCACCCGTCGTTATCGAAATCGGCGACCGCAACACTTAGCGAATAGTTGCCCAGCGTCGTCCACATGCCGGACTTCTCCGACACATCGGCAAACGTCCCGTCGCCGTTGTTGTGATAGAGAATGTTCTTCCCCGGCTCGAGTCCCGGAGGCCCGCACGCCACCAGAATGCCTTTGTACAGGCACGGCCCCGACTCCGGCAGAGGCGCAGTCTTCAGATCGAAGTCAATATAGTTACCGACAAACAGGTCCAGATGCCCGTCGCGGTCGTAGTCGAGAAATGCGCATCCGGAATTCCACCGCGTCTTCGCCTGCAGTAATCCCGCCTTCGCTGTTACATCCGTAAACGTGCCGTTGCCGTTGTTGCGAAACAGAACGTTCTGCCCGTAATAGCTGACAAACAGGTCGTCCCACCCATCGTTGTCGTAATCCCCGACGCAGCAGGCCTGACCCCACCCACTGTGGCGGACGCCGGCCTTCTCCGTTACATCCGTGAAAGTACCGTCGCGATTATTCCTGAATAGGTGGCAAGTTGGCTCTTCGCCCTTCGCAAATCCCTCCAGTCGCCATCCATTGACGAGGAAAATATCCAGCCAGCCATCCTGATCGTAGTCATAGAACGCGACCCCGCAGCCAGTTGTCTCGAGCAGATACTTATTCTTTCCCACGCCCCCGAAGATCGTCTTCGCGTTCAATCCGCTCTGCGTCGCAACATCGACAAACTGCACGCCAGGTGGAGTGCCCGCAATCGGCGACGCCGGTCCCGGCGGAGGCGGCATCGGCTTTGCTTCATAGGATTGCTGCGCGCCTGGACGTGGGGACCCCATCTGTTGCGCAGCAAAATGTGCGCCACGTCTCCACGGTGGCGTTGCCAGCGACAACACATCCGCCACGGGAAGCACCAACGCGCTGCGGCTGAGAGATGAGAGAAACTGCCTGCGATTCATCGAAAGAAAATTACCACGGCGCTCCTATGGATTCTTTGCGGTCAGCGCGTCGGCCTTCTGACGCTCCGCCGCCGCCTCGACCACGCGTCCCTGCTGCAGCAACGCCGCGGCCAGCTGACGATGCGCCTCCGCATAATTCGGATCGCTGCCAATCGCCTCCTGATAGCGAGAGATCGCATCGGCAATCTGTCCTTTGTTAAGCAGTGCGTTCCCCGCATTCGTCGCAAACGTGGCTCGCTGCCGGTTCACCGCCACGCGCGTCAGGTCCGCCGCCTTCTTTCGCTCAGCCGCCGCCTCCTGCTGCTTTCCTTCTTCCTGCAGAACGCTGGCCAATGTAATGTACGGACCCGGCTGCTCCGGGAGCAATTCAATCGCTTTGCGCAATGCCGCGGCCGCCTCGTCGTTCTTGCCCTGCTGACGATAGATGCTCCCCAGAATCGACCATCCATCGCCGTTTTGCGGACGAAGCACCAGCGCCGCGCGCAGGTTCAGCACCGCATCGTCGAAACGGCCATCCTGCATATAGAGGATGCCCAGCGTATACGGCGCATCCGGCGACTCCGGATCGAATTGCAGGGCTCTTTCCAGTTCGGCGATCGCGTGAGGCAGATCGTCCTTCAGCTTGTAAGCCAGCCCAAGATCGTAGTGCAGGTGCGGATCCTGAGGAGCGAGCTTCAGGCCCGTTTGTAACTCGCGGATCGCATCGTCGATGTTGTTTTCCTGGAGATAGGCCGCACCCAGATCCTCATAGATCGTCGGGTTCTGTGGAGTAAGTGCGGCAGCTCGCTGATACAACGGAATCGCAGCCTTCGCCTGGCCTGTCTGCACCATCGCAAGTCCCAGGTTGGTGAGCGGCTCGGCCTGACTGGGGCGCACCGCCACGACCTTCTGCAACAGCGGGATCGCATCCTTCTCTTTGCCCTGACGCTGCAGCGCCAGCGCCAGCTGATACTCCGCATCCATCTGCTTCGGGTCCAGATCGACCGCCTGCCGAAAATGCGGGATCGCCTGATCGTCCTCGTCGGCCGCCACCAGCGCCTGCCCCCACTCAAACTCAGTAGCCGCGCTCTTGGGATCAAGCTGCGCAGCCCGGCTGAACTCCTCTTCCGCACGCCCTGTCCGTTGCTCGTGGCTCAGAACCACCGCCAGATGCATGTGCGCCGAGGCCAGCCCCGAATCGATTGCGAGCGCCTTCTCGAACGTTGCCTCGGCATCCGCCCAGCGACCAGCCTGTGCGTAGAGAGAGCCCAGCTGATCCACCACCACCACATTTTTGGGATCGGCCTCAACCGCTCTTTGCATCGCTTCGATCGCCTCACCCGGCTTCGCAACTGCCGCCAGATCGCGCGCCCACACCGCGAGCAACGCGGCGCTGAGCGGCGACTCCCGATCCATCTTCTCCAGCAGCGCGATGGCCTGCTCGCTCGCGCCCGTCTGGCTGTACGCCTCCGCCAGGTTCTCCTCCACATTGCGATCGCCGGGCTCCAGCTTCAACGCCGTCCTTAGCTCTGCGATGGCATGCGGATACTCCCCCAGCGCGCACAGCACAACTCCCAACGCGCTGTGGCCCTCTTCGATCCCCGGCGCCAGACGCACTGCCGCGCTGAATTCCGTGCGTGCCTCTTTCAGATTGCCCTGCGTGTACGCCGAACTCCCCGCGCGAAAAGCCTCACTCGCCTCCTGTAACGCGGCCTTCTGCGCGGCACAGCACAACGACCCGCCCAGCAGGCAAACTGCCACTATCCGGGTCCACGATCCCCTAAAATCCATTTCCCAGCCGCTCCTGCTATGGATTAGACGATACAGCGGCGGTTGTCTTCTGCAGTTTCTGCAGGACCTCAAATTCCCGGCTCGCATCTTCCTTCCGCCCGGCAGCAGTAAATGCGCGCCCCAGCAGCATGTGAACCATCGCATTGGACGGATCCATCTTCTCCGCGCGCTCCAGATACATCGCCGCTGTCACCGGATCGTGCAGTTCCAGCATCGTCCTGCCCAGCAGAATATACGGACCGCTCGCGTTCGGCTCCAGCAGTACCGCGCGATCCAGCGCCTTCTGCGCGCGCGCATATTGCCCGCTGCGCACGAAAGCATCGCCCATACGATCGTACGTCTCTCCATCCAGCGGATTCACTTTGACTTCCTTTTGCAGTTCCTCGAGCGCTCCCGCCGCATCCCCATTCGCCAGATCGATCTCCCCCAGCAATCGATGCGCCAGCGGAATCCGCGGCTCGATCTGGACCGCCTTCTGCGCCGCGGCAGCGGCGGGCGCCGTCAGTTCCTGGCGAAACAGCATGCGCGCCGTCACCAGCCACGCAGCCGCCGATTCCGGCTCGAAATCATACTGTGCTGCGAATGCGTGACGAGCATCGACATACCGTTTCGTGGCGATATAACAAAGTCCCAGCACATAGTTGGGATCGGCATTCGCAATCGGTTCCGACGCGTGCGCCTTTTCCAGCAGCGGAATCGCCGTCTCCGGCTTGCCCTCCCGAAAGAAGGTCACTCCCCGCATCTGCATCGCCTCAAGATCTGACGGATCCTGCGTCAGGGCTCGCGCAAACAACGCGTCTGCTTCGGCGAGCCGATTGTTTTGGTACGCGACAATGCCGCGCAGCCGATCCACTCCGGCGGGCTCCGGTTGCACGCTGGCCAGCGCATCCAGCTCGCGGCTCGCATCCTCGAGCTTTCCCTGCGCCATCAGCGAACGCACGTCGGCCACCGACGGCGGCCTCGCGGGGGGATCGCTTTGCGCTCGCACGCTTGCAGCACTAACAAATAAACACAGGGCACACAGCCGGGGAGCCCAATTCATGATGCCGGAAGTCTACTCCTCAAAAGCATCCGGAGGGGAGATAGCCTCCCCTCCGGGACTGGGGACACCATCGGGTTAGAACTGCACTCGCAGTGAGAACTGCATCTGGCGCGGGTTGGTATAAATGCCGAGCGCCGGCTCGCTGGTGATGTTGCCGTCCGAACCTGTAACCGTCGAAGACGGGTTTGCCGGGTTAATGTGGTTGAAGACGTTGAACGCATCCACGCGGAATTGCGCGAAGATGCTTTCGCGAATCGGGAAGTTCTTCTGCAGAGACATATCTGTGTTGAAGAAGCCCGGACCGGTATACACGTTCCGTCCGACCGTTCCGATCTGATCCAGCCCGGCCTGAGTGAAATTGCTGGTGTCCGATGCCTTGAAGAACTTGCGCGTATGACTTACGGGATCGAAGCCTGTCAGGTGCGTGTGCAGGCTCCCCTTGTTACCCACCGGATAACAGGGCGCGCTGCCCGGTACCGAGTTACCGCATCCGCCACCTACGTTCAGGGTGAACGGCAGGCCGTTGGACCAGTTCATCACTGGACTCAACTCCCAGCCCCCGATCACTTCATCTTCCCAGCGCGGCACACCGGTGGCAAACATCTTCCCTTTGCCGAAGGGCAAGTCGTAAATGCCATAGATCACCAGTTGCTGCGTGCGCAACCAGTCATCCGGCCCCCTTGCCACCGCCTTGTTCCATGTAGCGTATTGCGAGTTGAAGTTCGTCGAGTGCTGCCACGCGTACTGGATATTGAACTGTAAGCCATGCGTATATTGCTTGGCCGCCGTGATATCCAGCGCGTTGAACTCCGTGTCCTGATCGTCACCGTAGTAGGAAAGACCCTGCGTCCACCCGCACATCCCGGGCGTGACGAACGGTTCGTTCTGCGCCATCAGCTGCGCTTCGTAGTCAGAATTGCTGCAGGCGGCCGCACCTCCACCGTAGAAGCGGGAAAGGAAGTTAGTTGTCGATGTCCCACCGTCCGCTGCGATCTTGCCGCCCGCAACGCTCGGATCATAGTGGAGCGGTGAGTTGGTCACGCTGTAGACCGACGGCAGGAATATCCCCGCCTCGTTCGGATTGGTATTGTTCCCGTCTCCCGAACTCAGCGTGTGCGTACCCTTGTTTGCCACGTAGGCCGCCGTTACTGAAAAAGTCGGCGTGATCGCCCGCTGCACACTTAGATTCCAGGCATCCAGGGTCGGCAGTCGCAGGCTGTTGGGACGGAACTTCGGACTCACGTTGTAGCCCGGTGCCGGCAACAACCCGTTTGCCGGAACCGTCGGGAACTGAAACGCCGGCGGCCCTTGCGCCAGCGTGAATGCTGAACCCGTGATGGTCGACGCGCTCAGCGACTGGTTCGCCAGAACCGGCAGGTTTTGCGTCACCACGTGTCCGAAGATCGATCCAAAAACTCCCAGATCGAAGCTCCGTCCATATCCGGACCGGATCACGGTCTTCGAATCCGGAGACCACGCGATGCCGATGCGCGGATTCCAGGCGTTCGTCGCCGCGTTCCATCCCATGTTGCTCGGCACATTGCCGTACCCCGCGACCTGGAGATAACCGCTCGTCTGATAGCCACCCGCGCTCCCATTGAGTTCCGCCAGAGCGCCATTTCCCTTGCCGTTCACCGACTCGGGGAAGTACAACTCATAGCGCATCCCATAGTTAATCGTCAGCGAAGGCATCGGCCGCCACGAATCCTGGACGTAAAAGAAATCGCGCTTCTGGAATTCCTTCGCGTTGATCGAAGAACTCACATAGCGCCCGAAGGTGCTCACGTCGCCCAGCAAAAAGCTGGCCATGCCCAGACCTGTATCCGAAAGGCCGCCATTGGAAGTCGGCCCAGGATTGAAGGTAAGCAGCCCGGCGCGATCCGTATCGCTGGGTACGCGCAAATTTCGCGCGTAGCGAAGATCCACCCCAAATTTGTAAGCGTGGTTGCCGGATATCTTCGTCCAGTTCGTTACGAACTGCATCTGGTCTTCGCGTTCCGTCAGCGGACAGTTGCAGCGCGTGATGTTCAGGCCGGAACCGTACTGAGGCCCGGATCCCTGCCCATTGTTCGCATTCTCGTTGCCGGACCGGTCTGCATCGGCAATGTTGAATCCCGGCGCACCGTCGGTAAACGAGTTACCTGGAATATTCAGCCCCGGGATACCAAGTTGCGTTGCAAACGCAGTCGTCCCGTCATACTTGGCGTCCACCACGTTATAGCGGTAATAACCGATGCGCCAATCGGCCAGCAGCTTTGGACTGACCGCGATGTCCATTCCGGCCGCAAGGCTGTCGTCGGCCCCGTTCGAAACGCCCCCGTAGCCGCCGATCCCGAAACCAGCGCCACCCGCCGGGCCAAACATCGTCGTCCCGGAAAGCACGTCGGTGAAGCGGCTGAAGCGTGTGAAGGCATGCATCCCCGACGTCAACTGATCGTCTACCCGCACATCCCACTGGTTGTTGTTGAATAACCCCGTGCCGCCCGCGGAATAGTTGTTCTTCAAGCCCCCTAAGCTGCCGGCAGTCACGGCGCCGCCCGTGTTCGGCTTATACGGCTGAAGCAGCTTCAACAAAGCCAGCGACTGTGAAGAAAGCTGTGCCGCGGGAATGACGTTACCTGGATAGGCAGTCGAGCTGCCGTTTTCGTAAACCAGCGGAGCCGTCGGACTCCCGAGGATTCCCGTCGCATACTCGCTGAAATCGCAGCCCGCGATCCCGTTGCTCGCCGTTGTCTGCCCCAGGCACGTCGAAATCAGGTGCTCCGTCGGAACCGTCGCCTGCGCCGCCGTTCCAACCTTCTGCCGCACCCCCTGATAATCGCCAAAGAAGAACAGATGATCTTTCCAGACTGGACCGCCCACCGAACCGCCGAACTGGTTCCACAGTCCGGGAGCAAAAGTCGTGCCCGGGAACTGCGTGTAAGGGTCCGTGCCCAGGTTCGCGGTGCTCTTCCGGTAATCGAACGCGCTGCCGTGGAAACTGTTCGACCCCGATTTCGTCTGCGCGGAAATAAACGACGAAACCGCCTTGCCGAACTCCGCGTCGAAGTTCTGCGTTGTGATCTTTGTCTCCGAAATCGCGTCCAGCGGCGGATTGATCACGATGATGCCGAGGATGGGATCCTGATTGTCAGTTCCATCCAGCTGAAAAGCCACGCCGCCGAAAGCCTGCCCGTCCACCTGAATCTGCTTGCTGGCCTGCGGATTCTCGTCCGCCGCATGGTTCCAGTTAAGCGACTGCGCGCCCGGCAGCAACAATTGCAGGTTCGAGAAGTTCCGATCCGGAATCGGCAGGTTCTCCACTTCGCTCGTTGTAAAGATCGTCGCTACATCGGCACGGTCCGTCTTCAGTTCCGGAATCGTGTCCGCGTTCACGCTCACCGTCTGCGTCGCCGCTCCAACCTGCAGCGCAGCATCGATTCTCGGCGACGTATCCGCCTGCACCGCAACGCCGGTCGCCTGAAATGCCTGGAATCCCTGCGCCTCCACCTTCACGTTGTAATTGTCAGGGATCAGGTGCTGCACCGTGTATTCGCCCGAGGCATTCGACGTCACTGTGACCGATGTTCCCTTCGAGATATCGGTGACCGTAATGGTGGCGTTGGGAACCACTGCGCCTGTGTTATCGGTGACGGTTCCGTTAATCGATCCGTAGACCGCCTGCCCGTGCAGGGTGGTGGAGAACCACAGCGCCGCAAACGCAGCGCAGGCTACTGCGAGCCTTGAAACTCTCATAATTGCCTCCAAAAGACGTCCCAGGGAACATCGCATCCCTGAAACCCTCTGTGAAACGTGTGAAACGGCTACGAGAACCTCTTTTTCGGTTCTTCTTCTGTCAAAAACCAAATGCGGCCTTCTCAACTCGGAGATCGGCCGCGTTCTGAATTTCTGATGTACCTGCTGCTGTTATGAACTTGCGTGGGCGTTGTGCTCGCGACTCTGCACTTACCCTTCCTTGCGCTCGCGAACCTGGGGAACAGCCGACGACTTAGCAACGATGCTTGACTGCTGGACAGACTTTAGGACTCCACGGTATCGTTGTCAAGTCGCTGCGCATTAATTCACCTCCCATCCGGTCTGACCAGTCCTGCTGGTTCCCCCTAAGTCGTGAGTATCTCGGCGTTCAGGCACACGAGCGCCGCCACTGTTTGGCGGACAGCGGCGTCCCTGCCTCCGAATCGTTTCGTCACGTGAGTTATCGCACACATTCCATTACCGCCCGGCTCCCGGCACTCATCTTGCCCAGCGTGGTAGCATTCGGCACTGGATCGCCCGCTCGTTTTCCAGGCCGAATGCCGATCACGAGCATTTCGTCTGCGGTCAGGAGCACCCGCAATGAATGTAGTGTCCCGAGCTTTCTTCTCTCTCTTCCTCGTCTTCGCGTCCAGCGCTTCCCTCCTCGGCCAGCCATCTGCCGGCTCATTCCAGACCGATCCCAACTGGTGGAAGAACGCGGTCCTCTACGAAATCTATCCGCGCAGCTTTCAGGATTCCAACGGCGACGGCATCGGCGATCTCAACGGCATCACCTCGCGCCTCGACTATCTGCAGACCCTCGGCGTCAACGCGATCTGGCTCTCGCCCATCTATCCATCGCCCCAGGTCGACTTCGGCTATGACATCTCCGACTACACCGCCATCGATCCGCAGTACGGAACCATGGCCGATTTTGACCGCCTCGTCGCCCAGGCCCACAAGCGCAACATCGGCGTCATCATGGATCTCGTCCTGAATCACACCTCCGACAAACATCCATGGTTCAAAGAATCCGCTGGCTCCCGTACGAATCCCAAAGCCGACTGGTATGTTTGGCGCGATGCAAAGATGGTCAACGGCCATCGCGAGCCACCCAATAACTGGCTCTCTCTCTTCGGCCACTCCGCATGGCAGTGGGACCCGGTCCGCCAGCAGTACTACTACCACCGCTTCTACATCCAGCAGCCGGATCTCAACTGGAACAATCCCGCCGTCCGCAAAGCCATGTACGACGTCGAGCGCTTCTGGATTCAGCGCGGTGTCGCCGGCTTTCGACTCGACGCCATCACCTCCCTGTTCGAGGATCCAACCTTCAGCAACGAAGATTACGTCCTTGGACCCGACGGCAAACCCGAAATCAATGCCTACGGCGATAAGGAAGTCGAAACCAATAAAACCGACAACCTGCCCGAAGTGAATAACGTATTGCGCGAGTTGCGCCACGTCGCCGACCAGACCCAGGGGCGCAAAGTGATCCTCATCGGCGAAACCTATCTTGAATCCATTGCCGACCTGCGCAAAATGTACGGCCAGCACAACGACGAACTCGACCTGCCCATGGACATGCAGATCGGCTTCATCAATCGCTTCGACGTGAATCTGTTCCGGAAGCGCATCAACGAAGCCGAGACCGGGATCGGCGGCAATATGCCTCTCTTCGTCTTTGACAATCACGACAATCCCCGCTGGGATCGCTACATCGGCACAGGCCACAAAGACGACGTCGGTCGCGTCATTGCCGCCGTGCTCTTCGCCTCGCGCGATACCGCGCTGATGTATTACGGCGACGAAATCGGCATGGTCACTACACCCCCAACACGCAAAGAGGATGTCCGCGACCCCATCGGCATCACCGGATGGCCCAAAGAGAAAGGCCGCGACGGCGAGCGCACACCCATGCAGTGGAACGACGGACCGAATGCCGGCTTCTCACCGCCTGGCGTCACCACCTGGCTGCCCATTCCTCCGAGTTACAAACAAATCAATGTAACTGCCGAAGAACATGAGCCCAGTTCCATGCTGCATTGGTACCAGCAGATCATCGCGCTCAAAAAGCAGGACCCCGCATTACGCGACGGCGCCGAAACGATGGTCAACACCGGCGACCAGCATGTTCTTTCATGGTTACGCAGGGCCACCAATGGCGAAGACGCGATCGTGGCGTGCAACCTTACCGATCAACCACAGACCATCAGCTTTGATCTGTCCGCCCAGGGCATCCGCAATACCCGTCTCACCACCTTGATGAAAACGCCGGGCGCGACGGATCCCACCTCTCTGCGATCCATCCAACTCGGCCCTTACGGCGTCTATATAGGACGCATTCAGTAAGCGTCCCTAACTAACTAATCGAAATCTTCCGGGATCCCGCGGATGACGAAGACCATGACAACGATCCAGGCTCTTTCGACCAGTCGCCTGGCCAGGTTTCCACTCGAGACCCTCGTCCTGCTTCTCATGCTCGTCCTCGGCCCGGCGAGTGCGCGCGCACAACAGGCAGCGGCGCCGCGCTCCACCCGCTCCACAACGCCTTCTGCGTCGGCGTCGACCCAACCCATCGACGCCTATATCGCCGATGCGTGGAGCACCTTGCGCCGTTCCTTGCTCGAATGCACAACATTCGTCGATACCAAGGTGACCACCAAACCCGTCCTCTACCTCCCCGAAGATTTTGCCGAACCTCCGGAAGTCGCCGCGCTGAAGCAAAAATGCGGCGTCAATGTCGAACCCCTGCCCACCAAAATCGACCACGCCGGCCAGAAAATCGATCTTCCGGCGCAGGGTCTGCTCTACCTTCCTCATCCTTATGTCGTGCCCGGCGGACGCTTCAACGAAATGTACGGCTGGGACAGTTACTTCATTATTCTTGGGTTACTCCAGAGTGGGCATGTCGATCTCGCGCGGGACATGGTGGAAAACTTCTTTTTCGAGATCGAGCATTATCGCGGATTGCTCAACGCCAACCGCACTTACTACCTCACGCGTTCCCAGCCGCCATTCCTCTCCTCGGAAATCCGCGGCCTGTGGCAGGCCGAAATCGCTGCCGGAAAGAAACAGGAAGCACGCGCCTGGCTCGAGAAAGGCTACAACTTCGCCGTCCATGATCACGCACTTTGGACCAGCGAGGCACATCGCGCCGGCGATACCGGCCTGGCACGCTACTTCGACTTCGGAGAAGGCCCCGTCGCCGAAATGGCCGATGACAATGCGTACTACAGAAACGTGATTGCCTGGCTGATAGCGCATCCCGGCGTCCACACCGGCTATCTCGTCGACGGCCCCGCCAATCCCGTCCCAGGCGATCGCCAGAAGCTCATTGAGATCAGCTGCGACCCCGCAGAGTCAGGGGTATGCGCACACGCGCACATCGGCCCGCACTGGCTTACAAAAGACTTCTACAAGGGCGACCGCGCCATGCGCGAGTCTGGCTTCGATCCCAGCTTCCGCTTTGGCCCCTTCGATGGATCAACCCACCACTACGCCCCGGTTTGCCTCAACGCACTCCTCTACAAATACGAGCGTGACCTCGCCTGGATGGCCGAACAACTCGGCAAATCCGACGAAGCGAAGAAGTGGAACGATGCAGCCCGGCAACGCCGTGCGGCGATCGACCGCTATCTCTGGAATTCGGACAAAGGCCGATACTTCGACTACGACTTCGTCACCGGCAAGCAAGCCACCTACGACTATCTGACCACCTTCTATCCTTTGTGGGCCGGTGCTGCGACGCCGCAACAGGCGCACCAGGTCGAGTCGCACCTCGGGCTCTTCGAGAAACCCGGTGGCCTCGCCATGAGCAGATACAATTCCGGCGTTCAATGGGATCTCCCCTTTGGCTGGGCTCCATCCACGTGGATCGCCATCGCGGGTCTCAAAGAAGCAGGAGATATCGGCGACGCAGCGCGCGTCTCGCGTGAATTCATGACGACCATTCGCGACAACTACGCCTGCGACCACACCATCCGCGAAAAATACAACGTCGTCACCGGATCATCCGATGTTCAGGTCGCAACCGGCTATCGCCAGAACGTCGTCGGCTTCGGCTGGACCAATGCCGCGTATCTTAAAATGCAGGCTCTGCTGCGCGATGCCGGAATGCCGCAACCAGACGGGAAGACCCCGCCGGCCTGTCGTCAAAATTAACCTGCACGCATCGAACTCGTTGCCGTACTGAACTCGGAAACCCAGGGCTCTGTACGCGTCCGGTTCGTCCCTCGTAAGACGTCACCACCACCTCGCTCGCAGTAGCTCAGCCCCGCGCAGCCACCGGCGCCTGAATCCCCATCCGAAACGGATCGTCCTCCTGCAGCAGCAGCCGGCTCTCCGCTGTGATCCATGCCGACCCGGTGATGCTCGGAATCACGCGATCGGGTTCGCTCTCGTGCATGCGATAGCTGCCTTCGAACACCGTTCCGAGGATTCCCTCCTGCCGCCACACTTCGCCGGGGCCGAGTTTTCCGTCCGCGGCCAGGCACGCGAGCTTCGCACTTGTCCCCGTGCCGCACGGCGACCGATCGTACGCATTTCCCGGACACAGTACGAAATTCCGGCTGTGCACCCCCGGGGTCGCCGATGCCGAGAACATCTCAATGTGGTCGATCTCCTTCCCTTCCTCGCCGGTGATTCCGTTCGCCTGCAGAGCAGCCTTCACTGCTGTCGCAAAACTCGTCAATTCGTCTCGATTCTTCAGCGCCAGCGGTGCCGGCGTGCGTTCCGTCAGGAAAAACCAGTTCCCGCCCCACGCCACGTCGCCCGCCACCTGGCCAAACTCCGGAACATGAACGCTTACACTCTTCCGGCAGCGATAGCTCGCCACATTCTCAACCGTGACGCGACCATCGTTCCGCAGCTCTGCACTCACCACGCCCACTGGTGTCTCGATCCTGTGCCGTCCCGCTTCAATCCGCCCCAGGTGAGCCAGCGTCGTCACTACTCCGATCGTGCCGTGCCCGCACATCCCCAGATACCCCACATTGTTGAAGAAGATCACGCCTGTCGCGCATGCCGCATCCTCCGGCTCCACCAGCAGCGCGCCAACCACCACATCGGAACCCCGCGGTTCATTCACCACAGCCGAGCGGAAATCATCCTGCTCCGACGCAAATCGCTGCAGCCGCTCGGTCAGTGAGCCCTTCCCCAGGTCCGGCCCACCACCCACAACGACCCGCGTCGGCTCACCGGCCGTATGCGAATCGATGACGCGAATTTCAGAATTCTGTAACACAGTCAGGCTTCCGTTCAATCCCATCTTACGACCCCTTGGACCTCCCTCTTTCCTGCAGCTTCGCGTGCTCCAGAGCCGCTATACTCGATGGAAGTTTTCCCCGGCAGTCCCATCGAGGATCTGGCATGAAACTCCGCCCTACTGCCGTTTTCGCCTGGCTCTCCTGTCTTTTCTGTACGATCGGCTCGCCTGCGCAAACCAAACGCGCGCTCCTTATCGGTATCAATATTTATGAGCCGGCCGGAACGAGCGCAACCCATCCTCCTGGCTGCACCTACGGCCGCTGCGAACTCGGCTATTTCGACAACCTCGATGGCGCAGTCAACGATGCGCAGTCCATGGCCGACCTCCTCACCAGTCCAAAGTTTGGCTTCCCCGCCAACCAGGTCGCACTGCTTACCAATCCCAGGCCGCCCCAACCCGCACCGGGCCTCATTCTCCTTCCCGCCGAACAAACCACGCGCGACGGCATCCTCGCCGCCATGCAGAAATACCTCGTCGACGTGCCCCAGCCCGGCGACACCGTTGTCTTCTACGCTGCCAGCCACGGATCGCTGCGCGTCAACAGCAAAGGAACCAAACTCACCGTCCTCGTGAACGGACAGTATGTCCACGCGGACAGCACCCTCGTCCCCTCCGACGCCTGGAAAGGCGGTTACGACGTCCGCGATCGCGAGATGACCCACATCTTCAGGGCGGCCCTCGACAAGGGCATTCACCTCACCATCATTTTCGATAACTGCCATAGCGGCGGCGTCACACGCGGCATCAACCCGAAGTATCGCGAGCGCGATCTCC